>Ga0209573_1003841_pt1 | contig 15716 bp, 14 predicted proteins | sample TNRBio252014_DNA_FD_185870 | JGI IMG/M metagenome (GOLD analysis project Ga0209573, IMG submission 185870) | Wastewater treatment Type I Accumulibacter community from EBPR Bioreactor in Madison, WI, USA - TNR Reactor_6/25/2014_ DNA (SPAdes)... | ecosystem: Engineered > Bioreactor > EBPR >...
GTGCGCCTTGCCAGCGCGCGCCGGGCGCCAAGTGGATAGGCGCACCGACGGCTGCTGCTTCAATACAGACAAACCGCTGATAATCATCCGGTTTCATGTCGGGCACAGCGGCGCACTTATCCGCCGCCGGATTCCATACAACCGCATCTGGAAAGCCAGTGGCCTGAATATGAGTCGTCTGGACTGGCTCGACCAGGCGCGTTTCGGCTGGGGCGTCAAAGTAAATCCGATTGACTTCGCCGGTGAAGTCAACGTATGGGGCGATCTGGCGGTGTTCAGTCCAGTCGGCGGCGGCGTCGCAATAACGCAGACCGGTCAGCCCCTCAACGCAGGTTGCAGCGAGGTCGGCTACAGCGAGATAAGTGTGGAGCGCTGTGGTGAAGGTGAACGGCTCAACGCCGGCGTTGGTTACAGTGAGCGTAACGGCTAACTGGTTTCCGCCTGTCGAGACCGCCAGTTCAGCTAGAAAGGCGTTTGCCCAGAGCCGCCGGCTGTCCTCGGTATCGCGCAGGCGGAAGGTTGCGGACGCCCGCCCGTTGGCGGTCTCCGCACCGGCCAATTCCCACAGCATCAGGCGCACCAGTCCATGCAGAGGCAGCGGCCCGGACATCCCGAATTGCGGGAACACGACGGGGATGCCGCCGCGAATGGGCGCGCCTGCACAGAACTGGGAGGACTGACTCAGAAACAGGCGCTCCTGGCCACCCGCCGGAATCCACGACGTCACATGCGCGCCGTGGAGGTAAATCTCGGCCTGCGCGCCGTCTGGCGCCCGGAGTATCAGCTTGGGCAGATCGCCAGCGCCTGGAACGATAGTGGAAACAGCATCCAGAGTTGGGGAGTTCATATGGATTTCCTTTCAGCCATGGATTTTCCCATAACTATTCGCGCCTCTTTCCCGTTAGCGGGAGAGGTGTGGGGGAGGGGAACTCAGCGGATGACGCGGGCGCCCTTGCCCTTCATCGCCGCTTCGACTTCTTCCACGCGCACCATGGAGGTATCGCCGGGTGTGGACATGGCCAGCGCGCCGTGGGCCGCGCCGTATTCAACCGCAGCCTGCGGGCCTTTACCTTCCAGGAAGCCATAGGCCAGGCCGGAGGCGAAACCGTCGCCGCCACCGACGCGGTCGTAAATCTCCAAGTTGTCGCGCTTCATCGACTCATAAATCTGGCCGTCGTACCAGACAATCGCAGACCAGTCATTGATCGTCGCGGTCTTGGCGTTGCGCAGGGTAGTGGCGGCCACCTTGAAGTTCGGGAATTCCTTGACCGCTGTCTTGATCATGTTAGCGAAAGATTCGGTCTGAATCTGGGTCAGATGCTCGTCAGCGCCTTCCACTTCAAAGCCCAGACAGGCGGTGAAGTCTTCCTCGTTGCCGATCATGACGTCGACATACTTGGCGATTTCCCGATTGATCCGCTGCGCGCCGTCCTTGCCGCCCTGGCTCTTCCACAGGGAGGCGCGGAAGTTCAGGTCGTAGGCGACGACCGTGCCGTATTTCTTGGCGACCTGCACCGCTTCGAGCACGGCTTCGGCGGTGTTGGACGCCAGCGCGGCGAAGATACCGCCGGTTTGGAACCAGCGCACGCCTTCCTCCCCGAACAGTTTTTCCCAGTTCACTTCGCCGGGACGGATTTGCGAGGCTGCGGAGTGACCCCGATCAGAGCAGCCCAGCGCCGGGCGAATGCCAAAGCCCTTCTCGGTGAAGTTCAGACCGACGCGGGTATTGCGGCCCAGACCGTCGAAATCGCGCCAGATAACATGGGACATGTCCACGCCGCCCTGCGTGATGAAGTCTTCCACCAGCCAGCCCAGGTCGTTCCTGGGCAGAGCAGTGACGACCGCAGCGCGCTTGCCCCAGCACTTGCGCATGGCGCGGGCCACGTTGTACTCGCCGCCGCCTTCCCACACCTGGAAGGACCGGGCATTGCGCACACGGCCAAAGCCGGGATCAAAACGTAGCATCACTTCACCGAAGGATACGCAGTCCCACTTCGCTGCCGCCGCAGATTTGATGATCAGTTCAGTCATTTTGTTTTCCTCAGACTCCCTCCCCCCGGGTGGGGGAGGGTGGGGGGGATGCGCTCAACGCGGCTTCAGGGCGCTCGCTTCTTTCGCCAGGGCCGTGATCATGCCCCAGTCGCCGGTCATCAGCGCGGCCTTGGGCGCCAACCAAGAACCGCCGACGCAGGCGACGTTGGGCAGCGCCAGAAAATCCGGAGCGTTTTCTGGCGAAACCCCGCCCGTCGGGCAGAAGGTGACATCTGGGAACGGCCCGCCCAGCGCCTTCAACATGCCGATGCCGCCCGCCTGCTGGGCGGGGAACAGTTTCAATTCTTTAAATCCGGCCATCCGGGCGGCGATTACGTCGGACGGCGTCATCACACCGGGCAGCAGGGGCAACCCCGTTTCGTGAGCGGCTTGAACCATCGCCGGGGTCAGGCCGGGGCTGACGCCGAAGCGGGCGCCGGCATCGGCGGCATGGGCGAAGTCCTGGGGACGGGTGAGGGTGCCCACGCCGACGATGGCGTCCGGCACGTCGCGGGCGATGAGCCGGATCGCTTCCAGCGCCGGGGCGGTGCGCAAGGTCACTTCCAGCACCCGCACCCCGCCAGCGACCAATGCTCTGGCGAGGGGAACCGCGTGCGCCAGATCTTCGATGACAATGACCGGGATGACCGGGCCAGTGCGCATGACGTCCAGTACGTTCATGGAATCTCTCTCTTGGTGAAGATAAAATCGGCGCTCGCGCCGCAATACTTGGGGGAAAATGCTGAATCAGGTCACGACCGAAATCGGCCAGGGGACAAATTCGTTCTGTCCATACCCGTGTATCTCACTCTTCGATAGCTGGCCCGACGCACAGTCGAGCATCATCTGGAAGCAGCGGGCGCCGACCTCCTGAATCGTGGCTATACCGTCGATAATCTCGCCGCAGTTGAGGTCCATGTCCTCCTCTTGGCGTTGCCAGAGCGCGGTGTTGGTCGCCAGCTTCAGAGAGGGAGACGGTTGACAGCCGTAGGCGGAACCGCGACCGGTAGTGAAGCAGATCAGATTAGCGCCTCCCGCCACCTGGCCGGTGGCGGACATCGGGTCGTAGCCCGGCGTGTCCATGAACACAAAACCCTTGGCAGTCACGGGTTCGGCGTATTCGTAGACTTCGACCAGATTGGTGGTGCCGGCCTTGGCGACCGCGCCGAGCGACTTCTCCAAAATCGTGGTCAACCCGCCCGCCTTGTTGCCGGCGGAAGGATTGTTGTTCAGTTCGGCGTGGTTGCGTGCGCAGTATTCCTCCCACCAGTTCAGACGCTGGATCAGCTTTTCGCCGATCTCGTGCGATACCGCGCGGCGCGTCAGCAAATGTTCGGCGCCGTAGATTTCCGGCGTTTCCGACAGAATCGCCGTGCCGCCATGCCGCACCAGCAAATCCACCGCCGCGCCCAGCGCCGGGTTGGCGGTGATGCCCGAATAACCGTCCGAGCCGCCGCACTGAAGCCCGACGGTCAGATGGCTGGCCGATACCGGCTGGCGTGTCGCGGCGTTGGCCTGAGGCAGCAATTGCCGGACGGCTTCAATGCCGCGCGCCACGGTTTTCGCGGTGCCGCCGGTATCCTGGATGGTGAACGCCTGCGGACGCTCGTTTTCCTGGAGACCATGCGCCTGGAAAATGCCGCCGATCTGATTGGTCTCACAGCCCAGGCCGACGAAGAGCACGGCGGCGAAATTGGGATGGCAGGCATAGCCGGCCAGGGTGCGGCGCAACAACGCCAGCCCCGGACCCTGCGGATCGATGCCGCAGCCGCCGCTGTGGCTCAGCGCGACCACGCCGTCCACATTGGGATAAGCGGCCAGTTCCGCTGGATGAATGTCGCGGCGGAAATAATCGGCGATGGCGCGCGCCACCGTAGCGGAACAGTTGACGCTGCTCAGAATGCCGATGTAGTTGCGCGTGGCTACACGCCCGTCAGGCCGCGCGATGCCCATGAACGTCGCCGGTTCAGCGACGTATTCCGTCGGTTTCACATCCACGCAAAAGGCGTAATCGCGTGAAAACTCGGCCATCGCCAGGTTGTGGGTGTGCACGTGCTGGCCGGCCTCGATGTCCTGCGTCGCCAAACCGATGATCTGGTTGTAGCGGCGCACGGGCTGGCCCGCAGCGATGCGCCGGACCGCCACCTTATGGCCCGGCGGGATCAAACCCGCCACCACCAGATTTTCCTCGGGAATGCGTGCGTCGCCGATCAACTGGCGGCGTGCGATCACTACATCGTCCCGAGGGTGGAGCCGGATGACGGGAGAGATAGGCATTCCTGATTCGTCCACAGGCGTATTCTCCAGGAATTGCTCTTCATAGAGATGCATATCCATTTCCTCCTCAAAGGATCGAGCAGGAGGGCGCGCCTTGCATGTCCCGCCTACTTCGCATAATCAGTAGGTTGGTTTCCGCACGGCCCCTCAGGCGGCAAGCCCGAAGTAGCGGCTCGCGTTGCCGTAGCAGATGCCTTCCACGATCTTCTTCAACTGCGCCCAGTCCTGCGGATATTCACCGTTCTCGACCCAGCCGCCGATCAGGTTGCAGAGAATCCGGCGGAAGTATTCGTGGCGGGCGTAGGACAGGAAGCTGCGCGAATCGGTGAGCATGCCGACGAACGCGCCCAGATTGCCCAGGCTTGCCAGCGCGGTCATCTGGCGGATCATGCCGTCCTTCTGGTCGTTGAACCACCAGCCGGAGCCGAACTGCATTTTGCCGAACACGCGACCATCCTGGAAATTGCCGATCATCGTCCCCAACACCTCATTGTGCATGGGGTTGAGGCAGTAGAGGATGGTGCGGGGCAGCAAATCGTCGCCGGCGAGCGTGTTGAGATAGCGTGCGAGATGGGCCGCCACCAAACTGTCGGTAATTGAATCCCAGCCGGTGTCGGGGCCGAGTTGTTTGAACATCCGGGTATTGTTGTTGCGTAACGCACCCATATGCAGTTGCATGGCCCAGTCGCGCTTCGCGTATTCACGGCCGAGGTGCAGCAGTATGGCGGTCTTGTACTGCTCAACTTCGTTCGGAGTCAGCGTCTCGCCGTTCAGCCGCCGCGCCAGGATAGCGTCGAGTTCCGCTTCGGTCGCCTCGGCAAAGAAGGTCACGTCCACGCCGTGATCCGAGAGACGGCAGCCGCGCCGGGCGAAGTGGTCCATGCGCGCATCGAGCGCCTTCAACATGTCGGCGAAACGGTTGATCGTCACGCCACTGACCTCGCCCAGTTTGTGGATGTAGTCGGCGAAGTCGGGGCGGTCGATGTTGAACGAGCGGTCGGGGCGGAAGGTGGGCAGCACCTTCACCGCAAAACTGGTGTCGGCGGCGATGGCTTCATGATTCGCCAGATCGTCGATGGGATCGTCGGTCGTGCAGACCACGCGCACGTTCGCACGCAGCATCAGGCTGCGGGTAGAGAACTCGGGGGCGCCAAGCTTGGCGTTGCAGGCGTCCCACAGCGAATCGGCGGTTTCGGCGCTGACCAGGGTGTCAAGACCAAAAAAGCGGCGCAGTTCGAGATGGCACCAGTGGTAAAGCGGATTGCCAACGGCCAGCGGCAGCACCGCGCAGAAGCGGCGGAACTTTTCCTGATCCGGCTGGTGGCCGGTGATGAAGTCCTCGGGAACTCCGGCGGAGCGCATGAATCGCCACTTGTAATGGTCGCCGCCGAGCCAGATCTCGGTGATATTGCGAAATTGCTTGTTGCCGGCGATTTCCGCCGGCGGGAGGTGGCAGTGGTAATCGAGAATCGGTTGCGGTGCGGCGTATTCGTGGTAGAGCGTGCGCGCGGTCGGGGTTTCGAGGAGAAAGTCCTCATCCATAAACGGCTTGGCCATGTTGCCCTCCGGATTGACTGAATCCCGCCACGAGCGCGGCCGGGTAACTTCGGTGCGCTTCAGCGGGAAAGTTGGGTTTATGGGGTCTCAGAGCCCGAAGAGGGCCGGGAACCAGAGCGACAGGCCCGGGATATAGGTGACCAGCATGAGCACCAGGAACAGGGCGACGAAAAACGGATAGAGCGCCTTGGTCACTGTTTCGATCGGCAATTTGGCGACGGCGCTGCCGACGAACAGCACCGAACCGACCGGTGGGGTGATCAGACCCATACCCAGGTTCACCATCATGATCATGCCGAAATGCACAGGGTCCACGCCCATGCCCTGTACGACCGGCAGCAGGATCGGCGTCAGGATGAGGATGAGCGGCGCCATGTCCATCAACGTGCCGAGCAGCAGCAGCATGATATTGATAGAGAACAGGATCACGTACTTGTTGTCCGAGATCGTCGTGAAGAAGGTCGTGACCTGATCCGGTAATTGCATGATCGTCATGATGTAGCCGAAGCTGGCGGCGAAACCGATCAGGATCATGACGATGGTGACGGTCTTCACAGTCCGGTGGACCAGTTTCGGCAGATCGCTCCACTTATAGTCGCGATAGATGAACATGGTAACGAAGAAAGCCCAGACGCAGGCGACCGCCGCCGATTCGGTGGCGGTGAAGGCGCCGGACAGGATGCCGCCGAGAATGATCACCATGGTCATCATGCCCCACAGCGCATCGACGGCGATCTTGAGCGCCTGCCGGAACGGGATCTTTTCACCCTTTGGGTAATTTTTCTTGTGGGCCGTATAGAGGCAGAGCATCGCCACGGTGAACCCGAGCAGCAGACCGGGCACGACCCCGGCCATGAACAGGCTGGCGATCGACACCGAGCCACCGGCGGCGAGCGAATAGATCACGGCGTTGTGGCTCGGTGGAATCAGGATCGCCTGCACCGAGCCGGCAACCGTCACCGCTGTGGCGAACGGGCGCGGGTAGCCTTTTTTCTCCATTTCCGGGATCAGCACGCTGCCTACCGAGGCGGTATCGGCAACCGACGAACCGGAAATGGCACCGAAGAAGGTCGAGGCCAGGATGTTGACCAGCGACAGGCCGCCACGAATGAACCCCACCAGCACCGCCGCGAACGCGACCAGCCGATGCGCCATGCCGCCTTCCGCCATGATCGCGCCGGCGAGCACGAAGAACGGAATGGCGAGCAGCGAGAACTTGTTGACGCCGCTTGCGATCTGGATCATCACCGCGTCGAGCGGCAGATCGACCCAGATCGCGCCGATGATCGCGGACAGGCCGAGGGCGTAGGCGACCGGAACGCCGATCGCCACCAGCACGAACAAACTACCCAGCAAGACCAGGGCGTCCATCAGATTTCCCCCTTCAAATCGGCGGCTACATTGGTTTGATCATGGTCGAACTGGACCACGGCCCGACCGGTCTGCGGGCCGGCGATCATCCGTTCGATGATGAACAGCAGGGTGATCGCACTGCCGATGGGCAGCGGCAGATAGGTAAAGCCCACGCTCAACATGGGGAACTCGGCGACCGACTGGTTCCAGGTTCCGATGCAAAGCTTGGTGCCCCAAACCAGCACGAACAGGGCCAGCAGTGCCATCAAGATATCGACGATCCACATCAACGGGGTACGCCAGGAGGCTGGAACGCGATCGGTAAACATTGTCACTGCGATGTGTGCGCCGGCGCGGTAACTGGCCGCGGCGCCGATGAACGTGAACAAGACCATGCATAGAATCGCCATCGGTTCCGGCCAGTCCGAACCGGCGCCGAAAACGTAGCGGTTGAGAACGCCCCAGGGAATGATGATCGTCATCGTGAACAGGGCTGCGCCCGAAATCCAAATGCACGCGAGATAAACGATGTCCAGAAACCGCACAAATTTATCGACCATTGTTGGAATCCTTTTGAGCAGATCCAGAAGTCATCATTCAATCCCCTCTCTCCCTGCCACGGAGGAAAGGGTTAGGGTGCGGCCTTTGAAACCGTGACCCTGACCCCTCTCCCGTGGCGGGAGAGGGGAGTGAACAATTTTTGAACGCCGTTATTCGACGGCTTGGACACGCTTGACCAGGTCAGCGTAGGGCGCGCCATACTTTTCGCGAACCGGAGCGGTGGCTTCGATGAAAGGCTTTTTATCGACTTCCACAAAGGTCACCTTGGCGGCTTTGAGCTTGGCGGTCGCGTCCGCGACGCTTTGGTCCCAGAGGGTGCGCTGTTCCATCTGCGCCTCACGGGCGAGCTTCTTGATCAGTTCCTGATCTTCCTTGGCGAGCTTGTCCCACGCGGGCTTGGAGAACACGAGAATCTCGGGAATGCTGAGGTGGCCGGTGTAGGAGTAGACGTTGGCCACCGTGTAGTGGTTCTGGGTGAAGTAGCTAGGTTCGTTGTTCTCGGCGCCATCCACCACGCCGGTTTGCAAGGCGCTGTAGAGTTCGCCGAAGCCCATGGCAATGGCGTTGCCGCCCATGGCGTTCATGGTGTCGATGAACATCGGGTTGCCTTGCATGCGGATCTTCAGGCCCTTCAGGTCGGTCGGAGTTTTGATTTCCTTTTTGGTGTAGACATTGCGTGAACCGCTATCCATCCAGGCCAGCCCGACCAGCTTGCCGGGGCTGGCGGTGATCTTGTCGAGCAGTTCCTGGCCGATCGGACCATCGATGACTTTGCGCATGTGCGCGTCGTCGCGGAACAGATAGGGCAGACTGAAGGCGTTGGCTTCGGGAACGACGGGACTGATCCCGCCCAGGGAAACGCGCAGAATCTGGATTGCGCCGATCTGGGTCTGCTCGATCATCACCTTCTCGTCGCCGAGGACGCCGCCGGGAAACATCTTGATCTTCAGGCGGCCGTCGGTGGCGGCCTCGAGCTTCTTGCCCATATTCTCGACGGCCACGACGTTTGGATAGCCCTTCGGATGGACATCAGCGGCCTTGAAGGTCGTGGCGCTCTGGGCAATGACGGGTGCGGCGAGCAGACTGGCCGCGCAGGCCAGCGTGCAGACGCGGGACAATAAGTGACGAAGCATGATGGATTCTCCTTTGGGGTAGTTATGACGGGGTAAAAAAGAGTTTGGATTATTTTCGAGGCATCAGACGCCCGAGTAGGCGGAGAACCCGCCATCAATCGGCACGACCACGCCGTTGACAAAACCCGAGCCTTCTTCACAGGCCAGCCAGAGCAACGCGCCGATCAGTTCGCGGGATTCCCCGAAACGGCCCATTGGGGTGTGCTCGATGATTTTTCGGGCGCGCGCCGTGAACTCGCCGGTGGCTTCGTCGATGAGCAATTTATGGTTTTGCGCGGTCAGGAAAAAGCCGGGCGCGAGCGCGTTGACCCGGATGCCCACTTTCGAGAAATGCACGGCCAGCCATTGAGTAAAGTTGCTGACCGCCGCCTTGGCGCCGCTGTAGGCCGGAATCCGGGTCAGCGGGCAAAAAGCGTTCATCGACGAGACATTGATGATTGAACAGCCGGCGCGGCCGATCATCTGCTGGGCGAAGACTTGGGTGGGCAACAGCGTGCCCAGGAAATTCAGGTTGAAGACGAATTCGACGCCCTTGGGATCGAGATCGAAGAAGGTCGTCAACGACTTGTCAAAGAGATCCGCCGGCTCGAACCAGTCCTTGGTGGTGGTGCCCTTGGGATGGTTGCCCCCGGCGCCATTGAGCAGCAAATCGCAGGGTCCCAGTTCCTTCGACACCCGGTCGGCGGCGGCTTCCAGCGATTGGCGTTCGAGCACATTGGCGCCGACGCCGATGGCGGCAGCGCCCAGCTCCCGGAGTTGAACAGCAGTCTGTTCCGCCGCCTCGGCGTTGAGATCCAGCACGGCGACCTTGGCGCCATTGGCCGCCAGCGCCGCCGCCAGTTCGGCGCACAGCACGCCGCCGCCGCCGGTGACCACGGCCACCTTGTTGTTCAGGTCAATTTTGAAAGGCAGTTTCATTGGTTTCCCCAGCACATTGGCGGCTTTCAACTTTGGCGATGCCTTCCCACAGGCCGTTCAGGTACACCGCGCCCAGCGCGCGGTCGTAGAGGCCGTAGCCGGGTTTGCCGGTTTCGCCCCAGATCATCCGGCCATGGTCCGGGCGGACATAGCCCTCGTAGCCGGCTTCGTAGTAGGCGCGCATGATCTCAGCCATATCGAGCGAACCATCGGCGGAACGGTGGCCGGTTTCGTAGAAGTCGCCGGCTTCGTTGACCTTGACGTTGCGCAGGTGGGCGAAATGAATCCGGCCCCGGCCGGCGAACTCGCGCACCATGGCGGCGATGTCATTGTAAAAGTCCCCGCCCAACGAACCCGAACACAAGGTCAGGCCATTGGCGGGAGTGTCCTCGATGGCCAACAGGCGGGCCAGGTCTTCCCGGTTCTTGACGATGCGCGGCAGGCCGAAGATGGGCCGGGGCGGATCGTCCGGGTGAATCGCCATCTTGATGCCGACCTCCTTGGCGACCGGGATTACCCGGTGTAGGAAGTATTCGAGATGAGACCACAGTTTTTCTTCGTCGATTTTGGCGTATTCGGCCAGCAGGGCCTTGAGTTCGTCAGGCTTGTAGCTGGTATCCCAGCCGGGCAACTGGATGCCCTCCGAAGGATCGATCTTGTTGACGGTCGCCATGTCAAACCCCAGCGTCTTCGAGCCGTCCGGCAATTCCATTTCCAGCGTGGTGCGGGTCCAGTCGAACACCGGCATGAAGTTGTAGCAGACCACCTTGATGCCGCAGGGGGCCAGATTGCGCAGCGTTTGGCCGTAATTGTCGATCAGCCGGTCGCGGGTGGGCTTGCCGAGCTTGATGTCTTCATGCACCGGCACGCTTTCGACGACTTCGAACTTCAGGCCGTGGGATTCGATTTTGGCCTTGAGTTTCTGTATGTTTTCGACCGGCCAGATTTCACCCACCGGTACGTCGTAGACTGCGGACACGATGTTCTCTACTCCGGGAATCTGGCGGATGTAATCCAGTGACACTGGATCGGAATCACCGTACCAGCGAAAAGACATTTTCATTATGCATCCTCCTCGGGTGGATCGCCTTAAACGGGGGGTGTGGCTTCGGTGGATAAAAGGGCGGTTCGAGTGGGCATGACCTCCGCCGGAATGATGGCGCCGGGATGTTGGATGACTAATCCCGCCATACGGTTAGCGGCGCGAGCGGCGATCGCGGGGGGTATTCCGGTCAAGCGCATGGCTAGATAAGCGCCGGCGAAGGAATCTCCCGCCGCCGTCGTATCGACGACGTGAGGGACGGGTTCGACTGGGACGGTGACGGGGGACGTCCCGGCGACTCTGATGAGGGTGGGCTGGACGCCGCGCTTGACCACTACTTCCGCAGCCTCAAGCGCCAGAACATCAGCAAGCGCCTGGTCAGTATCGGTTTTGCCCCGCAGCGCCATTTCGTCGTCCAGCGTGATGAGCACGAGGTCGCTCAGGGCATAGGCGCGGTCATAGAGCGCTTGGGCATCGGTGATATTCGGCCAGAGGCGGGGGCGAAAATTGTTGTCGAACGCCACCAGGCCCCCGTGGGTGCGCACCCGCGCCACCGTGGCCAGCAGCCGCTCGCGGCCTTCGGGCGGCAGGATCGCCAGACTGATGCCGCTGAGATAGAACGCCGACAACTCGCTGGCTGCGTCCTCTAGGGGCGTGTTCGGGGCATCGAAATAGTCGCGGGCGGTGCTGGCGTCGCGCCAGTAAAAGAAATGACGTTCTCCGGAGGGATCAACCTGAATGGCGTACAAGCCAGGCAGGTGGTTGCTGAGCAGGCGGACCAGCGAGGTATCGATCCCCTCCGCTTGCCAGGCGGCGATCATGTGGTCGCTAAAAACATCGATGCCCAGCGCGGTGGCGTAGGAAACCCGGATGTCCTGGTCGCGGCACAGCCGGACCAGATAGATAGCGGTATTCAAGGTGTCGCCGCCAAAGCCCTGCTGCATCGCGCCGAAAACCTGGCCGCGCAACTCGATCATGCATTCGCCAAACAGCACGATTCTGCGGAGTGATGTCATCCCAGCCTCCGGATTAGTTTTTTGGTGGGTCAACGGGCGAGCGTTTCGGCCAGTGCCGGCAGCATCCCGACCGCCTCGATCCGGTCGAGCGCGTTCGTGACCCGCGACGCGAGTTCCGGCGTCGTATTAAGATCCATGCCCCACAGGCGCGCATCGGCGAGCAGCGTCGGCGCCGCGTCGGCCAGACGGATGTGTGCTGGATTGCGCCAGGCGGCATCGAAAATATCCAGCACGTCGCGGCTGTCGCGGATCGGATAGCTGCCGGACGCACGCTGGCCAACGAATTCACCCGCCGCGCCGAACCGGCCGCGATAAAACCACAACAGCGCGGCTAACGAAAACGCCAGTCCAGTCGGTGCCCGGCCATGCGTATGAGCGTAGTCCAGGAGCGAAGGCAATACCCGCACCTTCCATTTCGACACCGAGTTGAGGGTGATCGAGAGCAGTTCGTGGCGGATGTAGGGGTTGGCGAAACGCTCCAGCACACTTTCGGCATAGCGGCGGCGTTCGGCTTCGGGCAGGGGCACGAAGGGCACGATCTCATCGAACACTACATGTTGGAGGAAACGGGATGTCACGCTGTCGTTCATCATCTCGCCGACCGTGTCGAGCCCGCCGCAAAACGCCGCCAGGACACTGGCGGTATGCGCGCCGTTGAGGATGCGCACCTTGCTCGCGCGGTAGGGTTGCAGGTTGTCGGTCCACACCACGTTGAGGCCGGCCTTGTGGAGCGGGAACTCGTTGGCGAGGCGCTCCGGCCCCTCGATTACCCACAGATGAAAGGGTTCGGCGGCGACCAGCAACGAATCGGTGTAACCGAACTCAGCGAACAGGCTTTCGGCTTCGGTTGCCGGATAGCCTGGCACGATGCGGTCGACCAGGGTGTTGAGGAAATCATTGTGCTGTGCGACCCAGTTACTGAATGCCTGCGGCAGCGCCCAGTCGCGCGCGTGCCGCAGGACGATGTCGCGCAGGGTGGCGCCGTTCGCTTCGATCAGCTCGCAAGGCAGGAACACGAGGCCGGTGTCCGGCTGGCCACCCAGCGCCTGGAAACGCTCGAACAGCAGCGCCGCGACCTGGGCGGGAAAGCTGCGCGGCCATTCCCCAGGGGTGCGCGGCTGTTCGCGATAGACAATGCCCGCCTCGGTGGTGTTGGAGATCACGAAGCGCGTCTTCGGGTCGCGTGCGCTGGCGAACAGCGCTGCGGGATCCTGACGCGGATCGACGCCGCACGTTACGCAGCGCACGATCCGCACCGACGTGGTGGGTGCGCCACCCTGCACGCCATGCGATAGAACGGTGAACAGGCCATCCTGGGCATTGAGACGGTCGATGATGCCGGCGGACCGGGGCGGCGCGAGGGTCACGGCAGCGTCGAGTACGCCGGCTTCGTTGGCGATATCGATCATCCAGTCGGCGAAAGCGCGCAGGAAATTACCATCGCCGATTTGCAGTACACCCGTCTTTGGTGGGGCGTCGGTCGGCCTCGGTGGATCGGGCCGCGTGGAACGGTTGAGCGCGAACATGGCAACCTCTCTCAATTCATTCGATAAAGTCGTCCCGCCGTGGAGAAAAGACGTCGAGTAACCGGCTGCCCTGTTCGAGCGCAACCACGCCATGCCTGACGTTTTTATCCGCTATAAAGGCGTCGCCAGCCCGCACAACGCGCTTTTCGCCTTCCACCTCCACTTCAAACGCGCCGGCCAGCACATAGGCGATCTGCTCGTGCCCGGCGTGACCGTGCGCGGCGCCGACTGCGCCTTTGTCGAACAGCACTACGGCGGCCAGCAGGTTCGGTGTGTGGCCGACAATCTTCCGGCGGATGCCGGGTTCAATGTCGATCCACGGGTATTGCGCATCCTCGTAAAAGCAGTTTTTCATGCAGCACTTTTTTCGGTTGGAGTTCCAGAAAATCGGTACGCTGGGAAAATCAGCCTACTGGATCAAAATTAACTTTTTATACTATAAAATGGCGTATTGAAAAATGTAAACGTTGTTTCAAAAATTTTTGGGTGGCGCACAGGTCGCCGACCCCGGGAGAATCGTGATGGAAGTCAGGCAATCAATCCACAGCGACCATTTCAGGACCCTTGATACCGTCGGGTTGCGCCGTGAATTTCTCGTCGAGGGGTTGTTTGTCCCCGACAAGATGGCTTTAACCTACAGTCACGTGGACCGTATCATCGTCGGGGGTGTGATGCCGGTGCGCCAGTCCGTGGCGTTCGATGCCGAGGTCGCCAGACGGATCGGTGCAGAATATTTCCTGGCCCGGCGCGAACTGGGTCTGATCAACATCGGTGGGCCCGCCCGGGTACAAGTGGATGGCGAAGACTTCGCGCTGGAAACGCGAGAGGCCCTGTACGTCGGCGCCGGAACCCGGGAAGTGAGCTTCCGCAGCGTGGACGCCGACCATCCCGCCCGGCTCTATCTCAACAGCGCGCCGGCTCATTGCGCCTTTCCGTCCCGGAAGATCACCCTCGAACAGGCGTCTCCCGCGACCCTGGGGCAGGCGAAAACCAGCAACCGCCGCACGATCTACAAGTTCATCGTGCCGGATGTCGTGAAATCCTGCCAATTGACCATGGGCATGACCGTGTTGGAGGAGGGCAGCGTTTGGAACACGATGCCCTGTCATACCCACGAGCGGCGCATGGAAGTGTATTTCTACTTTGACATGCCGCCGGATGCGGTGGTGCTCCATCTCCTCGGGAGGCCAAACGAGACCCGCCACCTCGTCTTGCAGAACGAGCAGGCGGTCATCAGCCCCAGTTGGTCGATTCACTCGGGAGTCGGCTCCCAGAGCTACACCTTTATTTGGGGCATGGTCGGTGAGAACCAGACGTTCGACGATATGGACCCGGTCGCAATGACCGACCTTTATTAACCCGTACTTTCTGCTTGCGACGCAAAGGTGAACATGATGCAAAAACTCTTTGATTTGTCGGGAAAGGTAGCGATCATTACCGGATGCAATACCGGGCTGGGTCAGGGCATGGCGGTCGCGCTGGCCCAGGCGGGCGCGGACATTGTGGGCGTTAACACCACGGCGCCGACCGCGACAGCGGCGACAGTGACAGCTCTCGGTTCCCGGTTCCACGACATTCGCGCAAACCTGGCGGATATCTCGTGCTTGCAGCCCGTGGTCGATGAGGCCTGTCAGACGTTCGGGCGCATCGACATCCTGGTGAATAATGCCGGGATCATTCGACGGCAGGATTCGCTCGATTTTTCGGAAAAGGATTGGGATGACGTCGTCGACCTCAATCTGAAGACGGTGTTTTTTCTATCCCAGGCCGCCGCGCGCCGGTTCATCGCCCAGGATTCGCCGGGCAAGATCATCAACATTGCGTCGATGCTCTCGTTTCAGGGGGGCATTCGCGTGCCGTCCTACACCGCCTCGAAGAGTGGAGTGGTAGGACTGACTCGCCTGCTCGCCTGCGAATGGGCGTCGAAACGCATCAACGTCAACGCGATTGCGCCCGGCTATATGGCTACCCACAACACAGCGGCCCTGCGTGCGGACGAACAGCGCAACGCGGAAATCCTGGAGCGTATTCCCGCGAGCCGCTGGGGGTTGCCGGAAGACCTGGCTGGCCCGGTGGTCTTCCTCGCTTCGCCGGCATCGGACTATGTGAACGGCTACACCCTCGCGGTGGACGGCGGCTGGCTGGCGCGCTGAGTGGCGCTTGGCGTGAGCAACGCCGCAAAAATCAGCGTGCGAATTCGATAACCAACTTTATTATAAATTTAAGGAAGGAAACTCAAATGGATAAAGATAGCCCGCCCGGCAACCCACCCGAACCTGTCGTCGCGGCGCTCAGGGTTTTT
>Ga0209573_1003842_pt1 | contig 15715 bp, 14 predicted proteins | sample TNRBio252014_DNA_FD_185870 | JGI IMG/M metagenome (GOLD analysis project Ga0209573, IMG submission 185870) | Wastewater treatment Type I Accumulibacter community from EBPR Bioreactor in Madison, WI, USA - TNR Reactor_6/25/2014_ DNA (SPAdes)... | ecosystem: Engineered > Bioreactor > EBPR >...
AGCCTGAGTCGGCGATTTTAAAATCCGCCACCAGCCAGTGCGCCTCCATCTGGGCCGCGCCAGCGATGCGGGGGATCAAACGCTGCAACTGATCCTCACGAAAACAGTCGAGGAAGAAGCAGGTGACTATCAGGTCAAAGGCCGCGGTGGGCGGCCGCCATTGGAGCGCGTCCGCGTGAACGAACGTCACCGCCGCGTTCTCCAGCCCTGCCCGCCGCAGCCGTGTCTGAGCCAGCGTGATCATCACCGCGCTCGCTTCCACCACCGTCACCTGCGTCGTTGGAAAACGGCGGCACAGCTCGATGAGAAAGCGCCCGTTGCCCTCGCCATACACCAGCGCGTGCTCCGGCGCTGGAATCGCGTCCAGGCACGCGGTGCGGCAGCGTTGCAGCTTCTCTCCAGCGCACAGCCGCTCCATCCAGCGGTAATGCGGGGCCAGCAGGTCAAAGCTCATGCCTCAGTCAAAGCCGGGAAGACCGCCGTCCGCAACCTTGCCGATTCCCCGCTTTCCCATTCGCCGTTTTGAGCTTCAATCCGCCTCCGCATGAAACTCACCACCTGGAACGTCAACGGCATCCGCGCCTCGCTCAACAAAGGCCTTCGTGAATACCTCGCCGAATGCGATGCCGATGTCATCTGCCTTCAGGAAACCAAGGCGCAGCAGGAGCAGGTAGATCTTTCCTGGTTCACCGGTTATGCCGCCGTCTGGAGCAGCGCGGTGAAAAAAGGTTACTCCGGCACGCTCATCCTCAGCCGCGTCCCGTTCAAAACGACCACGCTTGGCCTCGGCATCTCTGAGCACGACCGCGAGGGCCGCCTCATCACCGCTGAGTTCCCGGATTTTTATGTCGTGAACGTTTACACACCGAACTCGCAGGCCGAGCTCGCGCGTCTCAGCTATCGCCTTTCCTGGGACGCGGCGTATCGCGCGCATTTGAAGAAGCTGGAGAAGAACAAGCCCGTCTTCGCCTGCGGAGATCTCAACTGCGCGCATCTGGAGATCGACCTCGCCAATCCGAAATCCAACCGCATGAACCCCGGCTTCAGCGACGAGGAGCGCGCCAGCTTCACGCAGCATCTCGACGCCGGTTTCCTCGATGTCTTCCGTCAGTTCGATCCCAATCCCGGTCGCTACACCTGGTGGACGCAACGCACGCCCGATGCCCGCGCCAAGAACATCGGGTGGCGTCTCGATTACTGGCTCGCCTCCGAAAAAATGCGTCCCGCGCTGAAATCCTGCACCATCCGCGATGACGTGCATGGCAGCGATCACTGCCCGGTGGAGCTGGTGGTGGGGTGAGAGGTCAGATGTGAAAAGTGAAAGGTGAGAAGTGCGGCAGCTCAACCTCTGACTTCTTACATCTTACTCGTTTCTGCATGGATTGTTCAACATGCTCAGCGCACTCCATCAGCCCTCACCGCGTTCATCCGCACTTCAAACACGGTCTCATCCTCGCGGGAGCTGACCAGCCGCAGTTCGGCGTCGTTCGCGCGGGCGAGTTCGGTGGCGATGTTGAGTCCGAGGCCGAAACCGTCGGTCTCGCGCGCGTGTGCTTTGTCGCCGCGGAAGAAGCGCTCGAAGAGACGCGGCTGATTTTCCACAGCGATGGCGGGGCCGGTGTTAGTGACGGTGAAGACGGCCTGCGTGTCCTGACGCGCAAGCAGAAGCGCGACGCGGCCCTGAGGCCGGTTGTATTTGATGGCGTTGCTCAGGAGGTTTTGGAAGACCTGCCGCAGCAGCGAACGATCCGCATGAATGACGATGCCAGGCTGGATTTGGTGCTCCAGCGTGAGTCCAGCCTGCTCGCAGAGGATTTCCGCGTCCTCAATGAGGCGTGAAAGGTCCGCGCTGAGGTCGTAGGTGGCCGGGTTGGTCGGCAGACGGCCCGCATCGGCCTGGGAGAGCAGCAGGAGGCTTTGGGTGATGTTTTTGAGCCGGTTCGCCTCTTCAAACAGTGAGACGAAGCGCTCATGCTCCACGCTGCCGGGTGTGGCATGGCGCACGGCGTCATCCAGCGTGGCGAGCATGACGGCGAGCGGTGTTTTGAGCTCGTGGGAGGCGTCGGCGGTGAATCGCGCGGCTTGCTGAAAGCTACCTTGCAGGCGCGCCATCATGCCGTTGAGCACGTCGATGAGCTGGGCGAACTCGTGATCATCATCGCGCTGCAAAGGGATGCGCTCGGCGAGATCGCTGGCATTGAGGCGCTGGGCGGTGGTGACGACGCGTTCGAGAGGCCGCATGGCGCGTTTGGAGGTCCACCAGGCTCCCAGACCCGCCAGCGCGAGCGCCAGCACGCCCATGCCGGTGAACCAGCCCGCCATGCGGTGCAGCTCGGCGTAGTAGTCCGTGAGCGAAAGCCCGATGAAGAGCGTGTACTCCGGGCTGCTGAAGGCACCGAAGCGCCAGTCGATGCCACCGGAGCTGGCGGTGAACATCCCCGGCTCCCGCACCATCGGCATCTGCGGGCGGAAAGGCAGTTCGCGCCCCTTGGGCGGGCCACGCGGGCCGAAATCCGGTGGCATACCGAGAATTTCGCCAAATTCGGGGTCAAACTGCGGTGGCGGATGGGATTTGCGCGAACCCTGCGGTGGGCGTCCGGGTGAGTTGTCCGGCGGCGCACGCCGAATCTCATCCGCAGTGGGAAAGCGGGCGCGAAACTGCTCTTCGAGATCCTTGGGGGCGTTTGGCGTGGCAAAGAGCGTCTTTCCCTGCTGGTGCTCCTTCACCAGCAGCACGGCGCTGGCGTTTTGCGTGGGCGTGGTGCCGAAGACGAGATCGGCGATGGATTTGAACTCCTCGTCCGTGGTGCGCGGGTCGATCCGGCTCCACACCCGCTGGGCCGGCGCGGTGATGCGGTCGTCCATGCCGCGCTCAAGCACCAGACCCGCGTACCACCACGCGGCGGCGCCAAAGGCGGCCACCAGCAGCCCGGCGACGAGCATCGTCTGCAGGACCAGACGCAGGCGGAAGCTGCGGGTGTTGGAGGAAAGGCGCATGAATTCGCGGAGAACAACGTGAGCTTCATCCCCGGAACAGCACCACGCATGCAGATAAATTCCTTTTAATGTTCACGCTGCCTCTCCCGTCATGCGCGGCGGCTCCAATGCCTGCATGAACCCCGCAGCCAGCCCCGCCGCCCCTCTCCACGACACCGCCACGCTCTACCGCCGCCACTGGCCCGCCTTGTGTGCCTTTGCCCGGGCGAAAGGCTGCGAGACGCACGATGCCGAGGACGCGGTGCAGGAGCTTTTCGCCCGGCTCGTGGCGCAGGGCCAGCATGAGCGCGCGGCGGCCATCCCGGACCCGGATGAGCAGTCTGCCTTCCTCCTGGCTCGGCTGCGCACGCACCTGATCAAGCGCTGGCGGCACCGCACCCGCCTGCGTCGTGGCGGCGGCGCGGTCTGCTTTTCCCTGAGCGATGAAAACGGCGAAAACATCGACATCGCGGACACGCATGCCTCACCGGATGCGGAAATGGACCGCGCCTGGGCCAGAAACGTGATCGACGAGGCGCTCACCCGTGTCAGCGTCGAACTACGAACGCAGGGGCGCTCAGACGTGTGGGAGTGCCTAGAGCGCACGACCACGGGGCACACGAGGCATGCGGCGGCGCTCAGCGGTGCGCTACGAGTGGCTCTGCACCGCGCCAAACGCCGCCTGCGCGGCATGATCCGTCAGCAGTGCCGCTCGGATGAGGATGCCTTCGCCCTCCAGGCCATGCTGGCTTAGCGGAAGATGCCGCGCTTGGGCTGCTCCTCGGTTGGTTTCTTCAGCTCCCCGGAGCGTAGTTTCTCAGCGGTGTCTTTGTACCAGAGCGGGCCGTTGACCTTGAAGTTGTAGATCAGATCGCGGAAGTCGGCCATGAGGCGCTGGTCGTTCGTGAGGGCGCCGAGCAGGCCTTTGCCGGAGGAGATGTTCGCGGCGGCGGCGGAGAAGCTGTCGGCGGCTTTTTTGATGGACTGGAGGGATTCATCCGCATTGGCCATGACCTTGTCGGCCTTGGCGATAGCGGGGTCGAGCTTGTCAAACATGGGGCCGAGCTTCTTGCTGGAGTCCTCGACGTTTTTGGCGGCGCTCTTGAAGCTGGCGGCGGCGTCTTTGAGGTCGGTGAGCGCGGTTTTAAGCGTGAGCGCGTTTTCCTCCCCCAGCACCTTTTCATCGACGCGTTTGAGCGTGCTGTTGAGGTGCTCCATGCCTTCCTTGAAATCCTGGATGGTGGTGTCGGCGAGGGCGCCCTTGTTGATCTTGCTCATCGCCTGTTTCACGTCTTCAAGCGCGATTTTGACCTCGTCGAGCACCACATCGACCTTTGCGCCGACGGTCTGCGCCGTGCTTTGCAGGTCGGAGAGGCCGCCGGCTTTTTCACCCTCGATGATCTGATCGTAGTCGTGCGGCAGGAAGACATCGGTCTCCTTGCCGCTGGGCTTGATTTCGATCAAGGCGTCCCCCATCAGACCGGCGGAGCCGACGGCGAAGGTGGCATCGGCAGGGATCATGACATCCTTGAACAGCTCCAGGTCGATGATGACCCCGGAGAAGGTGGAGTTGAGCTTGGGCTTGTTCTTCACCTTGCCCACGCGGGAGCCGCCCAGAAAGACGGGGGAGCCTTCCTTGATGCCGGAAGCGTTTGGAAAGGCCACGCGCAGCTCATAGGTGTCCTTGAACACCTCGCGCACGCGCCCAAACTGCAAAATGAGGCCGCCGAGCAGGAGCAGCCCGACGAAGAGGAAAAGCCCGACGAGCATTTCGGTTTTTTTGTCGCTGTCGATCATGGAAAGGGGTGGTTGGGGGGTGAAACGCGGACTAACAGGTCACGTCGGAACGGCCGTTGATGAAATCTTGCACGATGGGGTCTGGGGAGGCGTTCAGCTCGTCCGGCGTGCCGAGGAAATGAATCTTGCCGCGGTAGAGCATGGCCACGCGGTTGGCGATCTTGAAGATGCTGCGCATGTCGTGCGTGACGATGATGGAGGTCACGCGGAAGCGCTTCTGCATTCGCAGAATCATCTGGTCGATGATGTCGGAGCCGATGGGGTCGAGGCCGGAGTTCGGCTCGTCGTAAAGGATGCACTCGTTGCGGCAGATGATGGCGCGGGCGATGCCGGTGCGCTTGCGCATGCCGCCGGAGAGGGCGGTGGGGTATTTGTCGAGATGCTCGGCGAGATCGACGGCCTCCAGAGCCTCCAGCACGCGGCGTTTGACCTCTGCCTTGTCGCGCAAGCCGCTTTCGATCAGCGGGAAGGCCACATTTTCCTCCACGGTCATGCGGTCAAACAGCGCGGCTCCCTGAAACAGCATGCTGACCTTCTGGCGGATCGGTGCCATCTCGCGCTCCTTGAGTTTGTTGACGTGCATGCCGCCCACGAAGACATCGCCGCTGTCCGGGCGGATGAGGCCGATGATGTGCTTCATCGTCACCGTCTTGCCCTCGCCGCTGGGGCCGATGATGCAGAGCGTCTCGCCATGCTTCAGCGTGAGGTCGATGCCGCTGAGAATCTCCTGCTTGCCGAAGCTCTTGTGAATGCCCCTCAGCTCGATGAAGACATCGGCGTCGCTGCTGGGTGCGGGGCTGGGTGCGGGTGCGGCCATGATCAGACGGTGCCGATGGGGAAGACGTAGTTCAGCAGGATGGAGAGGAAGAAATTCACGATCAGCAGCACCAGCGAGGAGATGACCACCGCGTTCGTGGTGCCCAGGCCAACTCCCACCGCGCCATTCTCCGCCGCCAGGCCCTGGTGGCAGGAGATCAGCGTGATGATCATGCCAAAGACGAAGCCTTTGATCATGCCGATGCTCAGGTCTTCCATGTTCGTGTGGTCGATCATGTGCGTGAGATACCAGGTGGAGGGCATGTCGTAGCCAAAGCTCGTCACCAGATAGGAGGCGATCAGGCCGAAGGAGATGCTCTCCGCCACCAGGAAGGGCATGGAGATCATCATCGCCAAAAAGCGCGGCAGCACGAGATAGTCCACCGGATGCACGCCCATCACGCGCAGCGCATCGACCTGCTCGGTGACTTTCATGGTGCCGATGTCCGCCGCCATCGCCGCGCCGACGCGGCCCGCCACCATCAGCCCCGCCAGTACCGGCCCCAGCTCACGGCACAGCGCCACGGAAACCACCGCGCCCACCGTCGTCTCAAAACCGAACTCCTTGAACTTCGCGTAGCTTTGAAAGGTGAACACCGCGCCCGTGAAGGCCCCGGTCACGATCACCACGCCCTGGGAGCCGTAGCCGATGGCCACGATCTGCTGCGCCACCAGTTTCAGCCGCCACACCCCGGAACGCAGCGCGATCATGAGCTCGCCCGCCAGCGCGGCGAGCTGGCCGAGGTAGCTCAGAAAGTGAAAAAAAACGCGACCCGGCAGGGTCAGCAATCCATTGGCATCCATCGCCGCCCATCATGACATGATGTGGCGCGAAGGCAAATCACGTTCCAGTCACGTCTGGCCTGCCCTGAAACATGATCAGTCCGCATTTTTCGCAGCGGTCAGCCACACAATCGTTGTCCGACCAGTCGAAAACAGTCATGCTGCGCCGGTCTCCGGTAAACATCACATGAGGCATGCCTGATCCAACGAGCAGCGTGCCAAGCCAGGTCTGATCCAACCAAAGCTGGCCGTGTGTCATCAGATTCTGGCAGGCCGGGCAGTTCATCATCCGCAAATCAATGCGCCGTGGCCTTCTCGGAGCCGAGGCCGGTGTGGGCGCGGACGGTGAGTTCGGCATATTTGGCCTCGGCCTCGGGATCACGAGGCGTGAGGATGGTGCCGAGCCAGGCGGCGAGGAAACCGATGGGGATGCTGACGATGCCAGGATTGCTGAGCGGGAAGGGGGCGTCTTTGCCATAAATGCCGCTCGGACTGAGCAGGATGAGCAAGATGGACGCCACCAGTCCGACGGCCAGACCGGCGACGGCTCCGGAAGTGTTGAAGCGCTTCCAGAACACGCTCAGCACAATGACCGGCAGGTTGGCGGACGCGGCGACGGAGAAGGCAAGGCCGACGAGGAAGGCGGCGTTCACGGTCGGCCCCAAATAAATGGCGAACGCGATGCTGGCAGCCCCGACGCAGAAGGCGGTGATGCGCGCGACGCGGATTTCCTGGCCCGGACGGTTTTCTTTGCCGTGATGGATGACGTTTGAGTAAAAATCATGAGCGAAGCTGGCGCTGGCGCTCATCGTGAGGCCGGCGACGACCGCCAGGATGGTGGCGAAGGCCACGGCGCTGATGAAGGCGAAGAACAACTCGCCACCGAGCACCTGGGCTAGAACGGGTGCGACCATGTTGACGTCGAGTTTGCCGGCGGTGGTCAGGGTCGCTTTGTCGATGATCGTCGCCGCGCCGAACCCGAACAGCGTCGTCATGATGTAAAACAGCCCGATGATAGCCATGGCCCACACGACGCTGGAGCGGGCGGTTTTGGCGTCCGGCACGGTGTAAAAGCGCACGAGGATGTGCGGCAGGCCCGCCGTGCCAAGCACAAGGCCGAGGCACAGCGAGATAAGGTCAATCGGCCCCCATGGCCCCGCGACCGCGACGCCGAACTTCAGGCCCGGCTCCATGAGGTTCTTCGGCTCTGCGCTGCCACCATAATCGGCGTGGGCCACGGCATCGAAGAACTTGGTGAAGCTGAAGTCGTGGAACTGGAGAACGAGATAGCTGAGCAGAAGCGCGCCGACCATGAGCAGCAGCGCCTTGATGATCTGCACCCAGGTCGTGGCGAGCATGCCTCCGAAGACGACATAGACGAGCATCAGCACGCCCACGCCGATGACCGCTGGCTCGAAGTCGATGCCAATGAGCTGCTTGATGATCGCGCCCGCGCCGACCATCTGCGCGATCATGTAGAAGGTGGAGACCACCAGCGTGCTGAGAGAAGCGAGCGCGCGCACGGGCCGTGGTTTGAGGCGATACGCGAGCAAATCGGCCATCGTGTATTTCCCGGCGTTGCGCAGCGGCTCGGCCACGATGAGCAGCACGGTGATGTAGGCGACAAGGAAGCCCACGGAATACATGAAGCCGTCATAGCCGGCCACATAGATCATGCCGGAGATGCCCAGGAAACTGGCGGCACTCATGTAGTCACCGGCGACGGCGAGACCGTTCTGCCAGCCGGTGATGCTGCGCCCGGCGGCGAAGTAGGCGCTGGCGCCCGTGTTTTTCTTCGCGGCCCAGAAGGTGATGAGCAGAGTGAGGCCGACGAAGGCCAGGAACATGATGAGAGGAGCGGACATGGGAGGGAAATGACGAAGGCAGAATGACGGAAGCCGAGTGGGGAGGGATCAGCCCTGGCCGTGAATGACGGCGGCGGCGGCTTTGTCCCATTGGGTGGCGACGCGCACATAAAGGAAGGCCATGACCCAGGCCATGATGAACTGTGACAACGCGAAGACGTAGGCTACGTTGACCTCGCCCCAGACCTTTGTTTTCATCATTTCCGGGAAGTAGCCCACGAGCACCGGCAAGGCGAGATAGTACAGCATGCCGAACACAAAAGCGGGAACGATGAACGCCTTCTTTTTCGCCAGCAGCGCGCGAAATTCCGGCTTCGCCTCCAGTTGTTCCCAGTTCACAGATGATTTTTCGCTCATAGAGGACGCGAGGTTAGGGACTGCCCTTCTCTTTGGCAAGCACGGTGTCTCCGGGAGCGGTTTTTTCCTCGACATTCCTCACCCGCGTTGATGAAATGCCGCGTCCGCTCAATTCAACCACCACCGCATCATGGGATTCGAAAACGTTGGCAAAGTCTGGACCCCGCAGGGTCTTCAGGAACTTCTCGCTACTCTTACCAAGCCGGACTGGTGTGATTCCATCACGCTGCATCACACCGCCGCGCCCTCGCTGGCACAGCGGCCGGACGGCTTCACCGCCCAGCACATCAAAAACATCCAGAGCTTTTATCAAAACCAGCTCGGCTGGTCCTCCGGGCCGCATTTGTTCGTTGATGACGACCAGCTCTGGGGCATGTGCGATTTCCGCCGCAAAGGCATCCACGCCGTCAGCTTCAACAAACGCTCCATCGGCATCGAAGTGCTTGGGGACTACGACTGCGAAAGCGCTAAGAGCGGACGTGGCCTCGATTGCTGGAAGACCGCCGCTGCTGCCACGAAGGTGCTGCTCGTCTGGCTGGGACTCCCGGCCAACGCCAAGACCGTGCTGTTCCATCGGGACGACCCCAAGACCTCGAAGACCTGCCCGGGCAGGAAGGTGGAAAAAGACTGGGTGCTCGACCTCATCGCCAAAGCCGACGCCGAGGCGGATGACACCGCGCATGCGAAGCCGACGCTCGACGTCACGCTGAAAAGCACCGAGTGGCGCTTCGTCGGCGAGCGCTGGTGCATCCCGGTGCGGGTGTATCTGCTCAAAAGAGGCGTGGCCGATGCGGAGATCGCCGCCAAGCTCAAGAAAACCACCACCGGCTTCCACTTTGACGACGAACTGCTCGAAGGTGCGTTCTACGACAAAGATAGCGCGATGACCTGGGCACCTGCGCGCGAGCTGATCGACTTGGTTTGAGGCTGCGGCTCACTCAAACGCGCTCGTCACCGGCTTGCCGTCGAATTCGGCGGGCAGCGGCACATCCAGCAGCCACAAGGCTGTGGCGGCGGTGTCGTAAGTCGTCACGGGTTCGGTGATGGTGAAGTTTTTCTTCACGCCTTTGCCCCAGGCCACCCAGGGAATGATCATGTCATCAGGCGTGTTGAGACCGTGGGTCTTGTCGTGACCGCCGTGGTCGGCGCTGACGATGATAACGCTGGAATCGGCAATGCCTGCGTCCTTGATGGCCTGCCAGACCTGCCACAGCGCCTGGTCGGTCACTTTAAGCGCCTCTTTTTGCTGCGGCGAACCCCAGCCGTCCTTGTGCCCGGCGGTGTCTGGGTCGGGAAAGTGGATGAAGCAGAGCCGTGGCTTGTGCTCCTTGATCCACGGTGCGGCCTGCTTCGCTACCATCTGGGAGGGCTTTTTGTCCTTCTCGATCTCGGGCGATCCGGCCACCGGGGCCGTTGTCTGCGGGCCGCCGAAGTCAAAGAGGTCCACCGAATCCTTCAGCCATAGGTGGCGGAACTTGATCTTGCCCACAAACATCGCCGTCACCGCCTTGGGATCGGCGGCCTTCAGCAGGGAGAACACCGTGGGCACCTTCACCGGTCCCCGGATCGGCGTGAAGGCGTTCCACAGGATCTGATGCTTGTCCGGTCCCACGCCCGTGAGCATGGAGGTGTGCGAGGGCAGAGTGATCGAAGGAAAAATCGTGCTCGCCTGCCAGGTCACCGCGCCTTCAGCGGCAATTTTTTTCAGCGTGGGCGTCTCCGCCTCCGCCACGACCGCCGGCTTGGCTCCGTCGATGCTGACAATAAAAACATGCTCGGCACGCGGCGCGGCGTGGGCGGTGAAACCGAGGGCGAAGATGGACGAAATGAGGCAGGTGGTGAGTCGCATGACAAAAGAGCGCGAGATAACGCCACGCGGAATGCATTGCTTCCAAAACATTGCGACGCGGTTGTTACAGCGCTTGCGCCTTGAGCGGCCTCGCACCCTGCGCCAAGAATGGTGCTGTTCATGGAAGCCTGGATCGTCATCGCACTGCTCGCCGCCGTTGTCATCGCCTACGCCACGGAGAAAATCTCCGTGGACCTGGTGGCGTTGTCCATGCTCTGCGTGCTCGTCCTGACCGGCATCCTCAGTGTGGACCGCGCCTTTGCCGGGTTTGGCGACCGCGTGCTCATCATGCTGGCGGCGATTTTTGTGATTGGAGCCGCGTTGCGCGAATCCGGCGTGCTGGACGCGCTGTGCGGACTTCTGGCGCGGCGTTTGGGCGGCCAGCCGGTGCTGCTGACCGCCGTGCTGATGGCGGCGGTGGGCGGCCTGTCCGCCTTCATGAACAACACCACGATCACCGCCGTGTTTGTGGGGCCGGTCATCGGTCTGGCGCGGCGTTTGAAGATCTCCCCCTCGCGCCTGCTCATGCCGCTGGCCTTTGCATCCATCCTCGGCGGCACCTGCACGCTGATCGGCACCTCGACGAATGTGGCCGTCAGCGGCGTCATCAAGCGCATGGGCATGGAGCCGCTGCGCATGTTTGAGTTCACCTCCGTGGGCATCGTCATCCTGGTCTCCGGCATCGCCTACATGGCGGTCTTTGGCACACGCCTGCTTTCGGGCCGTGGTCGTGCGGCGGACGCGCAGGGCGACACCATGCGCGAGTACCTTGCGGAGGTCGTCGTGCTCTCTGGATCACCGCTCATCGGCCAGGAGGTGTTTGATTCTGACTTTTCCGCGCTTGAATTCCAGGTCATCAGCCTGCGGCGTGGCGAGCAGATGCTCCCCGCCGGCCGCCATCTCCGCTTCGAGCTGGGGGATGTCGTGCTCGTCGCCGGCAAGGTCGAAAACCTCATCAAGGTGAAGAAAATCGAGGGCATCGACATCCTGGAGGACGCCCACCTGCGTGATTCCGGCATCGACATGCGCGAGGCGCTCGTGGCCGAAGTCGTGCTCACCCAGCGCAGCGGCCTCGTCGGCCAGTCCCTGCGGGAAAGCCGCTTCCGCCAGCGCAGCGGCCTCTCCGCGCTCGCCCTCATGCGCGGAGACCGCTCCCTCATGCGCCACATGGCGGATGAAAAGCTCCAGGCCGGAGACGTGCTCCTGCTGCAGGGGCCGAAGGAGCGCTTTCACGACTTCGAGGCCGGTGGCGAGATGGTGCTCATCAACCAGCATCAGTTCAGCACCGAGACACAACGGCGCGGATTCATTCTCCTCGCCGCCTTCGCCGCCGCCGTGCTCGCCAGCAGCCTGGGCTGGGTGCCGGACACGATCTCCTTTGTGCTCGTCGCCATGCTGGCCGTCTTCATGCGCTGCATCAGCCTCGAAAACGCCTACGCGAACATCGACTGGCGGCTGCTCATTCTCATCGGCGGCATGCTGGCCTTCGGGGAGGCCATGAAAAGCTCCGGCGCCGCCGTCATGGTCGCCGATGCCATCACCACGCTCCTGCAGCCCTGGGGCGTCTTCGCCGTCTTCGCCGGCTTCTGCGTGCTGAGCATCCTGCTCACGCAGCCGATGTCGAACGCAGCCGCCGCTCTTGTCGTCCTCCCCATCGCCATGCAGGCCGCCACGACGATGGGCGCCAGCGCCCGCTCCTTCGCCATCGGCGTCATGCTCAGCGCCTCCGTCTCCGTGCTCACGCCTTTCGAGCCGAGTTGCATCCTCGTCTATGGCCCCGGCAAATACCGCTTCAGCGACTTCCTCAAGGTCGGCGGCGGCCTCAGCGCCATCGCCCTCGCCGTCATCCTCATCATGGTGCCGCTGTTCTGGCCGCTGAAGTGAGAACAACTTTTGGGGTGTGGCGGCTCCATCAAACCTTGGTGATCTCGGTGATAGCATACGCAAATCCAGCGTAGATACCAATGACTCACAAAAGCGCTTTATGCTGAGCAGGCGGAACATCCCGCCGATTTCGTGAACCTTGGGACGGCCGCCAGGCAGGACAAAGCGCTGGAGACGGCAAGCGGGCCATCAAAGTCTTCCGTGACCCGGAAGCTTCATCCGCTATCAGCTTGAGACGTTAACCCCCATCCCTCAATGCCACCGCTGGATCGACACGCGCGGCAAACCACGCGGGAACCAGGGCGGCCAGGAGGCAGAGGGCGACGGCGGTGGTGCAGATGGTGAGGAGGTCGCCGAGGTTTGTGTGGGCGGGAATGCTGGAGAGGAAATAGATGTCCTGCGGGAAGATATCGCGTCCGGTGAGGGCGGCGATTTGATCGCGCAGCCAGTTGCGGATGCTGAGGAAGAAGAATCCGCCGCCGAGGCCGGCCACGACGCCGAAGAGGGCCACGATGCCGGCTTGTGACACGAAGATGGCGATGATCTGCCACGCCCGCGTGCCCAGCGCGGTGAGGATGCCGATCTCGCGGCGTTTTTTCACGGTGACGGTGATGGTGGTGTTCATCACGCAGATGGCGGCCACGAGCATGATGAAGAGCAGGATGAACCACATCATGGTACGCTGATTCTCGACGGACTCGAGCATGGGGCCGTGCTCCTGCACCCAGGTGCTCCAGCCCCAGGTCTCGGGAATGCCGCCGGAGCGGTAGATCGCGTCCATGATGGGTTCGGCGTTGTCGGCGTCCTTCAGCTCCAGCTCGATGCCGCTGACGTTGCTGTCGAGGTTGAAAAACTCCTGCGCGATGTGCAGCGGCACATAACCGCGCAGCCCGGCGGTGTCCGCCCGCAGCGTGGCGACGAGGGTGAGGTCTTTGGACAGCACGGTGACGTTGTCGAGGGCCTCGGCGCGTTTTTTGTCCTCCGCGTCCTCGGGGATCTCGCGCACCTGCTGGATGAACTGGTCCACGCTTTCGGCGGCATGCACGACGAGCGTGTCACCGATCTCCGCGCCGATCTCGCGCGCGAATTTATCGCTGAGGACGATGGAATCGCCCTTGAGGTCGAACCTGCCCTCCTTGAGGTGTTTCTTGAGCTTTTGCAGCAGGGCGTTGTCCGCTTCATCTGCCATGCCGATGACCCTGACGCCTTGCAGATTGCCCTCGTTTTCGACGAAGACGACGCCTTCCGCCACCGGCACGGCGGAGGCGACTTCGGGATGTGCGGCGAGCGCTTTGCGCACCTCGCGCCACTGGGAGGCCGCCGGATCATCGCGCGAGTTCATGGGCTGCACCATGGCATGCGGCTCGAAGCCGATGAGCATCTGGCGAAACTCGCGCTGCCAGCCGCTGAACACGGACATCACAAACACCAGCACGCCCACGCCGAGCATGACACCGAGCATCGAGATCACGGTGATGACCGAGATGAACGAACGCGTGGGCCGCAGGTAGCGGAGGGCGAGGAAGAGAGGGGCGGAGTTCAAGAGGGGAAGGGAATGTCGAATGACGAATGCGGAATGACGAATGGTGGGAGCGGGCGGGGGATCGTCCTCGTCCTCCTACTCGAACTCGTCCTCGATCATGTCGTTGGCGAGAGGAGTTAGGGGTTACGAGTTAAGAGAGGCGTGTTGGCGTGGGATCGGGTGATGTGGGTGTTGGCGGAGTGGCTGAATCGAGGACGAGTAGGAGTAGGAGGACGAGTAGGATTGGAATCAATCGCGTAGCGCGACGGCGGGATCGACGCGGGCGGCGAGCCAGGCAGGCGGCAGGGCGGCGAGGAGGCAGAGCGTGATGGAGCCGAGGCAGGTGGCGAGGATGAACCAGGGCTCGATTTGAGCGGGAATCGTTGCCAAAAACATGCCGGAGGACGCATCGGCGTTTCCACCGCTGAGGATGGCGATGCCCATGCGGATGTCATCGCGCAGCCAAAGCACGAGGCCGCTGAGTCCGAGGCCGGTCAGGGTGCCGAGCGTGCCCACGAAGGCCGCCTGTGCGACGAAGATGCCAATGATCTGGCTCTGCCGTGACCCGAGCGCGGTGAGCACGCCGATCTCGCGGCGTTTCTGCGTGGTCACGGTGATGGTGGTGTTCATGACGGAGAACGCGGCCACGACGAAGATGATCATGAGTACGATGCCCATCATCACACGCTCGTTGCTCATGGCGGCGAGGCGCGCATCGCCCGCGTCCGTCCAAAGCGAGGCGCTCCAGCCTGCGGGGATGATTCCAGCGGCTGTGAAGTGCTTCATCACCTCCTTCACCTCGCCGGGCTGCTTCAATTCAACCAGCACGCCGTGGACATTCTCGCCGAGGCCAAAGATCTGCTGGGCGGTCTCCAGCGTGGTGTAGCCGTAGGCACCCGCCGTTTCGGCGCGGGTGTAGCCCTGGAGAATGATCTCCCGGGCGTGGAGCTTGATGTCCTTGTAGGCGGCGTGGCGCTTCGCCTCGTCCTGCTCGTCGGAGGCGACGCGGAAGCGCTGCACGGCGCTGGTGACGTTGGTGGAGGCATAGACGCTGATTTTGTCTCCGGGATGCGCGTTGAGCTGGCCGGCGATGTAGTCTGCGCAGACCACGCCGCCGTGGCGCAGTTCCAGCGTGCCGTCGAGGCGGTGCCGCGCGAGCTTGGCCATGTAAAACTTCGCGCCGTCCTCCGGCAGGCCGATCACGTCCATGGCAGACTGCTGTCCCTCATGCTCCGCATACATGAAGCCGAGGATGTAGCCGCTGGCGGCGAGCACATCGGGCTGCGGCAGCACTTGGGCGAGCACGTCAGCGGCCGCCTTGGCCGTGGCTGGCTTCCGGTCCTGCGGATGCAGCAGGATGTGCGGCTCCGAGCCGATGAGCGCCTTGCGAAACTCGCCCTCAAAGCCTTTCATCACCGAGCTGATGACGATCATGGCCGTCACGCCGACCATGACGCCGAGGATCGAGATGACCGTAATCACCGAGACAAACGAACGCTTCGCACGCAGGTAGCGTCGGGCGAGGAAGAAGGTGACGTTCGAGAGCATGGGGCGCATCAAAGCGATGCGCGGACGGGATTCGAGGGGAAAGTGAGGAATGAATGAGGTGGTGGTGCCAAGGAACGGCGATTGGCGATCCCGGAGGGATCAGAGATGGTAGCCGGGGGTCGAGCGAGGAACGAGCGAACACCCCCGGACACGTTGACCAACGCCTCCAAGCCCAAGGCCGCACCCCGGTAGGCATGGGCGTCAGGTTAAGCATAGAATGGTTGAATTCCAGGCCATTGTTCATCAGAGAGAGGCGATGACTGACCCTGACCAAGCTCCTGACGTGACTCTTGACCAACCTCGTGATGTTGGTGACTT
>Ga0209573_1003843_pt1 | contig 15711 bp, 12 predicted proteins | sample TNRBio252014_DNA_FD_185870 | JGI IMG/M metagenome (GOLD analysis project Ga0209573, IMG submission 185870) | Wastewater treatment Type I Accumulibacter community from EBPR Bioreactor in Madison, WI, USA - TNR Reactor_6/25/2014_ DNA (SPAdes)... | ecosystem: Engineered > Bioreactor > EBPR >...
GTGTTCGCCTGTGGAGAGACGGTAATTCCGGTTGTTGCGAAAGCAGCCATCGGTTCGACTCGGTGAAGCAGGAAACCCTGATAGCGATGTCAGGAATCCCCGTCGTTTACGGCGGGGAGGAGGTCAAAAGCTGTTGCGATGCCCACTGTGGAGGAGGCCCGGAACGGTTCGGGGTCTGTTGCGCATGGACGACAACGAGATGAGCGGCGCATCCGGTTCCGGCGCGTGGCTATAATACCGGGAATCCGCCCCATCCTTCCCGTCCGGGAAGAAAGGCTTGCCCATGCATCCCTCGCATTCCAGAGATCCATTGCAGTGTCTGGAGCAGCTCAACCGGATCGGCATTGCCCTGTCCCGGGAACGGGATACGCCGAGATTGCTCGAAATTATCCTGACGGCCGCCCAGCGGCTGTTGAACACCGACGGCGGCACTCTGTACCGCCTGGACGAGGAGGGCCGGCAACTCCATTTCGAAGTGCTGCGCAATGAATCGCTGCAACTCTACCTGGGCGGTTCCAGCGGCGCACCGATCCCCTTCCCGCCCATTCCCCTGTACGACCCGGACAGCCAACCCCGCACCAGCATGGTCGTAACCCGCGCCGTGCTGCACGACACCACTATCATGGTGGATGACGCTTACGCCGAGACGGATTTCGATTTTTCCGGGACGCGGCGCTTCGATCAGCAGACCGGCTACCGCTCCCGCTCCTTCCTGACTGTGCCGATGAAGAATCACGAGGGCCGGATCATTGGGGTGTTCCAGCTGATCAACGCGCTGGACCCGGAAACCGGACAGGTGCGCACCTTCTCGCCCGCTGACCGGCAACTGGCCGAGTCGCTGGCCTCGCAGGCCGCCATCGCGCTGACTACTCACCAGTTGATCGACCAGCTTCAGCAGCTATTTGAAGCGCTGATCGAACTGATCAATACCGCCATTGACCACAAATCGCCCTATACCGGCGCGCACTGCCAGCGGGTGCCGGTTTTGACCATGATGATCGCCGAGGCCGCCCGCCGCTCCGAGCGGGGCAAGCTAAAAGCCTTCCGCCCCAGCGCCGAGGAGTTGTACGAACTGAAGATCGCCGGACTGCTGCATGATTGCGGCAAGATCACCACGCCGGTGCATGTCGTGGACAAGGCCACCAAGCTGGAAACCCGGTTCGATCGTATCGAACTGGTGGACGCCCGCTTCGAGATTCTCAAGCGCGATGCTGAAATTACCTTGCTCAAGGAGCAGCGGGCGGCGCTGGCGCGCGGCGATGCGGCGGCCATTCCCACACTGGAACAACGCTTCCGCCAGCGCCTGAACGACCTGGACCGCGACCGTGAGCATTTGCGCCGCTGCAATACCGGCGGTGAATTCATGCAGCCCGAAGATCAGGAGCGAGTGCGGCGCATTGCGACGCAGCACTGGGTCGGGCCGGATGGGCAGGAGCGCGACCTGCTGTCCGCAGAGGAAGTCGCCAATCTGTGCATCGCCAGGGGCACCTTGAATCCCGAAGAGCGCGCCATCATCGAGGAGCATGTGGCCCTGACCCTGCGGATGCTGAACACCCTGCCCTGGCCGAAAAATCTGCGCAATGTGCCTGAATACGCGGGTTGCCATCACGAACAGCTCGATGGCGGCGGCTATCATCGGGGTTTGAGCGAAGCGGAACTGCCCATCCCCGCCCGCATCATTTGCCTGGCCGACGTGTTTGAAGCTTTGACGGCCCGCGACCGGCCCTATAAGCCTGGCAAACCGCTCAGCGAAGTGCTCGCCATTCTCGGCCGCATGGTGCAGGATCATCGGATCGATCCGGATTTGTTCGATGTTTTCGTCCGCGACGGTCTCTGGCTGAAATACGCCCGGCAGTATCTGCAACCGGAACAGATCGACACCGTGGATATCAGCCAAATCCCGGGATACGCTCCCTGAACGCCCAAGGAAAGCCGCCATGCCCATTGACAAGAACGGCCTGACCGCGCACGAACTGACTGAAATCTTCCGCCAGATTCCGCTATTGCAGGCTTTCAATGACGGTCACTTGAGCGACATCCTGAGCGCCAGCCGCATCCTGATCGTCAGGCGCGGACCCGACGCGGCATCCGCGTTCATTGCTCCACCGGGGTCACTGCAATGATCCGGGGTATCTGCGTGCTCCTCTGGGGGTCTCTACTGTTCGCGGGCAGCCTGCTGTGGCCAACCCTGGCGGCGCCCGCCCGGCCGGACCCTGCCGACTTTGCCGCACCCTTGCAAGCGACCCCGCCGTTGCCCCAGCGCGAATCCCGCCGGGGGCGATCCGTGCGGGATCCCATGACCGGCGAAATGGCGTTTCAAGCGCCGAACGCTGCCGCTGCCATTGCCGCCGCGACGGGTCAACGCGCCGCCGGTTGTCGGCAGATTCGCTTCGGCAGCGATGGCTTTGGCTGGGTCGCAACCGGGGTGGCGAAGGTGACGGCGACCGACAATCCGGTTGCGGCCCGTCGCCTGCGGCGCGAAGCGCGTTTCCAGGCGTTCATGGACGCTCGCACTCGCTTGAACGGCGGTCTGCGGACCTTGACGCCCGAGGCTCAGCAGCGCATCACCGAGCGCCTGGAGCAGAACGATGCGATCCGGCTGGCGCTGATCAATCTCGCCGCCACCGATCAGGAGCGGCGCGAACAAGCCCTCGCTATTCTGGCGCGCGGCTTTGTAGCCTACGCGGTCGATGAGGATGCGGATGGACAGGTGATTCGCGTTCATCTGGTCACGACGCCGCAAACCGCTGTTCAGTTAACCCGACCCATCGCCACCGCTATGGAAACAGCGTCGCTGCGGGAAGGGTTAAAGCAGCTTCAGGCCGAAGTGGCGGGCGGATTGATTCCGCTAGCAGGCAACCGGCTGATCGTGGTCAACGCTACGGGCGAGCTGGCGCTGGTCGGCTATGCCATCAACCTGATTGGCGCGCATCCCGATCCCGCCGCGCAGGACAAGCTGCGCGCCGATGCCGAGAAAATTGCCACCGTCCGCGCTACCGAGGCGCTGTCCGGTCTGGCTGCCGGCGACGACGCGGTTTGGCAAAACGGACTGGACGAGGCCAGTCGGGACGAGATTCGCACTGCCGCCAGCGGCTATGAGGATACGGAGCCGAGCGCCCGCCGATTTGAGCAAATCCGCGATCTGATGCTGACCGCGATTAAAGATGACGCTGGAATGCAGGCGTTGCGCGAGGGTCGCCTGCCATCGGCGGCCATGGTCAAGCGGTTCAGCGGCGAGGACGCTGTTGCGATAATGATCAGTTATGCGCCGCCGGTCAAAAAACGCCCACCGCCGCCGCCTGCCGCGTCCCCGGTATTACCAGCGCCTCCTCCCCCGGCATCCCTGCCGCCGCCCATCGCCCCCGCGCCTACGGCTCCGGTCAACCCGCCGCCCGCCGAACCCGCGCCGGCCCCTGCAACTCCGGCCAATCCACCGCCCGCCGAACCCGCGCCCGCCAACCCGCCGCCCGCCAACCCGCCGCCCGCCCGCTAGCGCTGACAGTGCGGGCAATAGTAGGTCGCCCGCTGGCCGATCCGGCAGCGCTGGATCGGCTGGCCGCAGGCGGTGCAGGACAAGCCGCGCCGATCATAGACGCACAACGATTGCTGAAAGTAGCCCGGTTCGCCGTCGCCGCCGATAAAATCGCGCAAGGTCGTACCGCCCTGGCGGATGGCTTCGTCCAAAATCTCCCGGATCGCCCCGACCAACCGTTCACATTCGACCCGCGTTACCTGGGCTGCCGGACGTAACGGACTGATTCCCGCCGCGAATAGCGATTCGTTGGCGTAGATATTGCCGACGCCCACCACGACATGGGGGTTCATGATGAACGTCTTGATCGCGACGGTTCGTCCTTGCGCTCGTTGGTAGAGAGCGTCGCCGGTGAACGCAGCGGCGAACGGTTCCGGTCCCAGCGTCTGGAGCAGCGGATGCTGTTCCGGCGGTTCTTCCGTCCACAGCAGCGCGCCAAACCGGCGGCTGTCGTTGAAACGCAGGCAGTCACCGCTGGCCAGCACCAGATCCGCGTGGTCATGTTTCTGGAGCGGCGTGTCCTTGGGCAGCAGGCGCAATCGGCCGGTCATGCCCAGATGCAGGATGACCGTCCCGGCCGCTGTGCGTAATAACAGGTATTTGGCCCATCGCTCTACGCTCTGGATCGTTTGCCCCGGCAACCGCACCGACACGGCTTCCGGCACCGGCCAGCGCAAGCGGGGTTGCCGCACGATCACCGCTGCCACGATCTGACCGGTCAGATGCGGAGCAATGCCCCGGCGGACGGTTTCAACTTCGGGCAGTTCGGGCATCAGTCGCCAGTCCTCTGATCGGTTCGCCCTCGGAGCAACCAACAGCGCGGCTCAAATCACCTTGGAAAACCGCTGCTGTTTCTGCTCTCGCAAATAGCGGTCGAACGCCATGCAGATATTGCGAATCAGCAGCCGGCCCGGCGGCAAGACCTGAATCCCCGTTGCGGACAATGCCAGCAGTCCATCCGCCTGCATGTCGGCCAGTTCCACCCATTCCGCTGCGAAATAATCGGCGAAGCGAATGCCGAACCGATGTTCGACCGTAGCGAAATTCAGGGTGAAATGGCAGATCAGGTCGGTAATCACGGCCCGCCGCACCCAATCATCCTGCTCCAGCCGCACTCCCCGGAATACCGCCAGCCGTCCCGCGTCAATCCGCGCGTAATAATCCTCCAGTCCTTTCAGGTTCTGGCTGTAGCTGTCGCCGACCATGCCAATGGAGGTTGCGCCCAGCCCGATTAAATCGCAGTCCGCGTGCGTACTATAGCCCTGAAAATTGCGGTACAGCGTCCCGGCCTGCTGCGCCCGCGCCAGCTCATCGTCGGGCTTGGCGAAATGATCCATGCCGATATACACATAACCCGCTCCGGTCAGTTGCTCGATCACCGTTTTTAAAATCTCCAGCTTCTCCGCTGGCGGCGGCAGGACGCTGGCGTCGATCTGGCGCTGGGTTTTGAACAACTCCGGCAAATGAGCGTAGTTGAATACGGAAATCCGGTCGGGACTTTGCGCAATGATTTCGTCCACGGTGTGTGCGAACCGGGCGACGCTTTGCAGCGGCAGCCCATAAATCAAATCCACGCTGATGGAGTGAAAACCCTCGCGCCGCGCTGCGTCCATCACCTTCAGCGTGAGTTCGCGCGACTGAATCCGGTTGACGGCTTTCTGCACGTCGGGATCGAAATCCTGTACTCCCAGACTCAGCCGGTTAAACCCCAGTTCGCGCAGCAGCGCCAGCGAGCCGTCATCGGTCTCGCGCGGATCCACTTCGATGGAATATTCACCGCTGTCGTCATTAAGCAGGTGGAAATGCTCGCCCGTCACCCGCATCAACTCGCGCATTTCTTCAGCGCTGATAAAAGTGGGCGTGCCGCCACCCCAATGCAGTTGCGTGACCGGCCGCGACCGGTCAAACAGCGCGCCCTGCAAGGCGATCTCCCGGTACAAATGGTCGAGATACGGCGCGGCGTGGCGGCGATTTCGGGTGACGATCTTATTGCAGGCGCAATAAAAACAGACCGTATCGCAGAAGGGGATGTGGACATACAGCGACAGCGGCCGGCCACTGGCGTTGCTGGTCAGGACCTGCTCGCGGTATTCCGCTTCGCTAAAGCCGTCGTGGAACTGCACGGCGGTCGGATACGAGGTATAGCGCGGACCGGCCTTGTCGTATTTGTGAATCAGCGCACGATCGAAAACCAGAGCAGTGTCCATGGCGTCCTCCTTACAGTCGGCGCAACTGCGCGGCATTCAATAAAAATACGCCTTGCCCGCCGTGTTCGAACTCCAGCCAGGTAAACGGCGCGTCCGGCAACGCCTCGCACAGGGCGTACTGAGCATTGCCGACCTCGACGATCAGCAGCCCATCGCGTTTCAGGTGATCAGCCGCCTGATGCAGAATTTCCACGACCACGTCCAGCCCGGCCTCACCGGCGGCCAGGCCCAGTTGCGGCTCGTGATGATATTCGGGCGGCAGGGCATCCAGTTCCTCCAGCGCCACATAGGGCGGATTGCTGATAATCAGATCGTAATGGCGGCCCTTGAGCGCCGAAAACAGGTCGGACTGGAGCACCTCGACCTGATCTTCCAGCCCATGCTCGACCACGTTACGCCGCGCGACCTCCAGCGCCTCTGTGGAGATATCGACCAGATTCACACGCGCATCAGGAAAAGCGTAGGCGCAGGCGATGCCGATACAACCGCTGCCGGTTCCCAAATCAAGGATGTCGCTGATCTGCCGGCTATCCGGCAACCACGGGGCAAAGTGGCGTTCAATCAGTTCCGCCAGCGGCGAGCGCGGCACCAGCACCCGTTCGTCTACATAGAACGGCAGACTCATGAACCAGGCGCGCTGGGTCAGATACGCAGCGGGCTTGCGTTCGGTAATGCGCCGTTGCAGCAACTCCAGCACCGCCTGCTGTTCGGGCGGAGTCAGATGCGACTGGAAGTATTCCGCCTGCAAATCCGGCGGCAGGTGCAAGGCGTGCAGCGTCAGCGCCGCCGCTTCATCAATCGCGTTGTCGGTGCCGTGGCCAAAGTGCAGGCCCGCCTCATTCATGCGGCTGGCGCCCCAGCGGATGAAATCGCGGATTGTGTACAGTTCAGTCGGAGCGTTGTGGTGTTCAGTCATCGGGAGTCGGGGAGTCAAGGTGAAAAAGGCGAGGGTGAAGCGGCATTCTACCGTTGCGCCAGCGAACCGGATATGCTCCCGCCCGCTGTTCCACCCAAATCATGAGCGACCTGAAAGGCATCCATTTATGAGCGCGACCTGGGGCGACCACTGGCGTCACCTGCTGCAATCCCTGCTGCCGCAACGGCTGCTGACCCGCCTGGTTTACCGCCTGGCGCGGGTGCGGACGCCCTGGTTCAAGAATGCGCTGATCCACCATTTTGCCCGCCAGTTCTCGGTGAATATGGCCGAGGCGCTGGAACGGAATCCGCGCATCTACCCGGATTTCAACGCTTTTTTCACTCGCGCGCTCCAACCCGGCGCACGGCCCATCGCTCCGGACGACCGGGTGGCGTGCTGTCCGGTGGACGGCGCCGTCAGTCAGATCGGCATGGCCGACGCCGACGCTTTGGTGCAAGCCAAGGGACAAACCTTCTCGCTCACGGCGTTGCTGGGCGGCGATGAGGAACGGGCGCGACTCTTTCTGGGCGGCGCATTCGCCACGCTGTATCTGTCGCCCCGCGACTACCACCGCATCCACATGCCGCTGGCCGGGCGGTTGCGGGAAATGACGCACATTCCCGGCAAGCTGTTCAGCGTCTCGCCGCTGACCACCCGGAAGGTTCCCCATCTGTTCGCCCGCAATGAGCGCGTGGTCACGTTGTTCGATACGCCAGCGGGGCCGATGGCGCTGGTGCTGGTCGGCGCGATCAACGTCGCGTCCATCGAAACCGTATGGGCCGGCGCCATCACTCCGCCGCTGGGCGCGACGGTTCGGCGCTGGGACTATCCACCCAACGGCGCGGGTGCGGTGCGACTGGACAAGGGCGCGGAGATGGGCCGCTTCAATATGGGTTCCACCGTGATTGTGCTGTTCGGGCCGGGTGCGGTGCGCTGGGAACGGGACATCAAACCCGGCGCGACGGTGCGCATGGGACAGCGGTTGGGGAAGGCCGCCAAGACGGTTACTCGCTAAGATGCTTTAACGCGCTTCCCCAGCCACACTGCGCATTTCGCCAAGAATCCGCATCGTCTCCACACTGACCCGCGTCACCCGGCCCAGCAGCTCAATCACCGCTTCCTTGTTATCCGCGAACGGGCACACATTAAACTGGTCGCGGAGGGTGGGATCGCGGGGCGCAGTGTCCCGGTATTCCTCCAGAATCCATTCCAGCGCTGAACGGTTGCCCAGCCGATAATCCCATGCTTCTGGCGGAATGTTTTCCAGCCGGGTCACGCTGTCGATCTCGATCCTCCCGGCGGCTTTATCCGGCTTGAGGCGGACTTTGGGAAGAATGGACGGGATAGATCGATCATTCTTGCGCACCAGCGGCCACGGCTCCACGTTTTCAAACTCCGTGTGCAGCTTAATCAGGGCCTTGCCCCACGCCGCCCATCGCTGGAAGTCCGCATAAAACGGAATTCGGGGAAATTCCGCCTTGAGATTCAGCGCGTAGGTTTCCCGGTAAACGGGATCATGCAGCACGGCGTAGACATAATTGAAAATCTCCCGTTTTTCAATGGACTGATCTTCATAGCGAGCGCGGAATCGCGTCAGTGCCCAATCCGTCAGGTTGTCATGGCGGGAACCATCGGCAGCGTAGACCCACAGCGGAAGCAACTGATTTTTTTCCACGCATTCATAATCGGCCAGTCCGCTGAAGGCCAGCGCCTGAAACGGTTTCATCGCCGAACCGCCGGATATGCCTAGACAGGGATTATTTTGCCTTAAATCCGCACCGTAAATCTGATAGTGCAGAGCGGTCAGGCGGTCGCTCATCGCTTTTTCCGCGTAATAGTACTTCCTGATAAAGGGTCGCCAGAGTGATTTTATAATGTATTTAGCGGAATAAGCGGAAATTTTATTCCGGGTTTTCAGCGTACTGCTCCATTTGATCGAATAATCAAGGGTTTCTACATTCATATTGCCGCTGGCAGTCTGGCGATTGAACGCCGCGATAAAATACTGCACCTTGCGCTTTAACTGCTTTCTATCGAAGTCATAAACCCAGTCATCGCGATTGGTTTTGATGCTGCTGGCGAACAACCGGAAAATCGCTTCCTCGGATGGTCCGGCCTTAACCGCCTTGTCCGCGACAGGCAAGAATGCGGACCAGTCTGCGGTGGGCTGACTGATCCAGCCGCCGCGCGCGTTGGGACGAATGCGGGCCAGTTCGCCATCGCGAGCCAGTTGCCGCAGGGGATGCGTCGCCAGCCAGCGGCGTTTTTCCATGGCGGTCATAAAGTCATCCAAGGCGATATGGCGGATTGTGCAGCCTTCCAGGCGGGGATTGCGCACGAAAAAGCCAATGGCGATGCCGACCCGGATTTTATCGTCAAATACATTTCCCGCTTCCTGCCGGCGACGCTCGCCACTGGTGCGGGCATTACCCTTGAGATCCACGACCCAGATTTCCTGAAATTCTTTAGCAATGATTTTGCGAAAACCATCTGCTTGTCGTGCATCTAAATAAGAACGATTGGTAACAAAGCCAATGATACCTTCATCGCCAATCCGGTCACTGGCCCAGCGGAAAAAGCGCAGATAGGGATCATACAGCTTGGTCTTTTGCGCGGAACTTTCCGCCAGATAGGTTTCCCGAATGCGCGCATCGGCAATCGGCGCAGGTTCATTCTTGTTATTATCATTCTCACTTTTCTGGTTGGCGTTGTAGGGCGGATTACCCAGAATCACCGGAATACGCCGCGTGTTCTGATTCTGAATGCGCCGCCGGTTTTCTTCCGTCAACGCGCCGAACAAATCCGATTGCGCGCCCCGGTGGGTCAATTCAAATCCCCAGTTCGCCAGCGTGTCCACAAAGCAGGCGCCTACAAATTCCCGCCAGGTTCCAGTGATCTCCGCATAGGTCTGCTCAATATTCAGACAGGCGATGTAATACGGCAGAATGGCGATTTCATTAGCGTGGATTTCTCCAGCATATTTGCGCGCGAGCGCCGCCCGGTCGCCCCGCAGCCACTCCAGCAATTCCACAATAAAGGTTCCCGTCCCCGTGCAAGGATCAAGAATATCCAGTTCCGGGTCGGCCAGGCATTTGTCAAAGTGCCGCTCCGCCAGCCAGTCGCAGCCGGCGATGATGAACCGCACCACTTCGCCCGGCGTATAGACCACGCCCAGTTTATCGGCGTCCCTGGGGTTATAGGCGGTGTAAAAATCTTCATAGATGGCCTTGAGAAATTCCTGCTTCTCCGGGGCGGAAATGGCGCCGGCCGCCGTCCGGCGAATCGCGGTGTAGTAAGGCTCCAGCCGAATGAGCAGGTTGCGCCGGGTTTCGCCGCGCAGAAAGGCGCTTTCCAGTTCCGTCAGGGCGCAGGCCAGATGATTGGCCCGGTGAAATTCGCTGACCGGGAAAATGTCGCGAAAAATCTGTTCGGTCAGGATATGTTGAATCAGCATTTCCCGCGCCTGTTGCACGGTCACCCACCCGCCGATGGTGTGCTGGCACTGGGCAAGAAAGGCGGCGAACCGCTGTTGAAACGCGGCGTCATGGGCCGATGCTTGGGTGAACAGATCATGCAGCGCGGCGATGACGGTCGGCAGTTCGGCGCGGAAGCGGGCGGTGGCCTGTTCGAAATGGGCGACTTCGGGCGGGCGAAAGGCGAAAAAGCGGTCGAGCAGACGATTGAGCGCCGGGCCGTCCACCGTTGCCGCGCGCAGAACCTCCTGACCGTTCTGGATCAGCACCACCGTGCGGGTATCCTCGAACAGGATGTTTGCGGTGGGATAACCCTTGGCGAGTTTGGCGGCAATTTCCCGGTCCAGATCATCGCTGGAGTCCTTGGCCTCCCACCAGCCATGCACCAGCCGCACTCGGTCCAGCAACGCGCCATCGGGTCGCAGCGTTTTGCCAGCGCCCACCGTGAACGGATGCTGTTGCGACAACACGAGCTGATGTTCCACCGCGCGGGCTTTCAGCAAACCGGCGAAAGCCTGGGACAGCGCACCCTCGTGTTCGACGCCGGCAACGCGCTGCAAAGCGTCCAGTTCCCGCCAGTAGACTTCGATGTCGTGCATGATCCTCACTCCCGGTCAACAAACAGGCGCTCACGCCTGCTCAAACGGAAACGCCAGCGTCTCAGCCAGGGCCGTTTTGCCCGCCGCCAACATCACCAGCCGGTCGAAGCCCAGCGCGACCCCGGCGCAGTCCGGCAATCCCACCGCCAATGCCGCCAGCAGATGTTCATCCAGCGGCATGACCGGCAGACCTTGCGCCCGGCGCGCGGCGTTTTCCGCCTCGAACCGGGAGCGCTGCTCAACGGCGTCGCCCAGTTCGTGAAAGCCGTTGGCCAGTTCCACCCCGTCTAGATACAGCTCGAAACGCTCCCCCACCGGCGGATCCTCCCGTCGCAACCGCGCCAGCGCCGCCTGCGAGGCGGGATAGTCATAGAGAAACGTCAGCCGGCCCTGGCCCAGATGCGGTTCGATTCGCTGGGTCAGCAGCAGGTCCAGCCACGGATCCACATCCTCCGCTGGCATTCCCGGCGGAATCGACACGCCCTGCCGTTCAGCGCAGACGGTCAATTCCGCTACCGTCGCTCGATGCGGATCCAGACTCAGATGGCGCTGGAACGCCTGCCGATAGCTCAACCGTTCCGGTTTCGCCAAGAGTCGCCGATCCGCCAACAGCGCCGTTGCCAGTTCCGCCACTTCATCCATCAGCCGGTGATGATCGAAACCGACCCGGTACCATTCCAGCAGGGTAAATTCGGGACTGTGGCGGCGGCCGGCTTCGCCATCGCGGAACACGCGGGCGATCTGGTAGATACAGCCGCTGCCCGCCGCCAGCAACCGCTTCATCGGAAATTCCGGCGAGGTGTGCAGATACAGGGTCTGGCCGTGGCGCGGCCCCGGCCCGGAATAGACGGTGGCGAAACTGGACAGATGGGAATCGGTGATGGCCGCCGCCGACAGCAGCGGTGTTTCCACTTCCAGCACTCCGCGCGCCGCGAAAAATGCCCGGATGCGCCTCAGCAGTTCCGCCCGCAGCCGCAGCGTGGCCCAGTCGGCGGCGGGTCGCCAGGCAGCGGCCTCCATGGGTCGGCGTCCGTCTAGTCCTTGACCCGCGACACATAATCACCGGTGCGGGTGTCCACCTTAATGACCTCGCCGCTCTGCACGAACAGCGGCACGCGCACCACCGCGCCCGTTTCCAGCGTCGCCGGCTTGCCGCCGCCGCCAGACGTATCGCCGCGCAGGCCGGGATCGGTTTCCACAATGGTCATGATCACAAAAATGGGTGGCGTCACGCTCAGCGGCACGCCATTCCACAGCGTCACCTGGCAAATCGCTTCGTCCTTCAACCACTTGGCGGCATCGCCCACGGTGGCGGCATCGGCGGTCAACTGCTCGTAGCTCTGCGGATCCATGAAATGCCAGTATTCGCCGTCGTTGTAGAGATATTGCAACTCCACATCGACCACATCGGCCCCTTCAGCGGTATCGCCGGATTTGAAGGTGCGCTCAATGGTGCGCCCGGTTTTCAGGTTGCGGACCTTGACCCGGTTGAACGCCTGGCCCTTGCCGGGCTTGACGAACTCGTTTTCGACAATGGCGTAAGGGTCGCCATCCAGCATGATCTTCAGTCCGCTCTTGAATTCATTGGTACTATACGTTGCCATGCAAAACCCGCCTTCCGTCTGGAGTGATTGAACTGCAAAAGTTGAGCATGATAACGGCAAAGGCCCTGGTGCGTCAGGTTCCGGCCTGGCAACGGGCGCAAGCCGAAGCCATCACCGACCCCGCTGAACTGCTGCGGGAACTGGCGCTGGATCCGGCGCAGTGGCCGGCGGTCCTGGCAGCAGCGGCGCGCTTTTCCCTGCGGGTTCCCCGTGGGTTGGTGGCGCGGATGGGCAAGGGCGACCCGGACGATCCCCTGTTGCGGCAAGTGCTGCCGCAAGCAGCGGAACTGGACGAAGCGCCGGGCTTTGTCGCCGATCCCGTGGGCGACCAGGCCGCGCAGGCCGCGCCGGGGGTGCTGCACAAATACCACGGTCGCGCCCTGCTGATCGTGACCGGTGCTTGCGCGGTGCATTGCCGCTACTGTTTCCGCCGGGAATTTCCCTACGCCGAAGGTCACGCCGGGGTAGAGCAGTGGCAGCCAGCGCTGGCCTATCTGGCCGGTGACGCCAGCCTTCGCGAAGTCATTCTCAGCGGCGGCGACCCGCTGTCACTCTCCAACCGCCGGCTGGGCGCGCTGCTGGTAGAACTGGACCGGATTCCCCACCTGGAACGGCTGCGCATCCACAGCCGGCAGCCGATCGTGCTGCCGGAGCGGGTAGATGAGGGTCTGTTGGCCTTGCTCACCCAGACCCGATTGCGGCCCGTACTGGTGGCGCACGCCAACCACCCCAGGGAAATCGATCCCACCGTGCAGTCGGCGTTGCACCGGCTGGCCGCTGCGGGCGTGCTGCTGCTGAATCAAGCCGTGCTGCTGCGCGGGGTCAACGACGCCGTGGAAACCTTGGCTGCCCTGAGCGAAACGCTGTTTGCCGCCCGGGTGTTGCCCTATTACCTGCATCTGCTCGATCCGGTGCGCGGCGCCGCGCATTTCGACGTGAACGAAGCCGAGGCATCGGTTATCATGAAAGCGCTACGCCAGCGCCTGCCGGGTTATCTGGTTCCCCGCCTGGTGCGCGAACGGCCCGGACAGCCCGCCAAGACCCCGGCCGGTTAGCAGCGCCGGCGTTGCTTTCCTTTTCGGGTTGTTACGCCATTGGCAGAGGTTGGCTCGCGTGTCCAGTTCTTCCGTCATCAACCTGCTCATCGTGGATCGCTCCCGATCCGACATCGATCATATCGCCAAGACGTTGCGCGGCGATGGCTACCAGATCGAACTGATCGAAACCGACCAGACGGAAACCGTTCGCAATGCGATTGACTATCAGCCACTCGATCTGATCCTGCTGCGCCTGGCCGAAAACCTGCCCACCCTCGCTGAACTGCGGCTGATGGTGGCTGAAGCGCAGCAGGATATTCCGATCATCGCCGTGATGGATGATGAAGGTCGCGCCCAGTATCGGCCCGCCCGCCTGCTCGAAGAGGGCGCCGACAACTTTTTCTATCTGGATGACGCCGACCACCTGGTGGCGGTTGTGCGCAAGGAATTGCGTCACTTGCAGGCGCGCAAGCGGGAGCGGTCCTTCGAGACCCGGTTCAAGGAGAGTGAAACCCGCAGCCAGGCGCTGCTGGAAAATATCCAGGAAGCGATCGCCTACATCCACGAGGGCCTTCACGCCTACGCCAATCCCGCCTACCTGCGGCTGTTCGGCTACGAGGATCAAAGCGAACTGGCGGCGATTCAACTGGTGCACATGGTGCCCCCCGGCTACCGGGACGCCCTCAAGAGCGTCCTGCGGCGCGGCATCCGTTCCGGCAAGGCGGTCGAACCGGTGGAACTGGTCGGGATGCGCCGCAATGGTCAGACCTTCCCGATCCTGCTGGAGTGCGCGCCGACCCGGATGAACGATGAACCCTGTACTCAGATCATCGTCCGGGATGCGACCCCCGAAAAGAGCGCCTATAACCAGCAACTGGAAGATCTGCTCAAATTCGACGACTCGACCGGGCTGTACAGTCGGCGCTTCTTCCTGGAAACCCTGGAAATCAACCACAACGGCACGGTGCTGTATATTCTGCTGAACGACTACGCTTCTATCCGCTACGCCATGGGGTTTGAGGCCATCGAGCAGTTTGTGATCGAGGTCGCCGGACTGTTCAAGGACATGCTGGCGCTTGACGATATCGCCGCCAACTTCGCCAGTGGCGTATTCACCATTTTCATCCCGGCCAATTCCCCTACCGATCCGCGCGATCTGGCCGAGCGTATTTACGCCGCCATCGCCGAGCATAGTTTTCAGATCAACGGCAAGCTGTTCACCACCACCTGCTGTATCGGCATCTGCCAGGCGCGCGACAGTCACGAGAGCGCGGTGCAGATCCTGTCGCATGCCGACCGCGCCTGTGAAATAGCCCGACAGAAGAGCGGCAATCAGATCGAGATGTACGCGCCGCCCAGGGAAGAACGGTCGGGCCGGGCCGCCATCAGCGAGCAGGACGAGGCGACGCTGCGCCTGATTCGGAACGCACTCACCAAGGGGCGGCTCAGCATGATGTACCAGCCCATCGTCAGCTTCGAAAACGCCGAGGAAGCGCGCTACAAGGTTTATCTGCAAATCATGGATGAAAACGATAAATCGCAGAGTATGGAAAAACTGGGGCCGGTCGCGGTGCGCTATGGGGTCATGGGCGCCCTGGATAAATGGACCATCATCCGCAGTCTGGGGATGCTGCTGGAAATCCAGCGCGCCGCCGCCAAACCGCCGATCCTGTTTGTACGGATCTCACATAACTCACTGGCTGACAAGGAATTTTTTGACTGGCTCAAGAAACGCTTCCAGGACAGTCGGCTGTCCGGTCATTACCTGGTGCTCGAAATCAAGGAGGACAACGCCGATGACAGTTTCGAGGAAACCATGCAGTTGCGCGCCCGCCTGCGGGAAGTGGGTTGCGGCCTGGCGCTGTCGCACTTTGGCGGCAAGGCGCATTCCGAACGCCTGCTCAAGGAACTGTATCCCGAATACATCAAGCTCGATGGCAGCCTGATCGAGCGGCTGGCCAAGGCCAAGGACGAGAACAGCCGGCGGGCGATGGCGACGCTGGCCCAGCAGGCGCAGGAATTGAAAACCCGGGTGGTGGCGGCCGGGGTGTCTACCGCGCCGCAAATGGCGAGTATCTGGCAGTTTGGAGTCACTCTGGTGCAGGGCAGCATGGTGGCCGAGGCCGGTCCGCGTCTGGATTTCGATTTCAAGCAGTACGCCGGCTGATCCCCGATGAGCGGCGCGGAACGGCGGCAGGAACCGGAGCGGTCGCCCATGGCGGCGCTGCTCGATCTCATGGCCCGGCTGCGCGATCCCGAGTCCGGCTGTCCGTGGGACCGGCAACAGACCTGCGCTACGCTCGTTCCCCACACCATTGAGGAAGCCTACGAAGTCGCCGACGC
>Ga0209573_1003844_pt1 | contig 15711 bp, 15 predicted proteins | sample TNRBio252014_DNA_FD_185870 | JGI IMG/M metagenome (GOLD analysis project Ga0209573, IMG submission 185870) | Wastewater treatment Type I Accumulibacter community from EBPR Bioreactor in Madison, WI, USA - TNR Reactor_6/25/2014_ DNA (SPAdes)... | ecosystem: Engineered > Bioreactor > EBPR >...
CCGTGGCGTGTTCGCTTCGTCGAGCAGTGCGAAACGGGCATGCGTGCCGCCGATGTCGGCAACGATTCGTGTCGGCAGGTTCATTGGTACCGGCACCACCGATTGTCTGCCGGTGGCTGCTGCCGCTGGCGCACACGCTGCCGTCGGCCTGCGTCGAGATGAGCGTTGGTCATGGGGGTCGAGGGGAAGAGATCTCCGCCTGGCGTTGGTGGCGACGGTGTTGCACGGCTTGGTCAAAGACCGGCATGCCAAGCAGCAACTGGCATGGGCAGAATCTTCGCATCAAACGCGAGATTAATCAAAGACCCTGCTAACATGGGCCACGCCTGCACTTGCAAGCCTCGCCACGCCAGCCGGCTCGCGGCAAGGCCCGCCGGGGAGCTGCTGTTGGCCGCCATCCTTGAGGACAGAGGTATCGATGGACAACGCACGTCTGATCAGCGAGTTCGTTGAAGTGGTTGGTGAGGCGAACGTGCTGGTCGCCGCCGACGCCATGGCCGGGCACCTTGTCGACTGGCGGGGTCGCTATCGCGGCACCGCCGTCTGCGTGGTCAGACCGGCGACCACGGCGGCGGTGTCGGCGGTGGTCCGGCTGTGCGCGCAGGCTGGCGTGGCGATGGTGCCGCAGGGCGGGAACACCAGCCTCTGCGGCGCGGCGACGCCGGCCACCGATGGCCGCTCGGTGGTGATCAGTCTCGCGCTGCTCAATCGCGTGCGGGCGATCGATGCGGCGAACAACACGATCACCGTCGAAGCGGGTTGCCTCCTGCAGCGGGTACAGGAGGCTGCCGCGGCTGCCGGACGCCTTTTTCCGCTGTCACTCGCCGCCGAGGGAAGCTGCCAGATCGGTGGCAATCTGTCGACCAATGCCGGCGGTGTGCAGGTGCTGCGTTACGGCAACGCGCGCGAGCTGACTCTGGGTCTCGAGGTGGTTCTGCCCAGCGGTGAGATCTGGGATGGCCTGCGCGGCCTGCGCAAGGACAACACCGGCTACGACCTCAAGCACCTGTTCATCGGCGCTGAAGGAACCCTCGGCATCATCACGGCCGCCGTGTTGCGGCTCTTCCCCTGGCCGCGGGCGAGGGCGACCGCCTGGTTGGCGATTGCTGCGCCGGTGACGGCGGTGTGCCTGCTCGGCGCGCTGCAGGATCGCTTCGGCCCGGCGCTCACTGCTTGTGAACTGGTTTCCGAAGTCGCCCTGGGTCTGGTTCACAAACACATTCCCGGTCGCCACCCGGTGCTGGCCGACAGTCCGTGGCACCTTTTGGTCGAACTGTCCGCTGGCGGTGACGAGCTTGTCCTGCGCGAGGCGCTGGCGTCGTTCCTGGCGAGCATGATCGACGATCGGACTGTCGCTGACGCCGTGCTGGCCCAGAGCGGCGAGCAGGCGCGGCGGCTGTGGACGCTGCGCGAGAGCATTGGCGAGGCGCAGCGGATCGAGGGCCCGAGCATCAAGCACGACGTTTCACTGCCGATCTCGCGCCTGCCCGAGTTCGTCGAGCGCGCCGACCGTGCCCTGGTCGAGGCTTGTCCCGGCATCAGGATCGTCACCTTCGGTCATGTCGGCGATGGCAACCTGCACTACAACCAGTCGCGACCGGCAATCGCCGACCAGGCCGCGTTTCTGGCCGCGCAGCCGCAGGTCGACCGGGTCGTGCATGACCTCGTGCATGAGCTCGGCGGCAGCATCAGTGCCGAGCATGGCATCGGCCAGTTGAAGCGTGCCGAGCTGTTGCGCTACAGGACACCGCTGGAGATCGGCATGATGCGCGCGGTCAAGTTGGCTCTTGACCCGTGTGGATTGATGAACCCCGGCAAGCTGTTGTGAGTGCCGCTGATTTCTGGCGGATCAGTGCCGTGTCGTCGGCGGTGTCGTCTGTCCGGCGAACAGCTCGTCGATCGCAGACGCGTCGAAACGGTACTCGCGATTGCAGATTTCGTCCCGGATCAGCACTTCACCGTGCTCGCGCAGTGTGGCATAGACTTCACTCGCGCCGAGGGTGCGCAGGAGTGCGCATGCTTTCTGCCAGTCCTCGGGGCAGTTGAGGGCGACGCCTTGCGCGGCGAGTAGGCGGATCGTTTCCTCGGGAAACAGCCGCGGCAAGAGTTCTTCAGCCGCCAGCGAGAGCAGTTCCGGACGGCTGACGGTCGCTGCCAGAGCCTCCGCGCGTGCCCAGCCATCGGCATCGCGTTCCTCGGTCGTCGGCAGCTTCTGCAGCAGCAGGCCGGCGGCGGTCTCGTCCGACACTGCCAGGAAGAGGCGCGCGGGCAGTTGCACCGACTGCCCCAGATAATGCTCGAAGACCTGGGCAATGCTCTCGCCGTCGATCGGTACGATGCTCTGGTAGGGCTCGCGCATTGACGGCATGTCGAGCGCGAGAAGCAGTTGGCCATCGCCGAGAAGGTCGTGCAGGGATCCTTCGACGATCGTTCTTGCACACTTCGCCATGCCGCGAATCTGCAGTTGCTCGTTGCAGTCGATGACCAGCAGAGAGACCGGGCCATTGCCGCGCAACTGGATCGTCACCCGTCCCGGTTGCTTCAGATTGCTGCTGACGAGCAGGCTGCTGGCCGTCAATTCACCCAGCAGCTGTGCCACCGGCAACGGGTAGCCGCGATTCTGGAGCAGTTGCTGCCACACCGGGCCGAGTCGGACCAATGCGCCGGCGATGTCCAGATCGTCGAGCAGGAAACGGTACAGGCAGTCGGTGGTCATTGGCTCTCACGCAGCCACTGCGTGGCAGCCGGCGCGCGCCGGCCGCCGACTGAAACGGCGCATCGCGTCTTCATCGCTGCCGCGTGTTGCCAGCCCCTTGGCGTGCCGCGATGCGGCGCTGATGGCTTCCCGGCATGCATGCCGTCTTCAGGACACCTCGAGCATGCGGTCCAGTGCCAGTTTGGCGAGTTCCCGCTCATGCTCGGGAACGCGGATCTGGTTGACCACCGTCCCGTCGGCCAGGTTTTCCAGGGTCCATGCGAGATGCTGCGGGTCGATGCGCTGCATGGTGGAACACATGCAGACCGTCGGCGCCATGAACTGAACGATCTTGCCCTCGTGCCTGACCTCTTCGGCAAGGCGGTTCACCAGATTCAGCTCGGTGCCGACCAGCCAGCGTGTGTTGGCGGCGGCTTCCTTGATCGTCCGGACGATGTGTTCGGTCGAGCCGACAAAGTCCGATTGCCGGCAAACCTCGAAACTGCACTCGGGGTGGGAGATCACCAAGCCGTCCGGATGCTGGTTGCGAAACCGCAGGATGTGTGCCGGCTGGAACATCTGGTGTACCGAGCAGTGACCCTTCCAGAGCAGGAGCCTGGCGTCGCGGATCTGCTGCGGGGTGAGGCCGCCCAGCTCGAGATCGGGATCCCAGACAACCATCTCCTCGAGCGGGATACCCATCTGGAATCCTGTCCAGCGTCCGAGGTGCTGGTCGGGAAAGAAGAGGATCTTCTCCCGTCGCGCGAAGGCCCAGGTGGCGATGGTGCCGGCGTTGGAGGAGGTGCAGACGATGCCGCCATGTTCGCCGCAGAAGGCCTTGAGGTCGGCCGCCGAGTTGATGTAGGTCACCGGGGTCACCAACTGCTCGACCTCGATCACCTCGGCAAGCTCACGCCAGCAGCGTTCGACCTTGGCGAGGTTCGCCATGTCGGCCATCGAGCAGCCGGCCGCCAGATCGGGCAGGATGGCGATCTGTTCGGGTTTCGACATGATGTCGGCGACTTCGGCCATGAAGTGAACGCCGCAGAAGACGATGAAGCGGGCATCGGCGCTCGCAGCCAGGCGTGACAGCTTGAGCGAATCGCCGGTCAGGTCAGCGTATTGGTAGACGTCGGCGCGCTGATAGTGGTGACAGAGCAGAACGACTTCCTTGCCCAGGCGCGCGCGGGCGGTGCGGATGCGCTGGTGGCAGGCGTCGTCCTGCAACTGGTTGAACTTGTCGAAGCTGATGGTGGCGGTCTGCATGTGTGTTGGTCGAATCGATAGGGGTGAAAGCCCGGCTGGGCGGAGGAATCCGGTCCCAGTGGATGTGCATCAATCCACTGCGCCGCCAGTCTGCGGCGTCTGCGGCCTGCTGGGGATGTTCTGTTGCATGGCCTCTCAGCTTTGCCAGGGCAGGCCGGCGTGGCGCCAGCCACCGACCCTGCCGCGCTGGCCGCTGGCGTCGACATCGCCCTCGAAGCCCTCGAGCACGTTGTAGCATTCGCGCTGCATGGCCTGCGTGGCGAGAGCGGCGGCATGGTGCGAACGCGCTCCGCTGCGGCAGATGAACAGCAACAGCGCCTCACGATCAGCCTGCTGCTTGAGCTGGGCGAGAAAATGGGAGTTTGGCCGGCTGTCCGGGTAACCCATCCACTCGATCTCGACGGCACCGGGGATCCTGCCCACCCAATCCCACTCAGCTCGTGTGCGCACGTCGACCAGCCGCGCTCCCGGCGCCAGTTGCCAGACCTCGAAAGCTTCACGGGGCGTCAGGGCGCCGGCGTAAGGCAGGCCCAGCTCCTGCCCGCGCTCGCGGGCGAGTTGCAGCAGGTCGGTCAGTCTTCCCATGATGTCTGTCGAGGCCTCGTCGGATGAGATGTCGCCAAGCTGGGAGTATAAATCACTGGCTTCGTTCCCGGCAGACCCACGCAGGGGCTGCCGGGCCGCGGAGGCGCACCAGGGCGGTGCGGATCGTCGGCGATGGCACCAATGCTGTGCGCCCAAAAAGGCCGATCGTGACCCAGGCCGTTGTGGCACAATGGTCAGCCAGCTAGGGAGCAATTGGCACGTTTCGTGCTTTTACCCTTGCGCAACGATTTCCCATTGTCGCCGCTGACCCCGGCACCTGTTCAGGAGGCCCTTTGATGGCAAGCCCGCAAGACGTGATCAAGATGGTGAAGGACAACGAAGCCAAGTTTGTGGACTTTCGTTTCACCGATACCCGTGGCAAGGAGCAGCACGTGACCGTTCCGGTCAGCGCTTTCGATGAAGACAAGTTCGAGAATGGCCACGCCTTCGACGGCTCGTCAATCGCCGGCTGGAAGGGGATTCAGGCGTCGGACATGCAACTGATGCCCGATCCGGGCACCGCATATGTCGATCCTTTCTTCGACGAGACGACCGTCGTGATCACCTGCGACGTCGTTGATCCCGCCGACGGTCGTGGCTACGATCGAGATCCGCGCTCGATCGCGAAGCGCGCGGAGGCCTACCTGAAATCCTGCGGGGTTGGCGATACCGCCTACTTCGGCCCGGAGCCCGAGTTCTTCATCTTCGACTCCGTTGCGTGGACTGTGGACATGTCCGGCTGCACCCTGAAGATCTACTCGCAGGAGGCAGCCTGGACCAGCGGCGAAAAATCCGAAGGCGAGGGCGGTACCGGCCACCGGCCGGGGGTCAAGGGCGGCTACTTCCCGGTGCCGCCGGTCGACAGCCTGCACGATATCCGTTCGGCGATGGTTCTGACTCTGGAATCGATCGGCGTGCCGGTCGAGGTGCACCACCACGAGGTCGCCACTGCCGGCCAGTGCGAGATCGGCACACTGTTCAGCACGCTGGTGAAGCGCGCCGACTGGACGCAGATGCTGAAGTACGTCGTCCATAACGTCGCGCATCAGTACGGCAAGACCGCGACCTTCATGCCGAAGCCGATCGTCGGCGACAATGGCTCGGGGATGCACGTTCACCAGTCGATCTGGAAGGACGGCAAGAACCTCTTTGCCGGCAACGGTTACGCCGGCCTGTCGGAACTCGCCCTGTTCTACATCGGCGGCATCATCAAGCACGCGAAGGCGCTCAACGCGATCACCAATCCCGGGACGAACTCGTACAAGCGGCTGGTGCCGCATTATGAGGCACCGGTCAAGCTCGCCTATTCGGCAAAGAACCGTTCGGCATCGATTCGCGTGCCGCACGTGGCTTCGGACAAGGCGCGGCGCATCGAAACGCGCTTCCCCGATCCGATCGCCAATCCCTATCTGTGCTTCGCGGCGTTGTTGATGGCTGGCCTCGACGGCATCCAGAACAGGATTCATCCGGGCGATCCGGCCGACAAGAACCTGTACGACCTGCCGCCGGAAGAGGATGCGAAGATCCCGACCGTCTGCGCCAGTCTCGAAGAGGCGCTGGCGTCGCTCGACAAGGATCGCGACTTCCTGACGCGGGGTGGAGTCTTCTCCGACGACTGGATCGATGCCTACATCGAACTGAAGATGGATGAGGTCAACAAGGTTCGCATGACTACACACCCGGTCGAGTTCGATCTGTACTACAGCTGCTGAGCGACAGGGCAGGGCGTACGGCAAGGACGGGCGGATGCCCGTCCTTTGTGCGTCTACCGATCGACGTCCTTCCGCGTTAGTATTGCTGCCGATTGGCCACCATACCGACAGCCGCGCGATCACCCCGACCCCCGCGGGACACCGTTCGGCGAGTGGTTCTGTCGGCGCCATGGGGAATTCGACGACGATGAGACGACTGCCACGCCTGTTATGCGCGATTACCCTGCCGCTGTTTGCCTGCCTGCCGGCGACAGCACAGGACATCTACAAGTGTGTCGATGCCGAAGGCCACACGACCTACTCGAACGTGCCGACCAGGACCTGCCGCAAGCTGGTTCTGGATCCCGTGAACCTTGCCCCGGCGGCCCGGCAACCGGCGGCGAAGACGGCCACCCCGGGCAACTTCCCGAAGGTCGACGAACAGACGCAGAAGTCGCGCGACGGCGATCGCCGGCGTATCCTCGACACCGAACTGGCTGCCGAGCAGAAGAATCTCGAGCAGGCGAGGAAGGAACTCGCGCAACAGGAAGGAGTGGTCCTGCCCAACGAGCGCATGCAGGGTGGCGCGATCAGCGGTGGCAAGGTGCAGGAGCGGCTGCAGCCGTACAAGGACAAGGTTGCGCTGCACCAGCGCAACGTCGAGGCCATCCAGAAAGAGATCGCCAATCTGCGCTGATCGCCAGCGGCTCCGACGCCCCAACTCCTGTCGGACCCGGTTGAGCGTTCGTTGGCCTGACAGCATGACCGTGCGAGCCAATGCCTGAAGATTCAGCGAATCCATTCGGCGGCCTTGACCTGCTGTCGTCAGCCGTGCTCCTGCTCGACGAGACCCTGGCAATCCGCTATCTCAATCCGGCTGCCGAGAACCTGCTCGAGATCAGCCACACGGTCTTCTCCGGCTGCCGCCTGGACAGCGTGATCGAATGTCCGGCAAAGCTGCTTGCGGCGCTCGACAGCGTTCGCCAGCACGGCTGGAGTTACAGCGGGCAGAACCTGGAGTTGCGACTGGCTGGTGGCAATGTGCTGCAACTGAATTGCACGGTGAACCCCGTCGAAACCCCACCCCTCCGCCTGCTCATCGAACTCTGGCCGATCGACCAGCAACTCCGAGCCACTCGCGAGGAGCGCCTGGTCGAGCAGCAGCAGGTCAGCCGCGAGTTGATCCGGAACCTGGTGCACGAAATCAAGAATCCGCTGGGCGGGATTCGCGGTGCGGCGCAGTTGCTCGAGCGGGAACTCGGGAATCCCGGCCTGCATGAGTACACCCAGGTGATCATCAAGGAAGCGGACCGCCTGCAGGAACTGATGCGTCGGCTGCTCTCGCCGCATCGGCCGATGCAGCCGGGTCCGGTGAATATTCACGAGATCCTCGAGCGTGTGCGCAGTCTGCTGACGGCCGAGTTTCCCACTATCCTCGCGGTGCGCAGGGACTACGATACCAGCCTGCCGGAACTCGTCGGCGATCGTGAACAGTTGATCCAGGTTTTCCTCAACATCGCGCGGAACGCTGCCCAGGCGATCACCCGGCAGACCGATCGCGGGCTCTCGGGTCCTGGTCAGATCACGTTGCGTACGCGCGCAGCGCGTCAGGTGACCCTGTTCAAGCGGCGCCATCGTCTGGCACTCGAGGTGCACGTGATCGATGATGGCCCGGGAATCGCCGAGGAGATTCGCGAGCGCATGTTCTACCCCCTGGTTTCCGGCCGCGCCGGCGGGAGCGGCCTCGGGCTGACGCTCGCGCAGAGTTTCGTCCAGCAGCACCAAGGGACGATCGAGTGCGAGAGTCGGCCGGGCTACACCTGCTTCATGATCCGTCTGCCGCTCGGCTGAACAGCCTGGCAGGTTTCTTGCTTGAACCCCAGGACATCCTGATGACAACAGACAAGCGTGCCGAGGAAGCAATGAAAGCGGTGTGGATCGTTGACGATGACAAGTCGATTCGCTGGGTTCTCGAGAAGACCCTGGCGCGGGAGAAAATCCCGTTCTGCAGCTTCGCTTCGGCGACCGAGGCGCTGGCACGGCTCGACGCGGGCGCGCAGGAGCCGCAAGTGCTCGTTTCCGATATCCGCATGCCGGGACAGTCGGGCCTCGAGCTGCTGCAGCTCTTCAAGGAGCGTTTTCCGGCCTTGCCGGTCATCATCATGACCGCCTACTCCGACCTTGACAGCGCCGTGTCGGCGTTTCAGGGCGGCGCCTTCGAGTATCTGCCCAAACCCTTCGATGTAGATCAGGCGCTGGAGTTGATCCGGCGGGCGATCAGCGAGAGCCTGCACCAGACTGGTGCGCCGAACGAGGTGGGGCTGACACCAGAGATCCTTGGCCAGGCGCCGGCAATGCAGGAGGTCTTTCGTGCCATCGGCCGCCTGAGTCAATCGAGCGCCACTGTCCTGATCACCGGCGAATCGGGTTCCGGCAAGGAACTCGTCGCGCGTGCCGTGCATCGCCACAGCCAGCGCGCCGACAAGCCGTTCATCGCCATCAACACCGCCGCCATCCCGCGCGACCTCCTGGAATCGGAGCTGTTCGGTCATGAGCGCGGCGCATTCACCGGTGCCGCGGTGCAGCGTCAGGGGCGCTTCGAGCAGGCCGAGGGCGGCACCCTGTTTCTCGACGAGATCGGCGACATGCCGGCAGAGCTGCAGACGAGGCTGCTGCGCGTGCTGTCCGATGGCCATTACTATCGCGTCGGCGGCCATTCGCCCCTCAAGACTCGGGTACGGATCATCGCGGCAACACACCAGGATCTCGAAGCGCGTGTCAGGCAGGGACTGTTTCGCGAAGACCTGTTTCATCGCCTGAACGTGATCCGGGTACGACTGCCGAGCCTGCGCGAACGCCGCGAGGACATTCCGATTCTCGCTCGCCACTTCCTGCAGAAGAGCGCGCACGAACTGGGTGTCGAAGGCAAGCGCTTCTCCGAAGCCGCCCTGAAGCACCTCTGCGGACTCGATTTTTCCGGCAACGTGCGGCAGCTCGAGAACCTCTGCCATTGGTTGACGGTGATGGCACCCGGGCAACTGGTCGACGTGGCGGACCTGCCGCCGGAACTGCGCGAGTCGTCGCCTGCGGCAGCCAGCGACGACTGGGAGACGGCGCTTGGCCAAGCGGTGGACCGCTTCTTGGTTGGCGACCCGGGACAGGTTCATTCCCGGCTGTCGCAGGTCTTCGAGCGGGTCCTCATCAACCGGGCGCTGGCGCACACCGGTGGCCGGCGGATTGAAGCCGCGCAGGCGCTCGGCATCGGTCGCAACACGATCACCCGCAAGATCCAGGAACTCGGGATCAGCGCCAGTGGAGCGAGCGACGACAGGGAGGCCTGAAGAGCCGGATAATCGGCGATAATTGCCGACGTTGATTCGGATGTCCCAGCGATGGCCCAGTTCTTCCCCTCCTGCCAGATCGATCCCGGACGCCTTGACCCTCTGCTGGGTCCGGCGCGCGGCCGTTTCACGGTCGCGGCGCTGGCTGAATGCACGTCGACCAGCAGCGTGCTTCTCGAGCGTGCTCGCCAGGGTGCCCCATCGGGTTCGCTGCTGATTGCCGACGACCAGACTGCAGGCCGCGGCCGGCGTGGTCGCAGCTGGCTTTCGTCGCCACGTGCCGGGCTGACCTTCTCGCTGCTCTGGCGCTTCCCCGGCACGGTGACGCGACTCGCCGGCCTGTCGCTGGCGGTTGGCTTGGCCGTGGCACGCGCTGTCGAGCGGCTCGGCGCCGAGGGCGTCGGACTCAAGTGGCCGAACGACATCCTGCTCGCTGGCGGCAAAGTGGGCGGCATCCTGGTGGAACTGGAATCCGAGCCGGCAGGCATGCTGGCGGTGATCGGCATCGGCCTCAACCTGCAGATGCCCCCCGCCGGTGAAGACGAGTTCATCCACCCGCCGGCGGCCCTGTCGCAGGCGTTGTCGCCGCTGCCGGATCGACACCGATTGCTCGCCGAGCTGATGATCGAACTGGTGGCAGTTCTCGACCGCTTTGACGCCGGTGGTTTTGCCGTCCTGCGCGCCGACTGGCAGAGGCAGCATTCGTGGCAGGATCGGCCAGTACGCCTGCTCGACGGCGACCGGATCGACCGTCAGGGGATCTGCCTGGGTGCAGACGAGGATGGTGCTCTGCTGCTGCAGACGGCAACCGGCATCGAGCGTTGCCTGTCCGGCGACCTGTCGTTGCGCGTCGCATGATCATCGCCATCGACGCCGGCAACAGTCGCATCAAGTGGGCGACAAACGATGGCGGGCGCTGGCTCGACAGCGGCGTGCTGGCGACCTCCGACATCGCCTGGCTCGCCGAGGCAGCCGACGAGTGGCCGGCCGGCGGCGAGGTCGTCGTCTGCAATGTCGCCGGCGCGGCGGTTGCGGCGGGCATTTCGTCGCTGCTGGCTGCGCGCCAGGCGCGGATTTCCTTCCTCCGTCCGACTGCTGCCGCCTGCGGGGTGCGCAATTCGTATGACTTGCCGGCACAACTCGGGGCGGATCGCTGGGCGGCACTGATCGGTGCCCGCGCCCAGTGGGGCAGCGCGTGCCTGGTCGTCTGTGCTGGCACGGCGACGACGGTGGACCTGCTCGATGCCGGCGGCGTGTTTCGCGGCGGGCTGATTCTGCCTGGCTTCGACCTGATGCGCGCGGCGTTGGCGAGCAATACGGCGCAGCTGCCGCTCGCCGAGGAAGGCGTCTTCCGTGCTGCGCCCCGCAATACCAGCGACGCGATCGTCAGTGGTTGCCTGCAGGCTCAACTGGGTGCGGTCGAGCGCATGTTTGCCGGCATCGCCAGCGAAGCAGGTGCGCAATGCCTGCTGACCGGCGGGGCGGCCGAGCGCCTCGCTGCCCATCTGCGGATTCCCTTCCTGCTGGTGGATAATCTGATCCTGCGTGGCTTGGTGCGCTATGCCGAATCGCTGTGAGCCGCCGGCCAGACGTTGTTGATGCGTGAAGACAGGAGAAGCCTGATGCCGACCCATCTGCTGCAGATGCTGCCCGCCTTTCTCGCCTACTTCGCGGTGGCGATCGTCTTGCTGGCGCTGTTCCTGCTGGTTTACCTGAACGTGACCCCGTATGCTGAGCTGGCTCTGATCCGTGCCGGCAACATCGCCGCTGCGACGAGTCTCTCGGGAGCGCTGCTTGGTTTTGCCATGCCCGTCGCCAACGTCATCGCGCACAGCGATACGCTCATCGGTCTCGCCGTCTGGGGTGCGGTGGCCGGGGTGATCCAGATTCTTGCGTACCTGGTCATCCGTTTCGCCCTGCCGCAACTGACACAGGACATTCCTGCCGGCAGGATGGCGCCGGCGATTCTACTCGCGGTCGTTTCGCTCACCGTCGGCCTGATCAACGCAGCCTGCATGACCTACTGACGGATTCCTCCCTGGCGGCGGCAGGTCGCCACAACTTGTTTGCAGGAGATCGCCATGGCGCTCATGGATTTCATCAGGAAGCAGTTCGTCGATGTCATTCAGTGGACCGAGGAGGGAGACGGGGTGCTTGCAACGCGTTACCCGATGCAGGATTTCGAGATCCAGTATGGCGCGCAGTTGACGGTTCGCGAATCGCAGATGGCCGTCTTCATCAATGAAGGCCAGATCGCCGACGTCTTCGGTCCCGGTCTGTACACGCTGACGACGCGAACACTGCCGGTGCTGACCTATCTCAAGAACTGGGACAAGTTGTTCGAGTCGCCTTTCAAGTCGGACGTCTATTTCTTTTCCACTCGCCTGCAGCTCGACTGCAAGTGGGGAACGCCCAACCCGATCACCATCCGCGACAAGGACTTCGGGATGGTGCGCATGCGCGCCTTCGGCATCTACTCGTACAGGCTCGCCGATGCGCGCAAGTTCCACAGCGAGATCTCGGGTACGCGTGAGCAGTACACCGTTGCCGACCTCGATGGCCAACTGCGCAACCTGGTCATCAGCTCGATGACCGACCTCTTCGGCGAGTCCGGGGTTCCATTCATCGACATGGCGGCGAATCAGGACGAGCTGGGCAGGCAGCTGAAGAGCAGGCTCGAGGGCGTTTTTGAACGTTACGGGCTGGCGCTCGACAGCTTTGTCGTGCAGAACGTCTCGCTGCCCGAGGAACTGCAGAAGATCCTCGATACGCGGATCGGCATGAACATGATTGGCGATCTCGGACGGTACACGCAATACCAGGTGGCGACCAGCATTCCGCTGGCGGCGCAGAATGAAGGCGGCATCGCCGGTATCGGCGCCGGGCTGGGCGCCGGGCTGGGAATTGGTCAGACGATGACCGCGGCCATGGCGCAGGCCACCGTAGCTGCCGCACCGGCGGCAGTCCCGGCAGCCACGGGCAATGCCGACGAAGTCGTGGCAACGCTCGAGAAGCTGCATGGACTGGTGGCCAAGGGCATCCTGTCGCAGGCCGAGTTCGACGCCAAGAAGGCAGAGTTGCTGGGCCGCCTGGGTTGATTCGAACCGCCTGACCGACTGACGGCGCCGGCCCGCCACTCGTGAAGAGAGCCAGCTGCCCGTCCTGTGGCGCGCCGGTCGTCTTTCGCGCCGCGACCTCGCTGTATGTCGTCTGCGATTTCTGCCGCAGCACGCTGTTGCGCAGCGGCGAGGATCTGCAGAACATCGGGCGAATGGCCGAACTGCTCGAGGACAGCTCGCTGATCCGGATTGGCAGCGAGGGCCGTTTTCGCCAGCGCCATTTCGCGGTCGTCGGCCGCATCCAGCTGCAGTACGAATCGGGTGTCTGGAACGAGTGGCACATCCTCTTCGATGACGGGCGCAGCGCCTGGCTTGCCGAAGCGTCGGGCGAGCTGGTCGTCAGCGCGCAGGTCGCAGTCAGAGATCCATTGCCGGCGTTCGCGACGCTGGTGCCCGAGATGCCGGTCACTCTCGACGGCCGGCGATTCATTGTCACCGACCTGGCGACCGCGCGCTGCATTGCCGGCGAGGGTGAACTGCCTTTCCGCGTCGCCGCGGGTTACGACGTCAATACTGCCGACCTGCGGGGCAACGATCGCTTCCTGACGATCGATTACAGCGAGACGCCGCCGCTGGTCTTTGTCGGCCAGTCGGTTGCTTTCGCCGACCTGCAGCTCGACAAGCTCAGGGACGTGCAGGAGCCGTCGGCCGCGGCGGTGCGGCAGGTCGCGGCGCGTGCATTGAACTGTCCGCACTGTGCGGCAGCGCTGACGATTCATTCGCCGGCAACGGAAAGCATTGGCTGCGAAAGCTGCGGTTCGATCATCGGTGTCGAGAACGAGCATCTCAGTCTGCTCTCACGGGCCGCGCAGGCACTGCGTGAAGCGCCCTGGCTGCCGCTCGGCAGTGCGGGCCAGCTGCGCGGCAACGACTGGCGGGTGATCGGCTTCATGCGGCGCAGCTCGAGTTCCGGCGGGCCCGATTGCTCGTGGTCGGAGTACCTCCTGTACAACGTGCAGGAGGGCTTTGCCTGGCTGGTCGAGTATCAGGGCCACTGGAACCTTGCGCGCAGCCTGCCGCATCCACCCGTCGTCAGCCGCGGCGAGGCGAAGTTCATCCACGCCGGGCGGGAATTTCGCCTCTTCAACCATGGCGCGGCCGAGGTGATCTACGTCGTTGGCGAGTTTTACTGGCGGGTGACGGTCGGCGAGCGCTGCGTTGTCGACGACTACATCTGCCCGCCGCTGATGCTGTCACGCGAGGTCAATGAGCGCGAATCGACCTGGTCACAGGCCGAGTACCTGGAGCCCGCCGAGCTGTGCGCCGCCTTTGGCGTCAAGACGCCGTCGCCACAGCGCAGGGAGGTCTGTGCCAACCAGCCGAATCCCCTGGTCGAGATGCATCGCCAGACCTGTCGTCTGTTCTGGAAACTGGTTTTGGCGGCGACCCTGGTGCAACTGGCTTTCACCTTTCTCCTGGCTTCCGAACTGCTGCTCAGGCAGCGCGTCGTTCTCTCGCCACAGAACGAGGAGGCGACGCTGACCAGCCAGGAGTTCATTCTCAAAAGCCGCGCCCGGGCGCTGCTCGTTCGGCACCAGACCAGCGTCACCAACAACTGGGTGTCGGTTAACACGACACTCGTCGAGAAGAACACCGGCGAGGCGCATCTCGGCCTGCAGGAGATCAGCCACTACAAGGGGGTCGAAGACGGTGAGAGCTGGAGCGAAGGATCGCCGGCTGACGAACTGGTGTTCCGGGCGGTGCCGGCGGGAACCTACCAGTTGGTTATCGAATACGAACTCGGCAGTGACAACAGTGACGCTGTCATCGATACCATCGAGGTCATACGGAACCCGAGCGGCTGGTCCAACTACGTGCTGCTGCTGATCTTCCTTGCCATCTTCCCGCTGCTGTCTCGCTGGCGGCGCAATTCATTCGAGGCACGACGCTGGCGCGAGAGCGATGTCGGCGACGATGCGGGCGGCGACGGCGACGAGGACTGAAATGATCAAGGCCAACTGGCTCGCCGGATTGCTCGCGCTCGCCCTGTTCAGCAACGCTCAGTATCAGGGGTGGAGCCTGTTCGGACACGAGAGTTCCACGCAGACTGCCCGCATGGCGGCTGGTCGCGGCTACCACAAGTAAGCCCGCGGCGCGCCGCGGGCCGGACGTCATGACGGGGCTGTGCACCACATCTCGTTGAGGTCGGGGAACTTCCATTTCTCCGGATCCTCACGACCGACGATCTTGTGCGGACAACCAGCGCTGCCGAGGTCGATGATCTCGGGACGGATGCGTGCATTGCTGCGCGTCGAGAAAAAAACCTTGACCTGAGGTGTCAGCAGCGACTTCCGGCCCTGCTCGGTGACGACCCCCACGCGACCCGAGCTGAGGAGGACCAGCGAGCCGATCGGGTAGATGCCGATGCTCTTGACGAAGGCCTGGAAGACGCGCGGGTCGAAGTGCCCCTGACTCCACTCAGCCATCTTGCGCACCGATTCCGCGGGATCCCAACCCGCCTTGTAGGGCCGATTCGAAGTGATCGCGTCGTATACGTCGCAGACCGCACCCATCTTGGCGAAGATGCTGATCCCGTCGCCGCGCAGTCGTTTCGGGTAGCCCGATCCGTCGACCTTCTCGTGATGGTGCAGGACGACGTCGAGCGCCACCGCGTCGGCACTCTTCGCCTGCAGCAGCAACCGGTGGCCTTCTTCGGGATGTGACCTGATGATGGCAAACTCGGCATCGGTCAGTTTGCCGGGCTTGTTGAGCACGTCCAGCGGCATGACCGCCTTGCCGAGGTCATGCAGCAGCCCGGCAGTGCCGGCGGCACGTGTCTGCGCCTCATCCATGCCCAGTTCCCGGGCCAGGGCGACCATCAGGGCGCAGACGGCCACCGAATGCATGTAGGTGTAGTCGTCAGCCGTCTTCAGGCGGGCCAGGCTGATCAGCGCTCCCGGGTTGCGGCTCACTGAGTCCGAGATCTCCTCGACCATGCGTTGGGCACTCGTCGCATCGACCGCCCTGCCCATGCGTGCCTCCTCGAACATCGAGGTGACGGCCTGTCGGGATCT
>Ga0209573_1003845_pt1 | contig 15704 bp, 8 predicted proteins | sample TNRBio252014_DNA_FD_185870 | JGI IMG/M metagenome (GOLD analysis project Ga0209573, IMG submission 185870) | Wastewater treatment Type I Accumulibacter community from EBPR Bioreactor in Madison, WI, USA - TNR Reactor_6/25/2014_ DNA (SPAdes)... | ecosystem: Engineered > Bioreactor > EBPR >...
GACGGTTCGTTTGGCTGCTCGCTTTTTCCTCCAGCAAGTGAGCTTCAATCTCTCCCTCCAGCGCTTTTTCTAAAAATTGCTTCAACAAGGGCGTGAGTATCCCTTCCTTGCCCAACACCGCATCCCCTGAACGAAGACGCGCTATAGCTTGCGCTTGGAACGACTCAAAGTCAAACTTCTCTTTTTCCATCTCCTGTCAAATTTGCTGTAAGATAATATATTTGACACAGTTTGATGAAGTTACTCGCCGAAGCCGGCCGACAAGCTCGAACATTGGTTACGGCACTCAGCCACATGGGGCTAAAAGCCGGCGATCACGTGGGCCTGATCTCCAAGAATTGTTATCATTGGATCATTGCTGATTTAGCCCTGATGATGGGCGGTTACGTCTCTGTGCCATATTATCCCAACCTCACCGGAAGGCAGTTGCGGGAGGTAATTGATGCCAGCGATATAAAAGCCCTTTTTGTGGGCAAGTTAGATACCTGGCCAGATCAGCGAAAAGAGCTTTCCCCCGATTTGCCCATCATTTCATTCCCACACTATCCCGGCAACAGCTTAGTAGAAGATGGAGTGGCCTGGGAAGATATGATGGCCGCGCATGAGCCCATGACCGGCTTCCCTGAGCCTAAGCCAGAACAAACCTGGACCATCCTTTTCACCAGCGGCACTACGGGCGAGCCCAAGGGCGTGGTGTTAGACTTCAATGCCCCGGCCGCCCTCATGGACAATGAAAAGCAATATGGGCAGGTGGGTATTTTTAATCTCTCGGAGCATCGCTTTTTCAGCTACCTGCCCCTCAACCACATTGCCGAGCGCATAATCATAGAAGCGGCAGCTATGCTCACAGGAGGAACCATCTCCTTTGCGGAGAACTTAGATACCTTCGCCCGCAACCTCAGTGATACGCAGCCCACCCTGTTTATGGCCGTGCCCCGGATCTGGTCGAAATTTCAGTTGGCTATTCTAGACCGAATCCCCTCTAAGCGGCTTTCGCGCCTGCTTAAGTTCCCGATAGTAGGGCCATTGCTGCGCAATAAGATACGCAAGGGACTGGGGCTGCATCGGGCTGACCTCCTGTTCACTGGCGCGGCGCCTACCCCTGATCCCTTAAAAGATTGGTTTCGGCAGTTTGGTTTTGTGCTGAGGGAAGTATATGGCATGACAGAAAACTGCGGCGGCTGCACCGTCATGCCCGGAGAGGCGGTGTTGGCGGGGTCGGTAGGCAAACCGCTGGCCGGCGTAGACCTCCGCATAGACGGCCCCGAAGGAGAAGTGCTCATTCGCTGCCCCTGGCTGATGAAAGGCTATTACAACGATCCCGAAAAAACAGCTCAGGTGTTGCGCAATGGTTGGCTGCACACCGGCGACCAGGGTGAGCTCACCGCCGATGGCTATCTGCGCATTACAGGCAGGGTGTCGGATGCGTTTAAATCGGCAAAGGGCAAGTTCATTGTACCCGCTCCCATAGAATGGGGCTTCGCTGAAAATGAATATATTGAGCAGGTTTGCGTAGTGGGTTTGGCCCTGCCGCAGCCCATTGCCTTGGCTGTGCTATCGGAGCGAGGACGCAAAACCATAAAAGATGAAGTAGAGCACAGCCTGCAAAGAACGCTGGCAGAAATCAATGCGGGGCTCGCGGCCTTCGAGCAACTTGCCGGTATTGTAATTGTACAAGGCGGCTGGACGGTTGAAAACGGCATTTTAACCCCCACCATGAAAATCAGGCGAGGTACATTGAACGAAAAATACCGCGAGAAGTTACCTTTATGGAGCGAAACCGGCCAACGCATCATCTGGGAGGAATAACGCCCCCGCGGTAAATACTTTCCTTCTGCAAACGAGTAGCCAAACATCATGTCGCACAGCAATACTGCCTCGGCTTCTGCCGACCTGAGCGCGCAAATGCGCCACATCTTTGAACTACAACAGGAACATGCTCCGGTTGTAGCCCGGTCTAGCTGCAAAGAGCGTCGCGAAAAACTGCTGCGTATGCAGCGCTACCTGCTCGATGCCACGCATCGCCAGGAACTCGTAGATGCGCTAAAGAAGGACTTTCATAAGCATGAGGTAGAAACAGCCATATCCGAGTCGGGCGTTTCCATTCAGCAAATCCGGCACATACGCCGCTACCTGAAGCATTGGATGGCCCCTAAATATGTGCCCGCCCCCCTACAATTAGCCGGTTGTACGAGCTATGTCCAATGCGAGCCCAAGGGGGTGTGCCTCATCATTGCCCCCTGGAATTACCCGGCCCTCCTTACCATTACGCCCTTAGCTTACGCCATTGCTGCCGGTAATACAGCTGTGGTAAAGCCCTCCGAGTTTACGCCGCATACCTCGGCCTTCCTGGTCAAAATGGTCAGCTCTCTCTTCCCGCCGGAGGAAGTGGCCGTATGCGAAGGCGATGCCGCCATAGCCGCAGCGCTGCTCGAACAGCCCTTCAACCACATCTTCTTTACCGGTAGCCCGCAGGTAGGGAAAATTGTAATGCAGGCCGCCAGTAAGCACTTAGCCAGCGTAACGCTGGAATTGGGCGGAAAATCGCCCAGCGTCATCGACGCAACCGCCTCCATCAAAGATGCCGCCCTAAAAACAGCCTGGGCCAAATGCCTCAATGCCGGCCAAACCTGTATAGCCCCCGACTATCTGCTGGTGCACGAATCTAAGGCAGAGGCCTTTGAAGAGGCCTTCCGCCAAACCATAGCCCAATTTTACCAGCCCGACGGGCGGCCCGTAGAAGCTTCCGACAGCCTGGCACACATTGTCTCCGACCGCCATCATGCCCGATTGGTCGGGCTGCTTGAAGACGCCCTCAGCCAAGGGGCCAGGGTAGCCGTAGGCGGCCAATACCGGGCCGAAACCCGCTTCATGGCGCCTACCCTGCTCACAGGCATTACCGCCGACATGAAAATTATGCAAGAGGAAATTTTCGGCCCCATCCTGCCCATGATCACCTACCGGGAGGAGCACGAAATATATGCCCTCATCAGCCGTCTTCCCAAGCCCCTTACTTCCTATGTGCACAGCCGCAACAGGGCTTTTATTGATCGCTTTTTACAAAAAACCACTGCCGGAGGCGCTGTAATCAACGACTATCTGCTGGGGTTTGGCAATCCTTACCTCCCCTTTGGCGGCGTCAACAACAGCGGTATTGGCAAATCTCTGGGCTATCGGGGCTTTACCGAGTTTTCCAATGAAAAAGGCGTCATCCGCCGATGGCTCGGCAACTTTTACTTTATGTTCCCTCCCTACAATGCCTTTAAAGCCAAGCTGGCGCATTTCCTGCTCAGCCGCCTTTGACCATTGGGGCATCGTCTCGCCTGAAGAGGGAAACATCATCCATTTGTGTCATCCAACCACTTTAATCAATATCAACCAACCATGAGCGTAGCCAGCATTCTGAGCGCCATTTCGGCTAAAGCCGTAAACGTAAAGCCCATTGGGGCCAGCCTTAAATTTGATCTCGACGGCGAGTTCATCCACATAGACGGCACAGGCGATGAAAACATCGTAAGCACAGATGACAAAGATGCCGATTGCGTAGTGAGCATCAGCCCGGCTAATCTTCAGTCCCTGATGACGGGCGACCTCAACCCCACCATGGCCTTCATGACCGGCAAGGTAAAGGTCAAGGGCGATCTGGGCGTAGCCATGCGCATGCAGTCGTTTCTGTAAAATTTGCGCCGCATACGGCCTCTGTTTACGCCTGCAAGCGCCTGCCCGATTAGGCAGGCGCTTGTCTCCTACCTGCGTCCGGGAGGCAACTGATAAATAACCCCCAACATCACGCTCAGCATGGCCAAAGCCCCTGCCTGGTGTAGTACGCCCAAGCCTACCGGAATGATCCCTACACTGGATACAACCGTAGCAATTCCAAGCAAAACCTGAGTTATTAACATTGTTATCAACACATTGAGGCTATGCTTAAAGAGCTCGTTCGAGCTTGCTTTTCGATACCTGAAAAAATAGTATAAAACCAAGATAGTCAATAGATAAGCTACCGACCTGTGTACAAGCTGTATGAATGCGGCAAGAAAAGGCGTAGCGTCGTATTGCACAAAGTTATCCACATTCCACATGTTGATATCAAGCAATAACCCAGGTATCCATTCGCCGTTCATATCGGGCCAAGACGGGTAAGCCAGTGCTGCTTTTGCCCCCGACATAATTCCCCCCAGCACAATCTGCACTGCCAGCAACGCCATAATGCCCAAAGCCCATTGGCGGGCAGCCGGAGGCAGGCCGGTTGGCGCCGGCGTCGGCAACCATACCTTGTACAGCGTCCAAAGCAGATAAGCATACAAAATACACGCCAGCGAAAGGTGCATCGTCAGTTTATAGGCATTCACCCAGGGGCGGTCTACCAGCCCACTGGCCACCATTATCCACCCAAAAGAAGCCACTACTGCCGCCAGCAGTACCGTAATACCCAGCCGCTTCATCAACGGCCCGTCTAACCAACCCTTGCGCCAGAAAAAGATAAAGGGAATGAGAAAAACAAAACCCATAAGCCTGGCCCAAAGCCGGTGAAAATATTCCCAGAAATAGATAAACTTGAAATCAGACATAGACATCCCCTCGTTTATTTTCTGGTACTGCGGCGTAGCCTCATACGCCTGGAAGGCCTCTTCCCACTGGACTTCATTGAGGGGCGGCAAAGTGCCCGTCACGATCTCCCACTTGGTTATTGACAGGCCTGAACCCGTCAGCCGGGTAATCCCACCTATAACCACCTGCCCGATGATCATCACTACGCCCGCCAGTATCCACCACTTCACAGGCGCCCGGTAGCCTTTTTGCGGCGCGGGCGCATCCTTTAGTTGTTCTTCAATGTGTGCCATTTTCGATTGGTCTTTTCGCTTCTATGATGTTATTAATGGAAAGAATAAAAAAATTTTTTTCCATCCCATCCATCATAAGGAGTGTTAGTATGTTCAAAAAATCCAGGGTTAATTTTATGTAAACCCATTGTTAAGATTTGTACAGGAGTTTTCCACAGCTTTTCCACGTACAAATTTGAGGATTTATTTGGCTTTGCAAACTTATCCACAGCGTTGTTTAATACAACGGTTGGGTAAAAAAAATGCTCGCCCTCTTGTTGATTATGACAAAAAGCTGTCAATAACCCCAGGCTTTTCCACGTTTTCTGAGGCTGTTGAAATGTTAGTTTAGCCCAATCGCCTCTACCTTGGGGATAAGCGTGGATAACACAGGCATTTTTCCCCAGTTCCCCACATTTTGATTGTGGAAACCCGGCTAAAACACAGTACTGATTTACAATGAGTTAACATGAAGTTTCAAATGGCGTGTGGATAACCCCATAAGCGGGTTTATTTTTTGGGGCCCCGCCGCTTGGCATTCACCTCCGGAGGGCATTTTGCGCGGCGCCGGGTGTTTCGCTCTTATACCCCGCCCCCATCGGTCGGGTAAGCCTCCCTTGGGGGTGGGGTATACCGCTGCACCCCCTGGGCCGAACCCTAAGTAGCTGCCAGCTGATTTGAAAACCATTGATGTCGTTATGCCTTTTCCCGCCTACAAGGGCATATCGCCGCATCACAGACAATTTCCTTACTTTGCAGCGTTATTAAAAGCATAGGCTGCCCCGCATTTCAAGGCAGATAAAGCGGTTGTTTACCTGGCGGATTCGCATTATGGACATCTATTTGAAAAAATCGAGGTGGAAACTATACCTGGCTCTGCTGGGCTTGGCCATCGTAGTTATTTCTATGCTGTATACCAGCAACTTAGCCCGGCGATTGGCCGTTGTAGAGCAGAACAACGCCCGCTTCTGGGTTATGGCCCAACAGGACATCAACGACATGGACGATGAAATGTCGCTTTATTGCGACATGACCCTCCAGCAGGAAATACTCACATCTAACAGTACCATTCCCGTGCTTATCGTCAATGAGCAAGGCGGCATTGATGATGCCGTAAACTGGGGCGGCGGCTTAGATACTAACTTCATCTATCTTCAGGGCCAGCTCGAAAAGCTGCGCAACGAAGGCATCGAACCCATACAAAGCTTTGGGGTTCAGTTGTACTTTGGAGAGTCGCGGATACTTAGGCAGTTGCGCTTTTTTCCCGTAATACAGTTTATGCTGTTTGGGGCCTTTATCCTGTTTGGCTACATTGGGTTTAATGCGGCCCGCCGCGCCGAGCAAAATCGCGTATGGGTAGGCTTGGCCAAAGAAACAGCTCACCAGTTAGGCACGCCCATCACGGCCATCGTCGGCTGGATCGAACACCTCAAGATGGCGCGCGAGGGAGATGAAGAAGTAAACGATATACTCGAAGAACTCAACAACGATGTAAATCGCCTGGAACTCATCGCTGACCGATTTTCCAAGATTGGCTCCATGCCCGAACTCCGGGAAGTAAATCTGTATACCGAACTCGATGCCTGTCGGGAGTACATGGAAAAACGGGCGCCCCGCAAGGTCTCTTTCCATTTTCCTGCCGCCGATGAGGGCGAAGTGCGCGTGGCCGTCAATCCGCCATTGTTTGCCTGGGTTATCGAAAACCTTCTCCGCAATGCCTTAGACGCTATGGAAGGTAAAGGCGAAATTTCAGCCCGCATTTACGAAGACGGCCGCTACGTATGCGTCGACATTTCCGATACAGGCAAAGGAATTCCTTCAGGTAAGTTTAAAACGGTATTCCAACCCGGTTATACCACCAAAAAACGCGGCTGGGGTCTGGGCCTGAGCTTGGCCAAACGAATCGTGGAACAATACCACCGGGGGCGGATTTTCGTCAAGCATTCAGAAGAAAATAAAGGAACTACCTTTACCATCTCCCTGCCCAAGACGTAGCCTACTGGTTTATTTCCTCTACCTTATATACAAAGTAAGGCGTATCGCCCTGCCATGCAAACACCCTGTAGCGCTGGCGGTAGTGTAGCTTTACCTGTTTGCCTTCCATACGCGACAGTTCTTCGAATACAGACCGCTTAGCCGTCGAAAAGTCCCAGGTATTGCCAATAACGCCGCCCTGTGGCGTGCTTTGCAGGCCGCCTAAGTTGAGCTGGCCTTCAAACGTTTTGAAGACGACGCCTTTGTAGGAAACCTTCACCAATTGACCTGCACGGGTACCCTCGCTGTACGTCCAGCCGCATACCCAAATGTAGCCGCCCAAGCCCGCAAGGGCAACCAGCGACAAGATGAGGCCCATTTTTTTAGCCTTTTTCCAGAGGGTCTGCGCCCCTTCTTTAACTACTTGCTTGAACTCGCTCATGATGTAGGTGGATTTTCATGTATGCTCAACGAGCTATTTTTCTTTTACAAACGACCAGGCGAGCGCACTTAGCGCTAAACAGCCCGCCGCAATCAAAAATACCAGCGATTTATCAGCGGCAGCACCTAAATATTGGCCTACGCCCAAGCTGGCCACCAACTGAGGCAGTACTACTGAGAGGTTGAATAAACCCATATACAGCCCCATCTTCGACTGGTCGACCTGCTGCGACATGATGGCAAAAGGCAAACTAACCGTGGCCGACCAACCTACGCCCAGTATGGCCATACATAGATAGATATAGAGCTCCGTGCCGCCGCCCAACCACAGCAATCCATAGCCGGCAGCCATACTGGCAATGCACAAGAGATGAGTACGCACCCGGCCCAACCGGCGCGTCATAGGCTCCAGGACGAAAGCAGGCAGTACTGCCGCTATGGCATTCAGAATCAGGAATGACCATGAGACGACCTGGCCCATGCGCTCGTCACTCAACGTCGGCATCCGGTATTGGACGTAAGAAAACATGTAAATGAACATCGACTGTATGCCGATCCAGGTGAAAGAGTGAGCTGCCAATACTTTCTGAAAACCAATACGGCCGGCTTCTTCTTTGCTCTTACCGGCTTCTTTTTGCAGTAAGGTTTGTGCGATTGTAATGGCCGTAATGGCAGCTGAAAAGGCAATCATAAAAGTAGATATGGCCGATAGGTCGGTAAGCCGGGCAGCAATGCCATAAATGGCGTAAACTAAAAACCCCCAAAGTGGCCGGATGTCGAGCAGAGCTTGCTTCAGGTTGAGGGTAGTAGCTACCTGTTCTGTTTCAGATCGGGGCTCCTCAATAAAAAAAGGCGGCACTACCGACAGCAAAAGAGCAATAACGGCTCCGATGTAGATGAGATCGATATTCCCGAAAAGCACACTGATGAAGTAGGCCAATACGCCAAGCGTGCCCGATATGGTTTGCATCCAGGTATAGCCCTTGGTGCGGGCGTCGCCCTCGGGGGTTACATCGGCGATGATGGATCTGGTAGGATTAAAGCCCACATTGATCGATATATCCAAACTAAGGGCTACGGCAATGGCAATACCCAATACACCATCGAGGCCCATTGCCTCAGAGATGATGCCTAAGTTGGGCAAAGCCAGCATACTCACTGCCGCCAGCACACCGCCAATGAGAATGAATGGCCGCCGTCGCCCGCCCCAGAACCAGACATTATCGCTAACCACGCCAAAGACCACTTGCCCGAGTATCCCCGCAATAGGGCCTGCGGCCCATACTAAGCCAATTTCGTCGATCTTAAGCCCATATTGTGTGCTGAGGATCCAGCTCAGGGCGGCTATTTGCACCGAAAGAGCAAAGCCCATAGCCGTAGAAGGCAAACTCAGGACGACGTAAAATGCATTGGACAGGCGTTGCTGTATGGCTAGCATGGCGTAAAGTTTTTCTCCTCAAAAGCGTTTTCCCATGGGCCTTGCACAGTGTGGTTGCAAAGCCGGGTTAAATGTAAGGATTTTTTAGAGCGGCCTGCTACCCGCATGATCCAATCTTTTTGCCAATTGTCCGGACTTGCGTACTTTCACGCCTCAATCATCCCTTTTTAATTATGCGATACGCCTTAACTTTATGGTGCTGGGCGCTGGCAGTTGTATATGGCAGCCTTGGCGCTCAGGCATCAGGCGAACTTACAGAAGAGCAGCGCGCCCAGCTTGACGGGTTCGTGGCCGAATCGGCGGTATTCGGGCTTGGGTTCACCGGTTTTGCGCTTTACGACCCTACTGCACGGGTATATTTGTATACCCACCAGGCTGATCAATACTTCACACCGGCCTCCAATGTAAAAATACTCACCCTTCTCACCAGTATCAGTTTGTTGGGCGAGGGGCTGCCATTGGTTTTTTACCGTTCAGAGCGCGATACCCTGTGGTGTTGGGGTACCGGTAATCCAATGCTGTTTCACCCTGAGCTCGGGAGTATCGATTCCCTGGGGCGGTGGCTGAGTGCGCGCCCTGAGCGTGTGATTGCGCTTACAGAAGATCACTGGCATACGCCCCGGTTTGGCGAGGGCTGGAGTTGGGATGATTACAATACTTCTTACCAATGCGATCGGGCCGCCTTACCGGTTTTTGGCAACCGGGTGCGCTGGCGCAAAAGTGGTCGTACCAGTACGCTTGAGAGCCTGCCTCCTTACTTCAACCAACAGTTGGTATACCGAGACGAACCTTACGAAAATACGCCCCTGCTGGATCGGGCAGAAGGTCAGAATATCTTCTATTTTGGCCGAAAGGCCCTCAGGCGAGAGAGTCTGCGAGAGGATATTCCATTTTATTATTCATTAGAAACAGCGGCCGCTCTGTTGGCAGATACCCTTAATCGGGTGGTGGTAGCCGCCCGCCGCCCCCTGCCGGATCAATACGAAGTGTTGCGCCAGCCGGCCCCCGATACCCTGTATCAACTGATGATGCAGGAGAGTGACAATTTCCTTGCCGACCAACTGTTACTGATGGGATCCGCTGAGCGATATGGCCAACTATCAGTGAGGCAACTGCTTGATTATGCAAGAGATACGCTATTGCGCGGCGCACCCCATCCGCTGGAATGGGTAGATGGCTCCGGACTTTCTCGTTACAATCAGCTTACCCCGCGCACCTTAGTACAGGTACTTGAACAATTGCACAACCTGCTCACCGAAACGTGGCTATTTTCTGTATTTCCTGCCGGAGGCAAATCAGGCACCATCAAAGGTTGGTATGCCGGCGAAGATGGCCAGCCTTTTGTATATGCCAAGACGGGCACCTTGCGCCATGTACATTGCCTTAGCGGTTATCTGCGCACCCGCAACAACCGAACGCTCATTTTTAGTTTTATGCACAACAATTTTCCCCGCCCCATCAGCGAGCTCAGACGCGAAATGGACAAGGCGTTGCGCTGGATGAGGGATAACCTGTAACAAAAGAGCCGCCCGAATATCTGGATGAAGGCCAAAAATCCGGGCGGCTTACTGTTAACCGAGAAAATCACTATTCCTGAAAAACAGGACTCTCAAAAGATCACAACCTATGTCGAAACGCGGGGTAACTCATCATTGCTTTACTACGCGTTGTACGGGCAGCATGTCGCCACTTGTAGTAGCCAATGTAATGTAGTATACGCCCGCTGCATAACCGCTGAGGTCGATGTTGAATGCTTCGTTTTCGTATTGAATGCTTATCGGACGGCGCTCCAGCACACGGCCCAGCGGATCAAGTATCAGCAAATCAGCATCGAGACTTTCGCTGGCAGTAATTTGCACCATCACAGGAATGCCGGTTGTTACCGTCGGGAACGCGCGAAGGCTAAAATTAGTGGCGAATGTGCTGTTATCGTTAGCAAGGGTGCCGCGGGTAATGTTCACCAAGGCGGGGCTTTCCGCTGTGAAGTTGGAACCATCGGTTACGACTACCCGGTGATATACCTCTACCGTAGCGCCTACCATCACACCGTTATCAGCCAGCAAGGCTTCGATGGCGCTGAAAGGAAGCGTCAGGCCGGGCTCTTCGCCTGTGCTTTGCATGTAGACGATGGTACTGAATGCGGCATCAATGGCTACCTGCCAGGTATAAGCTACATTGTCGCCATCGGGCTCGGCGCCTGGCAGCCAGTTGACAACGAACTCTTCGGTGGGCAATCCTTCGATAAGCACCGATGAGCCAGGCAAAGGCAACAGTATGGTAGCGTCTTCCGGGAAGAAGTTGATTTCCGGAAGAATTTGGCCCCGTACTTCGCCGCTCGCCGAGAACATGGTGTGAATATTAGCGTACCATTCGCCGCCGCGCACCGACATCACCTGCTCAGGCGTGAGCATGAAAGTATTGTCGGAGGCAGCAAAAATGCCACTGCGAAGATTGGCGCTCAAGGTAGGTTCGAGCCCCACCAGTATGCCGCCATTGCTGCCAGGTTCGCCAATGTGGATGTGGGCTCCGCCGGCTATGTTGGCATCGAAATTGCCCTGAAGATTAGCAAAGCTACCCGTAGCAGTAAGCATATTGCCATTGAGCTCCAGCTTCAAGCCGCTAAAGCCACTGGTAAGCAGGGCTGGAAACTCGTTGATGCCCGACAAAGAGCTATGGAAGTACGATGCAGCGGCAGGGAGCAATTGACCCCGTACTTCACCCGAGGCGTTGGCCATGGTGTGAATATTCACGTACAACATGCGTTCGCGCAAGGTATCAAGCAGCCCTGAGCTAATGGCAAAGGTATTATCGGCAGCCAGGAAGGCGCCCCCGCGTTGGTCGGAGTTAAGCGTTGCCTCCAGATGCTGAACGATGCCGCCATTGCTGCCCGCATAACCCATGTGAATATGAGCGCCGCCGGCAATATTGGGGTCGAAGTTGCCGCGAAGATCGTCAAAAGATCCTACGGCAGTAGCTTGGTTGCGGCTTACTTCCAGGATAACCATGCCCGTGGCGCCTGTATTGAAAGGCGTTGCTTCGCTGACGCCCGACAAAGGAGAGAAGAAGTAGGTAGCTGCTTCTGCCATCAGGTTGCCACGTACCTCGCCTGAGGGTATTTCAACGCTGTGTACGTTCACATAAACACCCCTGTTCAAGAGGGCTGCACGTTGGTTGGCATTAACTGCAAAGCGGTTTTGGCCGGCCTGGAAGACGCCGCCGCGAGCATCGCTGTCAATGTTTGTATTGAGCACGATGGCTACCGGCCCGGATACGCCGGGCAAGCCCAGATGCAGATGAGCGCCGCCAGCGATAGCGGGATTAAAGGCACTTTGCAGCTCGGCAAATGAACCCGTGATTACGAGGCTATTACCAGAAATTTCGGCCATAGCAGCGCCATGAGCATCGGAGCTCACATGCGGCAGTGGTTCTTGGCTACCGGTAAGTAGGGCATTCAGTACAATTTGGCTCTCGTAGAGTAGTTGACCGCGAATTTCGCCACCTGGTAGCGCACTGGTATGGATGTTTACATACAGCCCACGATCGAAGAACATAGCTCGCTGTTCGGGAGTAATGGCAAACGTATTATCGGCCGCCATGAAAGCGCCCCCCCGGCCGTCGGCATCTACGGTGGTGGTAAGCTCCAAGGCAATACCGCCATTGCGACCCGCAACACCCATGTGGATATGAGCGCCGCCAGCTACATTGGCATTGAAGTTGCTCTCCAAGCCATTGAAACGTCCCGTGACGATAAGGGTACTGTCTGAAATTTCAGCTATCACCTGGCCACCTGCCAGGGAGGTCACAAATGGATATTCGTTGCTACCCGATAAATGTGCCCGGAAAGCCGCATCGGCCGCGCCCAGGACTTGGCCGCGCAGCTCGCCGGACGAATGCAGGGTAGAGTGAATGTTTGCATATAACTGGCGACTGCGCAGGGCTTCGAGCTGCTCAGTATTGAGCACAAAGCTATTTGCGTCAGGCATAAATACCCCTCCGCCCAAGTCGGCATCAGCAGTAGTATTCAGCAATATACTTACGCCGCCTGTGGCGCCTGCCAGTCCCAAATGCAGGTGAGCGCCGCCGGCGATGTTAGGATCAAAGTTGCCGTCGAGCTCTGCAAAGGAGCCGGAAACTATCAGCGTATCGCCATGTAATTCCAGAGCCAGGGCGCCATGACCATTCGAAATGATAGAAGGCGCCTCATTGCTGCCAAAAAGATTGGCGGTATAGTATTCATCCGATTCCGGCAATAACTGCCCGCGCAGCTCGCCCATAGGATAGCTGGTTGTGTGGAGGTTCACGTACAATTGACGACCTTCCAATTGGGCTACCTGTTCACTGCTGAGCATAAAGGTATTGGCTGCTTCGGGGAAGGAGCCGCCCAGGAGATCGGCATCGGGTACAAAAACCAGCGGCAAGGTTACCGGGCCATTCTGTCCGGCAAAGCCTACGTGCAGGTGAGCGCCGCCGGCTATGTTGATATCTACCGGGCTGGAGAGGTTGTCAAAAGTACCCGATACTTTTAATTCGTTACCGGTGAGGGTAGCAGCCACTTCACCGCTGCCCGTGCTGGCTACCGGGAAAGGTTCGTTGCGGCCCGACAGTTGCGCTACAAATACCGTTGATGGCTGCGCCGGAGGCGTATCCAAACCTAATGCAATGTTGCGTACCGGAATACCCAAGCCTATGCTGCCTACCAGGGTAGCTGCGCCTGTAGTCAGGTCAAGTCGGTAGAAGCGATCGTTGACACCCGTGCCCGTATTGGCATTCATGAAAGCAGCGTTGCCACCGGTAGCATAGTCATAGAAAATATCCATATCAATAGATGGCATATCGGCATTGACCACAATGCCCGATTCGCCAATGGTATTGAGCGTACCATTGTTAGGTGGAATCTGAGATGCCAATACATTGAGTATGTAATCGTAGTCGTATAGTACCGTGCTTGTTGTGCCGGCGAAGCTATTGGTATAAGCGCCGGCGCCTACGCGGGCCATCTGCCCTTCGTTGGCGTCGCCGGCAGCATAAGCCAGCATACCATCAGCGGCCACTACTACGCCCGTCTCCGGATGCATGCGGTAGTTGGCTCCATTGGCGCCCATGACGCGGATGCGGTCGACGGTCGGATTAAAGTCGAAGGTAATTGGCGCCATGCCAGGCTGGAGCATTACAGAGTCGGCGCCCATGACCATAGTTGCGCCCGTAGCGGGTTCTACCACGTAGAGGCGTGCCATACCCGAAGTATTATTATAACCAATGGTATAGAGCTGCCCCGTGGCCGGTCTGAAATCTAAACCTTGAACCGTTTGCGCAGCAAAAAGGCCTGTCAAAGTAGTAATGCTGCGCACTACTTCGGGCAGCTCTGAATCGAAAGTAATGAGGCTATTATTACCTGTAACGGCGTACACCAGTTGGCCCGTAACTTCATCTGGCACAGTGCGATCGATGAAGATAGCGATGTCGTTGACGGCAATTCCCTGGCCAATGAGACCAACACCCGCGGCTGCACCTGAGCTGAGATCAAGGGTATAGAACATAGAGGCCTGGGCGCCTACCGAAGCGGCGGCGATGAAAGCCCTGTTGGTCTGTGCGGCGGCATCAAAGAAGATGTCCATATCCACGAGCGGATTGATGGGATCGACAGTGAGGCCGGTAGCGCCCACGGTATTGAGGGTACCGTTATTGGGGGGTATTTGCGTGGTGATGATGCCGAGGAGGGCGTCGAAGTTGTATAGTGTAGTGGTTGTAGTGCCGATGTAGCTGTTGGTATAAGCCGAAGTAGCTATGGAGGGAGTTACGGCAGCATTGATATCGCCTGCGGCATAGGCCAGCACGCCATCGGTAGCTACTACGGCTCCGGTAACGGGGTGCATGCGATAGTTGACGCCGCTGCTGCCCATAACGCGGATGCGATCGACGGTGGGGTTGAAGTCGAAGGTGATCTGTCCCATGTTGGCGGCTAAAGTAGCTGCCGACATACCAATGGCCGTAGCTGCGCCGGTGGCGGTATTGATGACGTAGAGGCGGGCTTCGCCGGTAGCGGCGTTGTAGCCGATGCCATAGAGTTCGCCGGTATTGGGCCGGAAGTCGACGCCTGCCAGGACTTGTCCCATAGCAATGCCGGTAACGGAAACGATGCTGCGCACGATACCCGGAGCGTCGGAATCGAAGCTGATGAGGCTGTTGTTTGCGGTAACGGCATATACCAGTTGGCCGGTAACTTCAGCGGGCACAGTGCGATCGATGAAGATGGCGATGTCGTTGACGGCAATTCCCTGGCCAATGAGGCCAACACCCGCAGTTGACCCCGAGCTGAGATCAAAGGTATAGAACATAGACGCCTGGGCGCCTACCGCAGCGGCGGCGATGAAAGCCCTGTTGGTCTGTGCGGCGGCATCAAAGAAGATGTCCATATCCACGAGCGGATTGATGGGATCGACGATGAGGCCGGTAGCGCCCACGGTGTTGAGGGTGCCGTTATTGGGGGGTATTTGCGTGGTGATGATGCCGAGGAGGGCGTCGAAGTTGTATAGTGTAGTGGTTGTAGTACCGATGTAGCTGTTGGTATAAGCCGAAGTAGCTATGGAGGGAGTTACGGCAGCATTGATATCGCCTGCGGCATAGGCCAGCACGCCATCGGTAGCTACTACGGCTCCGGTAACGGGGTGCATGCGATAGTTGACGCCGCTGCTGCCCATAACGCGGATGCGATCGACGGTGGGGTTGAAGTCGAAGGTGATCTGTCCCATGTTGGCGGCTAAAGTAGCTGCCGACATACCAATGGCCGTAGCTGCGCCGGTGGCGGTATTGATGACGTAGAGGCGGGCTTCGCCGGTAGCGGCGTTGTAGCCGATGCCATAGAGTTCGCCGGTATTGGGCCGGAAGTCGACGCCTGCCAGGACTTGTCCCATAGCAATGCCGGTAACGGAAACGATGCTGCGCACGATACCCGGAGCGTCGGAATCGAAGCTGATGAGGCTGTTGTTTGCGGTAACGGCATACACCAGTTGGCCGGTAACTTCAGCGGG
>Ga0209573_1003846_pt1 | contig 15704 bp, 18 predicted proteins | sample TNRBio252014_DNA_FD_185870 | JGI IMG/M metagenome (GOLD analysis project Ga0209573, IMG submission 185870) | Wastewater treatment Type I Accumulibacter community from EBPR Bioreactor in Madison, WI, USA - TNR Reactor_6/25/2014_ DNA (SPAdes)... | ecosystem: Engineered > Bioreactor > EBPR >...
CGCGAGCCGCTGCTGTTCATGATCACCAACTCCGGCTCGGACCGCAACTCCGTCGCCTGGGAGGAACACGAACACGCGGTCAAGGTGGCCGCCGGCAACATCGACGCCCTGACCGACCCCACCTATCTGGGCGAGGTCCTGGACGACACGACCTTTTCCTACGTCTGCGCGCTCGACGACGGCGATGACCCGCTGAACGACCCGGACTGCTGGATCAAGGCCAACCCGCTGCTGGGCGTGACCATCACGGCCGAATACCTCTCCGAGGTGGTCGCCCAGGCCAGGTCCATCCCGGGCCAGCTCAACGGCATCCTGCGGCTTCACTTCTGCGTCTGGACCGACGCCGAGACCGCCTGGATGACGCGGGCCACACTGGAGCCGCTGCTCTGCGAGATCACGCCCACCCCGGGCGCAAAAGTCTGGCTGGGGCTGGATCTCAGCCAGAACCGCGACATCACCGCGCTGGCCGCCGTTCAAAGGACCGGCGAGCGGGACGGCAAACCCTGTTTTGACGCCTGGATCGAGGCCTGGACACCCGGCGACACGCTGGCGGCCCGGGCGCTGCGCGACAAGCAGCCCTATCCGGTCTGGGTGCGGGACGGTTTCCTGCACGCCCCGCAGGGCGAGAACATCAATTTCCGGCATGTCGCCCAGGCGCTGGCCGAATACGACCGCGATTACGACGTCCAGATGGTCGCCTACGACCGCTACGCCTTTCGCCGGTTCGAGGAAGACATTGCCGAAGTCGGGCTCAATCTGGAGTTCGTCGAACACCCCCAAGGCGGCACCAAGCGCGGCAAACCGACCGAGGCCATGAAACTGGCCGCCAAGAGCGCCGACCGCGAGCCGCAGGGCCTGTGGATGCCAGGCTCGGTGCGCCAGCTCGAAGAGATGATGCTCGAGGGCCGTATCCGGCTGCAGAAGAGCCCGGTTCTGATCTCGGCGATCATGTCGGCGGTCATCGAGACCGACCGCTGGGACAATTATTGGCTCTCCAAACAGAGGGCCACCAACAAGATCGACGCAGCCGTGGCGCTTTGCATGGCGATTGGAGCAGCCATGGCCAGCGACACGGGCGCGACGATCGACGACTGGCTCAAGAGCCTGGCCGCGTGAACCTTCTTCAAAAGGCCGTCAGCTATCTGGCGCGCTCCATCGGCCTTACCGACCCGCGTCTTTACCGGGCGCTGGGCAGTGTCCCGACCTCCAGCGGCGAGACGGTCAATACCGCCTCGGTGCTGGGGCTGGCGGCGGCCTGGGCTTGCGTCAATCTGCTGGCCGGCACGATCGCCTCCCTGCCGTTGATGGTCTACCGCACCCGGAACGGCGCTCGCACGGTGGCGAGCGATCATCCGCTCTACCGCATCCTTCACGACAGCCCCAATGCCGACCAGACGGCGCTCGATTTCTGGGAGTTCGTCTGCGCCTCGCTGGAGTTACACGGCAATGCCTATGCCGAGGTGGTGCGGGCCCGCAATGGCCGGATCATCGCGCTCGGCGTGCCAATCACGCCCGAACTGGTCACGGTCCGCCGCCTCGATACCGGGGCTCTGGAATATGAGTGGGTCGATCAGGGCCGGCGCATCATCGCCGGCCAAGACCGGGTGCTGCACATTCGCGGCTTCGGCGGAAATCCGCTGGGCGGGCTCTCGACCTTGAGCGCCGGCCGCCAGAGTTTTGGTCTGGCCCAGGCTATCGAACGCGCCTCGGGCGACACATTCCGCAACGGGGTGCGCCCGTCGGGGCTGTTGAAGACCGCCGACACCCTGACCATCGACCAGAGGAAACAGGCCGAGGAGCTGCTGCAGGAGAAGTTCGCCGGCGCGATCAACGCCGGGCGGCCGATGCTGCTCGACCGGGGCATGGACTGGGTCCAGCTCTCGATCAGCCCCGAAGACGCCCAGATGCTGCAAAGCCGGGCCTTTTCGGTGGAAGAGGTCTGCCGCTTCTTCGGCGTGCCGCCCTTCATGGTCGGCCATACCGAAAAGACCACCAGCTGGGGCACCGGGCTCGAACAACAGACCCTGGGGTTCCAGAAGTTCACCCTGCGCCGGCGTCTCAAACGCATCGAACAGGCGCTTGAAAAGCAGCTCCTTTCGGTCGCCGACCGGCTGGCCGGCATCACCATCGAGTTCAATCTCGAAGGCCTGCTGCGCGCCGACAGCGCTGCCCGGGCCAGCTTCTACCAGCTGATGCTGACCAACGGCGTCATGACCATCAACGAGGTGCGCAGCCTCGAGAACCTGCCACCCGTCGAGGGCGGCGATGAGCCCCGTATGCAGATGCAGAACGTGCCGATCACGCAGGCCGGCCAGCAACAGATCCAAACCACCCCAGGAGGTCCCCAATGAGCGAGCTGGACTTCGTCCTGGACGCCAAGGCCCTGGCCGATGACGGCGAGATCGAAGGCCTGGCCGCCGGCTACGGCAATCTCGACTTCGGCGGCGACGTAATCCTGCCCGGCGCCATCGCCGCATCGATTGCCGGCCGAAAGTCGGTGCCGATGCTGATGTATCACGACCAGAAACGCCCCGCCGGCGTCTGGACCGGGTTCGAGGAGACCAGCGATGGCCTACTCGTGAAGGGCCGGTTCTCCATGTCGACCCGCACCGGCCGCGAGGCCCACGGCCTGGTCAAGGACGGCGCTATCGGCGGTCTTTCGATCGGCTACCGCGCCATTCGCGAGCGGCTGGTGGGCAAGGCTCGCCACCTGATCGAGGTCGCCCTGCACGAGGTCAGCCTGGTCACCATTCCAATGAATGAGAAGGCTCTGATCACGTCGGTCAAATCCATCATCGAGGCCGGCCAGCTGCCGAGCCTCTCCCAGTTTGAGGACTTCCTGCGCGAGGCAGGGTTCTCGAAGTCTCAGGCCGCCGCGATCGCCGGCAAGGGCCTGAGCTCTCTGCTCCGGGGCGAGCCCGGCAGTCCCTCCAACGACTTCCTATCGGCGCTCGCCAGATCCGTCCGCGCCTGACCCCCCAACATCCGGAGACATCCATGACTGATACCAAGACCGCCGAGCAGCTTGCCGGCGAAGTGAAGGCTGCGTTCGACGCCAAGCACGACCAGGTCAAAGCCCTCGCTGAAGAAGCGCTGGGCAAGGCCCAGAAGGGCGAGGACCTCTCGGCCGCCACCAAGCAACTGGCCGATGAGGCCCTTGTTGGCATGAACGAGGCCAAGGCCCGGCTCGACGAGCTGGAGCAGAAGATCGCGCGCAAGGGCGCGGACGATGAGACCCGGCCCCGCTCGATCGGCGAGCAGGTTCTCGCCGCTGACGAGATGAAGGCCTTCCTGGCCTCGCGCGCTTCGCGCGGCCGGGCCAGCGTCGAGGTCAAGGCGATCATCACCTCCTTGACCACGGACGCGATGGGCTCTGCCGGCGATCTGATCGTGCCGGACCGTCTGCCCGGCATTCTGGCACCCGGCCAGCGCCGGCTGACGGTGCGCGACCTGCTCACCCCGGGCCGGACCTCCAGCACCTCGGTGCAGTATGTGAAGGAGACCGGGTTCACCAATGCCGCCGCGACCGTTTCGGAAACGACCGGCGCGCTGAAGCCGCAGTCGGACATCAAGTTCGACATCGCCACCTCCAGCGTCACCACCATCGCCCACTGGGTCCTGGCCACCCGCCAGATCCTCGATGATGCGCCGATGCTGCAGTCCTATATCGACGGTCGCCTGCGCTACGGCCTGGCCCTGGTCGAAGAAAACCAGCTGCTCAACGGCGGCGGCACCGGCACGGACCTCAACGGCATCTACACCCAGGCCACAGCCTTCACCGCGCCCATCACCATCCCAGCGCCGGTAACCCGCATCGATGTCCTGCGCCTGGCGGTCCTCAAATCGGCTCTGGCGGAACTTCCGACCACAGGCGCGGTCCTGCACCCGGCTGACTGGGCCAGCATCGAGCTCCTGAAGGAGACGACCGGGGCCTATCTGATCGGCAATCCGCAGGGCGCGCTTGCGCCCACCCTGTGGAGCCTGCCGATCGTCGCCACCCAGGCCATCTCGCAGGGCAACTTCCTGGCCGGAGCCTTCCGGCTCGGGGCCCAGATCTTTGATCGCTGGGATGCCCGCGTCGAGGTCTCCACCGAGGACGACCAGAACTTCCGCAAGAACCTCGTGACGATCCTTGCCGAAGAGCGACTGGCGCTCGCGGTCTATCGCCCCGAGGCCTTCGTGAAGGGCGCCTTCGCTGCTGCCGCCACTGCGGCGACCGCTCCTTAAATCCTGCAAGGAGAGCACCATGCTGATGAAGGCGATTGATACGCTTCATGTGAGTGCGGTCGGGCCGGACAATATCCAGCCCGGCCAGACCTTCGAGATCAACGAAGGCGACGGCGCCATCCTGCACGAACGCGGCCTGGCCGTGCCTGTGGAGGGTGGGTCTGTTGAAGGTGATCCCGAGCCCGCGCCGACCCCCAAGGCCCGCGCCAAATGATCACCACGCTCACCGCTCCGGCCTGCCGCGCGGTGAGCCTGGAGGAAGCCCGCCAGCAGCTGCGCCTCGACGGCGACGACGAGGACCTGCTGCTGGCTGCCAAGCTCGATGCGGCCCAGGCTGAACTGGAGCTGCTGACCGGCCTTCGCCTCTGCCCCCAGACCTTGAGCCTCGAGCTTGAGGACTGGGAGGACGAGATCGCGGTGCCGGTCAGGCCCTGTGCGGTCACCCAGATCCAGTATGTGGGTCTGTCGGGAGCGGTCGTGACCCTGGCGGCCAGCGACTATGTCGTGCGCCGCCGGCACGGCCTGACCCGTATCCGCCCGGCGACGGGCAAGGTCTGGCCGACGCTTGGCAATGACGGGCTGATCACCATCACGCTGGCGGCGGGTTTTGCCGAGACCGACCCGGACTTCCTGATCGCCCGGGCCGCCATCCTCGTGAAGGCCGCCTCCGAGTTCCAGAACCGGGAGGGCGGCGCATGTCTGGCGTTCAACACCCTGGCAAGCCAGCTGGCCGCCCGATGGATCTAGCCTCAAAGCTCGACACCCGCGTGCGGATCGAGCGCAAGACCGTCACCCTCGATCCGGCCTATGGCACTCAAGAAGCCTCCTGGTCTCTGTTCGCCAATGTCTGGGGCGAGGTGCGCGATGTGCTGCCAAGCCGTGCCGAACGGCTGGCCGAGACGATCACCATCGCCAACCGGCCGGCCCGGGTTCGGGTCCGCTACCTCCCGGGCCTGGCCGCTGACATGCGGCTGATCATCGGTGGTCGGATCATGCAGATCATCTCGGGGCCAGCGATGCTTGGCCGGCGCGAGGCGATGGAACTGATCGTGGAAGACCACTCCACCGAAGGAGACGCGCCATGACCATCAGACTGTCAGGCGGTCCTGAGCTGCTCGCCCTGCTGGACCAGCTGCCCAAGAACCTTGAGCGCAACATCATCCGCGGCGGTCTTCGCGCCGGGGCCAAGGTCATTCAGCAGCAGGCCCGGGCCAATGTGCCTGTGGAAACCGGCCAGCTTCGCCGCGCCATCGGCATTGGCACGCGGACCGAGGGCGCGCGCCTGAGTTCCTACGTCAAACTGCGCGGGCCGGGCTCGTATCTGGGCCCCTTCATCGAATACGGCGTCTCGCCCCACCTTATCAAAGTAGCCGAAGAAGCCAGACCCATCCGTAACACCCGGCGCGGTCCGCGGCGATTGAGCATGGGCACGATCAACAAGATGGTGGCGCGCGGCAGCCTGGTGATCGGCGGTAATTTCGTCGGGCCCATGGTCCATCACCCGGGCCATGCCCCCAAACCCTTCCTGCGCCCGGCGCTGGATCAGAAGGCGCAAGAAGCGGTCGCGGCCATGGGCGCCTATATCGCCCAGCGCTTCCAGATCGGCGACCTACGCGCACCGACGCTTAGCGTGGACACCGAGGAATGAACGGGGTCGTGGCGGTCCGCTCTCTGCTGACCGGGAACGCCGCGCTCACCGCCCTTGTGCCCGAGAGCCGGATTATCGCCGGCAACCTGCCGCAAGGCTCTAACCTTCCCGCCATCGCCCTGATGAGCATCAGCGGCATCGACCGCAACATCCTCAAACCCGGCAGCCGCCGGCAGGTGACCGAACGGGTCCAGGTCAGCGTTCTGGCCGCCACCTATCCGGCCACCAAGGCGCTGATGAGGGCAGCTCGCGCCGCCACAGCCGACCAGATGCCCACGGTCCCAGGCATCGAGAACGTGGTCGTCCACACCGACGCCGCCGGCCCTGACTTCACCGATCCTGAGACCGGCATCTTCATCCAGACCCAGGACCTGCGCGTCTCGTTCCTCGAGACCGTCTGAACAACCCCCGACCCTAGAAGGATATCCACATGACGGTTCGCACCTCCGCGGGCACGACGCTGAAAGTGTCGGCCGCTACGCCCGCTACCTTTGACACCACCGGCTACAACGCCCTGACCATGACGCTCATTGGCGAGGTCACTGATCTGGGCGAGTTTGGCCGGGAATATGCCCTGGTGACTTTCAATCCCGTCGGGAGCCGCGGCGTGGTCAAGAAGAAGGGCAGCTTCAACCAGGGTACCATGACCATCGGTCTGGGCCTCGATACCGACGATGCCGGCCAGATCCTGCTCAAGGCCGCATCGCTGGCGGACGCTGACTACAGCTTCCTCGTCACCACCCAGAACGGCGACAAGTACTATTTCCAGGCCCAGGTGATGAGCTTCAAGGTCAACATCGGCTCGGTCGATCAGATCACGACTGCCAGCGTCACCCTGGAACTGACCACCAACTCCGCCGGTGTCGGCGTGGTCGAGGTCCTCGCCCCCTGATGAGCGCTGATCACCGCAGGATTTGCGGTGATCGGCTGCGTCTTTCTCCGCATCCCTCCCATTCGAAGGACACCAGATGTTCGACATCACCAAACTCTCCGCCAATGAGACCTCCACGGTCGAACTGGTCGGCGGCGACGACGAGCCCCTTTATGACGACAAGGGCGCTCGCCTCTCGATTACCGTCTATGGCCCTGGCACCAAGGTCTATCAGCGCGCCCAGGCCCGTCAGCAGAACCTGATCATGGACAAGCTGAAGAAGCGCGGCCGGATGGACCAGTCGGCCGAGGAAAAGGCTCTGGAACAGGCCGAGTTCCTTGCCGCCTGCACGGTCAGCTTCAACGGCTTTGCCTATCCGCCCGCCAAGGGGCTGGAGGGCGCGGCCTATTTCCGAAAGGCCTATGAGGACCCGACCATCGGCTTCATCGCTGCCCAGGTCGGGGCCCATATCGGCGACTGGGCAAATTTTACGAAGAGCTCGGCCGCGAGCTGATCCTCTACGTCCGCCAGCTTGCCTGGCTGGGCGCAGCGCCGACAGCTAAGGCGCACAAACACCTCAAATCAGAACCGGACCCTGCGACCCAGACCCGTCTCCAGCGGCTTGCCGCCGACGGGCTGGAGCCGGACATGCCGCCCATCTCCTGCCCATGGGTGGTCGACTATCTGATGGAGGTCGGCCCCACAGAGGCCGGCGCCATGGGACCGGTTCCGGTGTCCTGGCGCGAGATCGACCACTGGCAACAATGCCTCGGCATCGCGCTCGACCCGTGGGTCACGCGCTTGCTGCGGCGTCTGTCGCTGGAGTTTGTCGCTGAGAGCCACAGAGCCCGGGAGGCGGATTGTCCCGCGCCCTGGAACAGTCCGTCTACCGACTTTGATCGTGAAGCCCTGTCCCGAAAGGTCACCCAGACCTTCCGGGCGATCGCCATGTCCACCTCTATCTGAAGGGAGCCCAGACCATGAAAGCGGGCACCCTTGAGATCGAGATGATCACCAACATCGCCCGACTCCAGAAGGAGATGGGCGACATGCGCCGCGCCGTTGGCGGGGCCATGGGCGATATCGAGGCCTCGGCGGGCCGCGCCGACCGCGCCCTCAATGGCGTCGGCACGGGCGGTATGACCCGCATGGGCGGCTCGGCCCGGCTTGCGGGCCACCAGGTCCAGAACCTCGTCTACCAGCTCAACGACATGGTGGTCGGGCTCTTCTCGGGCCAGAAGCCGATGACCGTCTTCATGCAGCAGGGCTCGCAGATCGGACAGATCGCCATGCAGGCCGGCCTTGGCATCGGCGGCATGGCGCGGGCTCTGGTCGGCCTTGCAGCAACGGCGGCCATGGTGGTCCTCACCAACCCCTATCTGCTGGCTGCCGCCGCTGCCGCAGCCCTGGCCTTCGGCGCCTTCAAGATGTTCCAGTCGAGCGTCAAACAAACAGGCGAGCTTGACCGCTATGCCGCCAGCCTTGGCCTGACCGCCAAGGAGATGAAGGAACTGGGTCCCGTCGGCATCACCGTGGGCGATGTGTTCAAGGGCCTGTGGAAGACCATCAGCGATGGCCTGAACCTTGGCCCGGTGTTCACCTCGATCAAGGAGTGGGCGGTCGCCGCATTCGGCAAGGTGATGGAGGTCGGCAAGATCGCGCTTGCGGTCATCTACGCGGCCTTCGTCGGCGGCTTTAACGCCATCCGCGTGGTCTGGAATGCTCTGCCGGGCGTGATCGGCGAAGCGGCGATCGGGGCAGCCAATCTGCTGATTGCGGCGGTCGAGACCATGGCCAACCGCGCTATCGCCTCCATCAACGCCCTGGTCGCAGGAACCAATGCCGTCCTTGAGGTCGTGGGCCTGCCGCTGCTGGCCCAGATGGACCAGGTGGTGCTGCCGCGCCTTGAGAACCGGTTTGCCGGCAGCACAGGCCGGATGGCCGATGCGGTCCGGGGCGAGTTCACCACAGCCTTTGCCGATGCCGAGGGGATGCTGGACGCCTTCTCCGAACGCTGGCGTCAGAACACCCTCAATGCCGCCCGCACGCGCATCGCCGCACGCGCCGCCGAGATCCGCGGCGACCGGCCAGATCGTGCCGGCAGCCGCGGGCGTGACAGCGCATCCGACGAGACCGAGCGCGCCCTGCAGGCAGCCCGTGACTATGCGGCGGCCCTCGTCATGGAGACCGCCAAGATCGGTCGCACCGCCATCGAGATCAAACGTCTGGAGGTCGCCATGGCGGCCCTGCGCGCGCCGACCGATGAGAGCCGGATTGCGATCATTCAGGCGGGGCAAGCCTGGGAGGACGCGACCCGCGCCCAGAACGCCGCCGAGTTTGTGCGCAATACCGTCACGCCCCTGGAACTGCAGATCTCGCTTCTGGGCCAGTCGGCCAAGTCTCAGGCTTTGGCGACGCTTGAAGCTGAGCGCGAGCAGATCGTGCTCGAGCGCGGCGTGGAGGCCTGGAACCGCTATCACGCTGCCCGCGCAGCCCTGATCGAGCACGACTTTGGTCTGGCCCAGCAGCAGCAATATCTTGAAAGCCTGCAGGAGATGGCCAGCCTCACCCAGCAGGCTGCCCAAGGCATGTCCGACGCCTTCGGAACCGTCGGTGCGGCGATCGGTGGAGTGGCGGCCGAGTTCGCCCGCTATGCCGCCCAGCAGACCGCGGCGGCCCAGCGCGTCGCAGACGCGCAAGCCGAATACGGCAAGACCTCGTTCCAATATGCCGCCGCCCGAAACGCCATGACGGCCTCGGAGATCAACCACTACGGCAACCTCGCAGGCGCCGCGAAGGGCTTCTTCAAGGAAGGATCGAAGGGCTACAAGGCGCTCGAAGCGGCCGAGAAGGCCTTCCGCGCCTTTGAGCTGGCCATCGCCATCAAGAATGCCGCCGTCCGCATCGGCCTGATCGGCGGGGTGACCGCCGCCAAGGTCGGTAGCGATACCGCCCAGGCCGCCTCCGACACCGCCCGCGCCGGGATCGAACAGGGCAACAGCCTGATCACCACGGGCATCAAGGCGGTCGAGGCGGTGATCAATGCCATCCGCTCCATGCCTTTCCCGCTCAATATCGCCGCGGGCGCGGCCACCGCAGCCGTGGTCGCCTCGCTCGGCGTCGCCATTGGCGGGGCCTTTGGCGGCGGCGGCAAGGCTGCGGCTCCCACCAATACCGGGACCGGCACCGTCTTTGGCGATGCAGACGCCCAGTCCAAGAGCATCTCCAACGCACTGGAGCGCCTGCGCGAAGTCGACACCCTGACCATGCGCTATTCGTCGGCCATGCTGGCCTCGCTGCGCAACATCGAGGCCAATCTCGGCGGGCTGACCAATCTGATCGTGCGCACCAATGGCGCGGAAAGCTCCGCCGCCGGTGTCGTCACCGGGTTCAAGTCTGATCCGATCGCGGGCTCGATCTCCAAGGCCATGCAGGGCGTCGGCAATGTGCTGTCCAAGATCCCGCTGATCGGCGGCCTCCTAGGCGGGATCACCGGCCTGCTTGGCAAGCTGATCGGCTCACTGTTTGGAACCAAGACCTCGATCACCGGCCAGGGCATCTTCGGCCGCGCCCAGTCGCTGGGCGACGTGCTGGGCGGCGGGTTCGACGCCAGCTATTTCAGCGACGTAAAGAAGACCAGGAAGTTCCTCGGGATCAGTGTCGGCAGTTCGACCAGCACCCAGTTCTCCAACGCCAGTCCCGAGCTCGAGCGCCAGTTCTCGCTGATCTTCTCAGGCTTCTATGACGCCATCTCGGCTGCCGCCGGGCCGCTCGGCCTCTCGCTCGACGAGGTGCAGAACCGGCTGAAGTCCTTCGTCATCGACATCGGCAAGATTGATCTCAAAGGCCTGACCGCCGAGCAGATCCAGGAGAAGCTGGCCGCAGTCTTTGGCGCAGCCGCCGACCGCATGGCGCAGTACGCCATTGGCGGTCTGGAGCAGTTCCAGAAGGTCGGAGAGGGGTATTTCGAGACCCTGGTGCGGGTCGCCTCCAGCGTCGAGGCGGTCAGCCAGGCACTGCAGCTGCTGGGCCATCAGGCGAGCGCGCTCGGTGTCGCCGCCTCGCTGGATCTGGTCGATCTGTTCGGCTCCGCCCAGGAAATGGTCTCGGCCACCAACGACTATTTCTCCCTCTACTATACCAGCGCCGAACAGGCGTCGGCCCGCACTGCCCAGATGAGCGCGGCGCTTGAGGCGCTGGGCCTATCCATGCCCGGCAGCATCGAGGCCTTCCGCGCCCTCGTCGAAGCCCAGGACCTGACCACAGAGGCCGGGCGCGCAGCCTATGCGGCCTTGCTCCAGTTGGCCCCGGCCTTTGCCGACCTGATCGGGGCGGCCCAGGACGCCGCCAGCGCCGCGGCCATTGCCGACGAGCGGCTTGGTCTTGAGCGCCGGCTGATGGAACTGCGCGACGATACCGCTGCGCTTCGGGCTCTGGAACTGGCCGCGCTGGATGCGTCCAACCGCGCCCTGCAGACCCAGATCTGGGCGCTCGAAGATGAGGCCAGAGCCGCCAGTGAAGCCGCAGCAGCCGCTGAGAGGTTGCGCAGCGCCTGGACCCAGATCACCGACAGCCTCATCGCCGAGGTCAAACGCATTCGCGGCGTCATGGGCGGCGGCTCGGTCAGCTACAGCGATGCCCTGGCACAGTTCAATGCGGCGACTGCCGCGGCCCGGGCCGGCGACCAGGAGGCCGCCCAGTCCCTGCCGCGCCTGTCTCAGGCCCTGCTCACGGCCGCCGGCAATATGGCGACCAGCGCCGAGGGACTGGCGCGCATTCAGGGCCAGACCGCCGGCAGCCTCGAAGAGACGCTGGCAATTATCGCCGCCATGGCCGGAGCCGGCGGGGCGACAACCGCTGCCGTCTCCCAGCCCGGCTGGTGGGACCAGTTCGCGGCCGGCCAGACGCCGGGCGTCACGACCGCCGCCAATGACAGTGGGCTTGCCATCATCGATGAGCTTCAGGGCCTGCGCCAGGAGCTGAGCGACCTGCGCGCCGAGCAGATGACTGCCTCGGCCGCGATTGCCTCTGGCACCGGCAAGACCGCCCGTATCCTCGAGCGGGTCACCCCGGACGGTGATGCGATCGCGGTGAGGACGGCGGCATGAGACTGATCCGACCCACAACCCTGACCGACGCCATGCTGACCAGCAGCACCGCGCCAGAGACCGACTATCCCGCCTGGTCGTCAGTCACCGCCTATACGGTCGGCGCCCGGGTGATCCTGGCGGCAACCCATCGCCGCTATGAGGCGCTGGCGGCCTCGACCAATGTCAGCCCACCCACCGATCCGACCAAATGGCTGGATCTGGGTCCCACCAACCGCTGGGCCATGTTCGACGCCCGCGTCGGCACCGCTACCAGCAGGGCCGCCTCGCTGCAGGTGGGTCTGGCCCCCGGCGCGATCGACGCCCTGGCCCTGATCGACACTGAGGCCGAGAGCGCGACCGTGACGCTGACGGTCAGCGGCGTGCAGGTCTATTCGCGCAGCCAGACCTTCAATGTCGGCGGCGTGGCCATCGACAACTGGTTCTCCTGGTTCTTCGAGCCGCTCGGCCAAAAGACGTCGATGCTGTTTCTGGATGTGCCGGTCTATGCGGCCGGCCAGCTCAGCGTGAACCTGACCCGGGATAACCCGGCCGACAGCGTCTCGTGCGGCACGCTGCTGGTCGGTCGCCAGCTGTCGCTCGGCGATACCGAGCATGGCGCCGACATCGGCATCATCGACTACAGCCGCAAAGAGACCGACCAGTTCGGGGTGACCTCCGTTGTGGAGCGTGCCTTCGCCAAACGCATGACCGCCAAAGTGGTTATGCCCACCGACGCCATCGACGACATCCACCGAAGCCTCGCCGCCCTTCGCGCCACACCCGTCCTGTGGATCGGCTCGGAGAGCTTCGAGAGCCTCACCGTCTACGGCTTCTACAAAGAGTTCTCGATCGACATCGCCTATCCGACGGTCAGCTACTGCAGCCTGACCATCGAGGGCCTGACCTGAGTTTTCAGGAGACCCCATGCCCATCACATCCCTGCCAACGCCGCCGTCCCGGACGGACGCGGCGAACTTCAACGCGCGCGCCGACGCCTTTCTGGGCGCGCTGCCGACCTTTGCGACCGAGGCCAATTCGCTCGCCACCGAGGTCAACGGCTATGTGGTCAGCGCTTCTTCGAGCGCCGCCACCGCCGTCAATGCGCCGGGAACCAGCGCGACCAGCACCACGAGCCTTGCGATCGGCACCGGCTCCAAGTCGCTCACCGTCCAGACCGGCAAGGCCTTCGTCATCGGCCAGTGGGTGACGATCACCAGCACAGCCGCACCCGCCAACTGGATGCACGGCCAGATCACCTCCTATACGAGCGGCACCGGGGCTCTGGTGGTCAATGTCGGCCTGAGCAGCGGCAGCGGCACGATCGCCGCCTGGACTGTGGCCTTGAGCGCCCCCAGCCAGGGCGGGAACTCCGTCCTGACCTCGGGCAGTTATGCCGACCCGGCCTGGATCACCTCACTGGCCGCCGCCAAACTCACCGGCCAGGCGGCCATCGCCAATGGCGGCACCGGTGCTGCAACCGCCGTCGATGCCCGCACCAATCTTGGCCTCGTGATCGGCTCCCAGGTCCAGGCCTATAACGCCGCCCTCGATCAATGGGCGGCCAAGGCGGTCCCCGCGGGGGCGGCTGTCGGCACGACCGATATCCAGACCCTGACCAACAAGACCCTGACCGCCATGGCGTCGGCCTCCACGGTTAGGGACAGCGCCGGGACGAGCTATGCCATCGGCTACCGCGAAGTGCCGCAGAACGCCCAGAACGGCGCCTATACGCTCAGCCTCGCCGATGTCGGCAAACACATCTTCAGCGCCAACTCAGTCGCTCAGACCATTACCCTGCCAACCAATGCGGCGGCGGCCTTCGCCATCGGTGCAGCCATCACCATCGTCAATGCCGGCACATCGCCCATTACCCTCTCAGCGGCCGGCGTCACCCTCCATCAGGCCGGCAGCAGCAACACCGGCAACCGCACGATCGCGGTCCGGGGCGTAGCGACCCTGCTCAAGGTCGGGACCGATGTCTGGTTCATCTCTGGCGCCGGGATCAGCTGATGAGCGGGATCATGGGCATGCTGCTGGGCGCGGGTGGCGCAAGCCTCACGGTGACCCGCGGCAGCTATGCCGAGATTGGCAAACTGAGCACCTACTACTGCGGCTACGACGCCTCGGTCGGGCTCTATGTCAACTTCGGGTCCATCGCGCCGGTCCCGGCCCTGTTCAAAGGGGCGACCGTCAAGGCGGTCTATTCCTACGGCTTCGCCCCCAATGAGGCGCTGGCCTACACGATGATCTTCTCGGGCAATCAGGCCGCCGGTTTCGTCACGGGCCTGACCATCAACGGCACCAGCGTCGATGGGTCGGTTGGCGCTCCGAGCTTCGATGCCACCAACAACGAAACCACATTCTCGCTCTTTGCCACCGTCAGGGGCCCGACCCTGTTTGGTCTCTCTGACGGCCTGACCTCGAGCGTCTCCCTGAACTGAAGGGTTCCTCCATGACCGATGAAACTACCCCCACGCCTGCGGACCCGCAGGCGCAAGACCCCATGCTTGAAACCCCCATTGAGCCCCGTCCGCCGCGCCGGCGGATCGGCGAGATCGACGGCGTCCGGGTCGAGCTGGAACTGCACGATCAGCCGGAGGAACTGTGATGAAGAACGTCAGCTACCGTTACAGCGTCTGCCATGCCGACCGGGTGACCCTCGATGTCGGCGAGACCCTGACCTTCCCGCGCGGCTCGGCTGCGCGGTCCCTCGGCGTCCTGGTGCTGCAGGGCCGGCTGGAAAGCACTGAGACTGAGACCGGCGATGTACTGCGGCGCGCGCCCGAGCCCATCGGGTTCATGAAGCGGTTCTCAGGGACATCACCCATCAGTGTGTTTGCACCCGATGGCGCGGAGTGGTTCTGCCTGTCTCGCAACGATTCCGGCGACCGGGAGGTGGCCTGCCAGACCATTGACGGCGAGTTCACGCTGGCGGCTGGCTGGGGGCTGATCGTCGCGCAAGGTCAGGTCGTCATCGACGGGGTCGAGGTCGCACAGGACCGGTATTTCAGGCCGCGGCTGACAGACCTCACTGGCGCCGGCTCTGGGATCATTCTCCTTGTCCGCTGATCTGTCGCCGGCGGCCGTGGCCGCTCCTCGCCCAGAGACCGATCATGCCGAGATGAAGCGGGAGCTGGCCGAGGTGCGCGCCGATATCCAGGCGTTGCGCACCGACGTTCAGGACCTCGTCTCGGCCTGGAAGACCGCCACTGGCGTGGTCAAGTTCGTCAAATGGCTGTCGACCCTGATGGCTGCGATGGCGGTGATCTACGCCACCCTCAAGGGCCTGGCTGGCCGCTAACCTCCGGAGACATCGATGCCCCAGCTTCCTCCAGCCTATCGCTGGATCGACGAGGTGCGCCCGCTGCCCAGGATGGTGGCCGCCGCCTGCCAGCTCTACGGCACGATCGAGACGCCGGGCGCTGCCGACAACCCGGTCATTCTGGACTGGGCCAAAGAGGCCGGGCTCTCGAAGGCCTATTCATCCGACGCCGTGCCCTGGTGCGGCCTCTTTATGGCGCTGATCGCCAAGCGCGCCGGCAAGGCCGCGCCGGCCAAGCCGCTGTGGGCCCGAAGCTGGAGCCGGTTTGGCATTGCCTCACCGCAAGCGGCGCTGGGCGATGTGCTGGTGTTTTCCCGGGCCAAGGGCGGAGGTCATGTCGGCCTGTATGTCGGCGAGGACGAGACAGCCTTCCATGTGCTGGGCGGCAATCAGTCTGACGCGGTCAGCATCACCCGCATCGCAAGGACCCGCTGCATCGCCATCCGCCGGCCGATCTACCGGGTCCAGCCCGCCAGCGTGGCGACCGTTCATCTGGCGGCCACCGGCGAGGTATCGACCAACGAAGCCTGATCTCACCCTTCATCA
>Ga0209573_1003847_pt1 | contig 15703 bp, 14 predicted proteins | sample TNRBio252014_DNA_FD_185870 | JGI IMG/M metagenome (GOLD analysis project Ga0209573, IMG submission 185870) | Wastewater treatment Type I Accumulibacter community from EBPR Bioreactor in Madison, WI, USA - TNR Reactor_6/25/2014_ DNA (SPAdes)... | ecosystem: Engineered > Bioreactor > EBPR >...
GCAGCTCTGGTCGGGCTACGCCCTCCCGACGCCGCAGCAAATCGCAAAGCCCCGCGCTCAGCACAACCCGGCAGGAAGCCACTTAATTTCCGCGGGACGCTGTCCAAACAACCGGAGCCAGCTCTAATGCCGCAGCGGATCCTTCGCAACTCCCTCGCGTTGAGAGCGATAACATCCTGGCCAAAAATGCTGATCTTTCCGCTCGTCGGCTCTACCAGCCGGTTGATACAGCGGATCAGTGTCGATTTACCGGCCCCGGAGGGGCCGATAATCGCACAGAAATCGTTCTCTTTGACCTGGAAGCTGACATCCCGCAATATTTGAGGACCCGCCTGCGAGTATCTTGCATTCAGTCCTTCGACTTGCACTGCAGCCATGTTGATCACCTGTTCAGAATTAATATTGCGCCTCCTATTTCTTGGAGGCTGCGATATCCCAGATGATCTGATAGTCCTTGGTGCTCATCTCAACGAATTTTGTTGAGTTGATATTGTCCAGGAAACGCTTCGCCGCCGGGTTCTTATCTAGCGACAGGAATGTTGTCTTGATGGCGTCCCTGATATCCTGGCAAAGATCCATGCGATAGACGAAAGGGTCCTGCGGAACGACCGGCGATTCCCAAAGAACATTGAATTCTTCCACCGTGGCCAGTCCGCGATCGACGACATTGTCAAAGCGGTGGGTCGCAACAAACGCTGCGTCGACCCTGCCTTCCTTGACCGCCAGAACCGAAAGATCGTGGCCGCCGGTGTAAACGACCTTGGAGAAGTAGTCCTCCAGTTTTGAATCTATCTCCTTGCCGAATACGACGCGTGGCAACAGATCACCGGACGTACTGGCAGGTTCAACCAATCCGACAATTTTGCCTCTGAGGGATTCGATATTGCTGAATTCCGAATCCTTCCGCGATATCAGCACCGATTTGAAGCCAGGGCCTTCTTCCTGCAGATGGCCCTTCTTCTTGGTATAGGTGGCGAAAACCTCGATCTTCGGGTCGCGGTCGTGTGCAAGCATGTAGGAGCTTGGGCCAAGCATGCCGACATTTACCCACCCGTTCATCATCGCTTCGACGACTGACGCGTAAGACGTTGGCATAAAGAACTCGATGCGTTTGCCTGTATTGGCTTTGAGCGCCTCCAAAACGGGAGCGTAGAGGTTGACCTCCTGGGTGGTTTCTTCCGTCGGGATAATTGACAGCACGAGCTGATCTGGATTTTTGCATTCCTGTGCGAACGCCGCCGTTGCAAACAACAGCGCCGCACCACCTACGACAAAAGAACGAGCGGTATTGAATACAGACATTTCTGGTTCCTCCCAAGAGTCTGAAGATTGCGCTACGACCTATTCCTCCAGCAGACGACCGCCGTATGACAGTGAGACCGGGCAGGAAGCTTTCGCCACAAACCTGCCTGTAGGGCTCTGAACGATCCCGCTAAATCTCGTTTCAAATTTCGAGGCTTCAATCACTTGGCTAGTGTGGCCTCTTTCTCCCTCAGTTCAGTGATCGTGTAGTGTTCACTACCCACTATCAAATATATAATTCCGATTGTTGCCATCGATTTTTGCTATATCAATCGATCCAGAACGGCAGCGCGGTGATGATGCAAACTGAGCTTTCGATCTGGATCGGCATAGATCACGCCAAGACGTCTAGAGGGCGATCTCACTGACGAGCGGACGGCCCTCATTCCAGCGCGCCAGGTTTTCTGTGAAACGGTCCGTGTAACGCAGCGCCCAATCGGCGACATAATCTGAAACATGAGGCGTGACCAGCACTGTCGGGATGTTCCATAGCCGGCTGGAGGCGTCGAGCGGTTCGCGTTCAAAGACGTCAAGACAGGCGCCGGCGATTGCGCCGCATTCGAGCGCGTCCGCCAAAGCCTCTTCGTCCACGACCGCCCCGCGCGAGGTATTGATCAGCACTGCAGATGGTTTCATGCGGGCAAGCAGGGCGCGGTCAAATGTATGGCGCGTCTGCTGGGTAAGCCGGATGTGCAGGGAAATCACGTCGGCGCGCGGCACAAGGTCGGGGAGCGCTTCGGGTGGGTGTATTTCGTCGGCGGCGTCGTATGCCGCCGATACATTGTTCCTGACCGCGATAACGCGCATGCCAAATCCCCTGGCAAGCCGGGCGACCGCTCCTCCGATGGCGCCTAGCCCGACAACAAGTATGGTCTGGCCTGAGAGCGAACGGAATGGGTGCCGCAGCCATTCCCGGTTTCGCATCTGGTCCTTGTAGGTCAGAACATTGGAGTTCAGCGCCAGCATTCCTGCCATCACCGTCTCCGCCAGATAGGCGGACAATACGCCCGCCCCGCTGCTGACGCGCAAATCCGTGCGCGGCCAAGGCAACAGATAGTCTACGCCGGAACCTCCGACATGAAACCACCTGACTGACCGATAAGACATCGCCGAGCGAAGCAATGCGCCTGAAAAGCTCCGGTGCTGGACGGAAAAGACTGCATCGGGATTGTGCAGCGTCAAAGCGGCAAGCGCTTCCTGCTCCGACACGGCGTAGTGCAGCCGCGTTCCCGGGCAGTTTCGCTCCAGTTGCAATTTTACGTCGTTTGGGGCGTCGTGCAGAACCAGCACCGACTCTATTCTATCGCTGCTCATCATGTGGCCCTTACCGGTTTGAATCGGTCCTGCAACGACCGGGACCAGGTCTCCAGCTGACCGAACCTTTTCTGAACCGCAGCGATGAAGCGGGGCGCCCCTCTTCAGACGATGCCTTCAGGCCGCATTGGCTAAAACGGCTTCCCTTTGGCCGATAAAATTGCGTCCCCGCTCACCCATCAGAGCCTCATCGATCACTGATCGCCACTCATGCTTCGTCACGCCATAGTCGGTGGCGTCTGTTGATACGCCTAGCTGGCGCAACAGCGTTTCGAGCCTGACGGCGCCAGCCTCCAGATCGTTGCCAAAGATGCGCTTCAACGAAGCATCGCAATCCCTGTCACGCCCCGCTACGCTTCTAAGTATGGCCGGCAGCGTGAAGGAGCAGGCTATGCCATGAACGGTGCCGTGGTGCATCGTGAGGTGATAGGAAAGCGAGTGTGCGAGCGCGGTCTTGGTGTTCGAGAATGCAAGACCCGCGAAAATGGCGGCCCGCGCGACGTTCTCTCGCAGTTCGAGACTACTGAGATCGTCGGCGAGCCTTGGGAGAAACTCCAAAATTGCCGTCGCAGCAGCAACGGCATGATTTGCAGATACAGGATTGGCGTTGACGTTCCAGATGCTTTCAAGCGCGTGCGACAGCGCGTCGAGCCCGGTGCTGATGGTTAGCGAGCGCGGCAGCATCTGGGTGAGTGTGGGATCAACAATCGCAAATTCAGGATAGAGGCCGGGCCGGGCCAGCGAGTATTTCTTCTTCTTGGCCATGTCCCAAACAGTAGCCCAGCAAGTGACTTCACTGCCGGTGCCAGCAGTTGTCGGGATGGCGATAATAGGGACATTCAGCAATTCGGAGCCATCTGTCTCGCCTTCCAGGTATCGCTGGACGCGCGGAAAATCCCCGCCAGCTGCGGCGAGCACCTTGGCCGTGTCGATCACGGAACCACCGCCGAGAGCGACGATTACTTCCGGCGGGGCGGATGCGGAGGCATAGGTGGCGCAAGCACCCTGCAGGTTCTCGAAACTCGGGTTGGGTGCGATGTCTTTGACAATTGCGACAGGCTGGCCCGCAGACGAGACAATCTGCGCAGTAAGATCCTCGAACAGTTTGTTGTCGCCATAAGTCGTGATGCAATATTTTCGGCCGTTGATTTTCTCACGCAGATTTTTGAATGACCCGACGCCAAAATGAATATTGACTGGGTTTACATAGCTCCAGGCCACGCGGGTTCCTCCCTCCGAATTGCTTGCTGCAGGCCTCACAATGCCGGCGCAGGGCAAATTGATCAGTCGGGAGCAGCATGTCCAATTGATTGATTTTCGGATCACTATATAAAAAAGCTATGAGATACACACAGCTTCGTTCGTTTCACGCGGTCGCTCTCACTGGGAGCGTGACGCAGGCTGCCCACCGCCTCAATGTCAGCCAACCAACGTTGACTGCGCAGATTCGCGATCTCGAAGCCGAATTCAGCCTCGAACTTTTTATCCGCACGCCAGCCGGGATGATCCTTACCGAGATTGGCCACGCTCTGGAGCAGGTGACGCATCGTCTCTTCAATGAAGAAGAAGAGGCGCGCCAGGTCCTGATCGGGAACCAGGAATTGCAGACCGGCCATTTACGGCTTGGCGCAGTCGGTCCGTTCCACGCGATCGAGATTTTGGCGATGTTCCATCAGCAATATCCCGGCGTGCATGTTTCGGTGACGATCGGCAACTCGCAGAGCGTTTTGGAAAGTCTGCTGGATCACAAAACAGACGTCGCGATCCTCGCCCATCCCGAACGAGACCCGCGGCTTTGGGTCAAACAATACAGCCAGGATGAGATCGTCGTCTTCGCCCGGACTGACCACCCGCTTTTCGCCTCTGGCAGGACGTCAATCTCTATCAAAGACCTCCACGACCAAAAAATGGTCGTTCGCGAGAGCGGTTCAAACACGCGCCGCGCCATGGATGCCGCTCTGGACGCCGCCGGGATCAGGCCGCGGATCATCATGGAGATAGGCAGCCGTGAGGCTATGAAAGAAGCTGTGGCGTCTGGCATTGGTCTGGGCGCCATATCCAGCGCGGAAATAACGCCGGATGCCCGTATCTGCGTTTTGCCATTTTCAGATGCGTCGATCTACAACTACGCGCATGTCGTTTGCTACAGTACAAAACGGCATTTCAGCCTGATGAAAGCCTTCTTGTCATCAATCAACTGGAACAGGGACGTCGATGCGAGAAGGTTCGCGAACGTCGATCATCCGTCTTCTTCGGTTGATTGATCTGTCCAGCTTCAGCTTGCCAGCATGAGCCTTGCAACAAGATGCTGCCCGGCTGGCGCATCGACCGCAGATGTCTGCAGGGCATCAGTCATGATAGCCGCCAGTTCGCCATGTGCGGCTGATGCTCCTCAACATTGGCTCACCGGTTAGACGCATAGGCCGGCGACGGCCCGAACCACCCGCGCTCCAACTCCTAGACAGGTCTTTCACTGCCCAATAGACAGCCCCCGCAGACCTCAGTCGAATCTATCCAGAGATCGGCAGGTTGATGACAAATCATCTTTCGGTAGATCGAAATATTGAAGGACGCTTGTATGCCCCAGCAGGGTCTGAAGATCACACGTCTCGGCGACGTTTTGACGGTCAAGATTGATCGGGCCGAGAAGCGCAATGCGCTCAGCAGACAACTATTGGCCGATATCGGCGCTGCCTTTCGCGAAAATGCCGGCGATGCTTCGATCAAATTCGCCATCCTGACCGGCGCAGGAGGCAAGAGTTTTGCTGCCGGGGGAGATCTGCGTGACCTTTCCTCGATTCAGGGAGCCGAAGCAGCCGAAACCATGGCGCGCGACGCCAAACACGCGCTTCAGGCAATCCGCGACTTCCCGGCGCCCGTGATTGCCGGTCTCAACGGGGATGCACTCGGCGGAGGCGCAGAACTTGCAGTCGCCTGCGACATGCGGGTGGCTGCTTCGCATGCCCGCATCGGCTTCATCCAAGGGCGGCTGGCCATTTCAAGCGCTTGGGGCGGCGGCGTCGATCTGATGCGGCTGGTGGGACCGTCGCGCGCGCTGCGGCTGCTTGCCCGCTCCGAGATGATGGACACGCAGAATGCGCGAGCAATCGGGCTCATCGATGACGCGGCGGTGGATACGGAGACCCTGGAACAAGCGCTTGACCGGTTTTGTGAGCCGATGCGCCGTCAGGCGCCCCAGGTGATGCGCGCCTTCAAGGCGTTGAGCATTGAAGGGCGAAATTCTGGCCGGCGCGCACTGGATGACATCGAAACCTCGCAGTTCGGCGGAATCTGGGCTCACCCTGACCATGACGCGGCGGTCAAAGCTATCCTGAACAAGACGAACCGAACATGAGCGCATAGGCAAATCAGACGTACGGCATCGGGTGGACAAGGCCGGGCGTCAGCAACTACCCTCGCAAATCAATGACTGGCAATGTGAGGCCGCAGGTGGTGGACAAGAAGGACGATGATCTGCCCGATATCATTCATGTCGTGATGCAAATGGGAGAACGGTCTGGCGCCGGCAATTCCTCATCCCCGATTGGATTTTCACCGTTTCACCGCGGCGGGGACGAAGAAGACTCGGCTGTTGCGCTGCCCGACATAGGCGGGAGCACCGGGCTGGCGCCGCGCCACCTTGGCGAACTCGCCGACAAGGCGCGTGGTTATGTCGAGGCCGCCAGTTCCGCCAACACCAGGCGCGCCTATGCCTCCGACTGGAAACATTTTTCGAGCTGGTGCCGCCGGCAGGGCCTGGCCCCGACGCCGCCATCGGTCCAGACGGTCGGTCTCTACATAACCGCCTGCGCCTCCGGGACAGTGACCGGGGACAAGAAGCCTAATTCCGTGTCGACGATCAAGCGGCGTTTATCGTCGCTGTCCTGGAACTATTCCCAGCGCGGGCAGGCGCTTGACCGCAAAGACCGCCACATCGCCACCGTCATGGCCGGCATTCGCAACAGGCATGCCTCCCCTCCCCGGCAAAAGGAAGCGATCCTGCCTGAAAATTTGATTGCCATGCTGGAAACACTTGACCGGGGTACACTACGCGGTCTGCGTGGCCGCGCCATGCTGCTGCTCGGCTTTGCCGGTGGTCTGCGCCGTTCAGAAATTGTCGGCCTCGACGTCGCTCGCGACCAGACCGAGGATGGACGCGGCTGGATTGAGATCCTCGACAAAGGCATTCTCGTTATACTGCGCGGCAAGACCGGCTGGCGGGAAGTCGAGATCGGCCGGGGTTCCTCGGACGCCACCTGCCCTGTCGTTGCGCTTCAGACCTGGCTGACGCTCGGCCGTATTGGCCACGGGCCCTTGTTTCGTCGCGTGACCGGGCAGGGAAAGAAGGTTGGGCCTGACCGTCTCAACGACCAGGAAATTGCCCGGCTCGTCAAGCGCGCGGCGCTGTCGGCAGGCGTGCGCGGCGACCTGACGGAGGGGGAGCGGTCAAAACTGTTCGCGGGCCATTCGCTGCGCGCCGGGCTCGCTTCCTCAGCCGAAGTCGATGAGCGCCATGTGCAAAAACAACTCGGTCACGCGTCTGCCGAAATGACCCGAAAATATCAGCGGCGCAGGGACAGATTTCGCGTCAATCTCACAAAGGCTGCAGGCTTGTAAGCTGTTTTACGATATTGTCGCGCCGAAGCCTAAGACCCGCCGAGATAGGCGTCGTAGAGACCAGCGATCCTGCGCGTGACCAGTCCGGGCTTACCGTCACCGACCTCGCGGCCGTCGATCCTGGTGACCGGGGTGATCCCACCCAGCGTACCGGTAACGAACGCCTCTGATGCGTTGTATGTTTCGGCCAGCGTAAAGTCCTTCTGGCGCACCAGATAGCCTGCGCCCGAATAGAGCTCTATGACTTTCTTGCGCGTGATGCCGTTGAAACTATAGCGGCCAGTCGATGTCCATAGTTCCTCATCGCGAACGATGAAGAAGTTCGTCGAGTTGCAACTGGCGACAAAGCCGTGCGGGTCCAGCATGAGGGCTTCATCAGCTCCGGCGTTGATGGCCTGGATGAGCGCATGAATGAAATTCAGCCGGCTATGGGAGTTCAGGCGCAGGTCGAAAACGTCCGGCGTGCTGCATCGGATCGCCGATGTGAAGAGAGACAAGCCCCGGGTCTTCGATCCCGGCAGAGGGGTTTTGAACTCGGCGACGATGACGATGGTGGCTCGGCCGATGGCAAAACGCGGGTCCTGATTGGGAGTCTTTTTCATGCCGCGCGTGACCATAAGCCGGGCGTGGGCGCCGTCAGTCATGCCATTCTTGTCGAAAGTCTGCCGCAGTGCTGCAGCGAGTTCGTCGCGCGTCATTCCGATGTCGAGCTGGATGCAGTTTGCGCCTTCATAGAGACGGTCTAGATGCTTATCGAGCGCAACGATACGGCCATTGGCGAGCCGAACGCCCTCCCACACGCCGTCGCCGAGCGCGAAACCGGCGTCAAAGACCGAGACTCTGGCTTCATCCCTTATGAAGTAATCGCCATTGACGTAAACCAGCACATTGTCGTTGCGGCTGTCAGCGACATATCCCTGAGAACTCGTGCTGCTCGCCACGACAGCCTGCATTGCTGTTTCCTTTCATAGCGCACGCGCAAGCGCGCTGGACTATCCGACGATCATAATTTCCCGGGGGAATGTGGTCAGCGACCTGCAGCCGCTTTCGGTCACCAGGATGTCATCCTCAATGCGCACGCCGAAGCCGCCCAGTCTGTAGAGTCCCGGCTCGTCCGTAAACACCATGCCGGCCCTTAGCACCTGTTGGTTGCCGCGCATGATGTATGGCTCTTCATGGATTGCCCGGCCAAGACCGTGCCCGGTCTTGGTGCGAATTCTGTCAGCGTAGGCAGAGGCTTCCAGGATGGAAATAACCGCGTCATCTACCTCATGAGCGGTAAGGCCGGGCCGCGTGATCTCCCTCGCCTTTGCATTGGCCGCCAGCACCGTCGCATATACATCGCGTGCTTCTGCGCCTGGTTCTCCGACAAAAACCGTCCGGGTTACGTCGGCGCAGAAGCCGCCCCACCGTGCGCCGAAGTCGAGCAGCAGCGCGTCACCCGCAGCGATGCGGTAGTCGGCGCGGGCGGTCGCGTGAGCACGCGCCGAATTGTCGTCAGCAGCGACGATCGGCCTGAATGCAAAGCCCTCGGCGCCGTGCGCAAACAACGCCTGTGCGAGAATCTGCTCCACCTGCGCTTCGGTCAGTCCGACCCGAACCTGCTCCAGTGTGTCGTGCAGGGCCGCCTCGGAAATGCGTATCGCCTCTTCCAGTATTTTGATCTCATCCGGCGATTTACAAATTCGCAGGCTCGATATGGCTTTTTCACCATCGGTAATGCGAATGCCCTTGTTGGCTGCTGCAAAGGCGTGATGAACAAAAACGCGCATCGTCTGGCCTTCGACGGCGAGGCTATCCAGCGGCATGGACCGCGCAAGCGCGTCGAAAGCGCCCTGGTATCCAGTCTGGTCCCGCCAGTCGAACACTTCGCCCTCGAACTTGACGAGGGCGAATGAGCTTAGTTCAAGATTGGGTACGATGGCTGCGGGCGGTCCGCTCTGCGGAATCACAACGACCAGAGGTCGTTCGTTGACGTGAAAATCCTTGTGCAGCAGCCGCATGAAATTCGGCCCCGGGACGAGCGCAACGGCGCTGACCCCGAGTTGCCCGGCTACCGCGCGATATTCGGAATACCGGTCAGCCAAAATGTCCTCCATCCCAGTGTGTCAGTTCGGGTCGAGAACCATCACTCGGTGATATCGACCGTCTGAAAATCATGGACGCCGAGCGGATTCATGATGTAGCCGGTGACCTTTTTCGACATTGGCATGGACACAATCGAATGATCGAGTGTCGCCCATGGTCCTTCACGCTTGAAGACCACCTGCGCCTGCTCATACAGCTTGGTTCGCTCGGCCTGATCAGACGTCTCCTTGGCTTTTGTCAGAAGCGCGTCGAACTCCTCATTGCACCACTGGGCGCGATTGTTGCCGCCAACTGCGCCGCAGCTCAGCAACGTGTTCAAGAAGTTGTCCGGGTCGCCATTGTCGCCTGTCCAGCCCAGGATAACCGCGCCATCGCGGTCCTTGGCGCGGGATTTGGCAAGATATTCCGCCCACTCCATGGTCACGATATCCGCCTTGACGCCGATCGCCGAAAAATCAGCTTGAAGCAATTCAGCAGTACGCATGGCGTTGAGCATATATGGCCTTGCAACAGGCATGGCCCAGATCTTCATCGAGAGATCCTTGACGCCGGCAGCTTCAAGCGCCGCCTTTGCCGCCGCCGGATCGTATGTGTCGTCGACTATAGCATCGTTGTAGGACCACATTGTCGGCGGTATCGGATTCTTGGCCGGAATTGCTGCGCCTCCGAACACGGCGTCAACAATGGCCTGCTTGTTTATTGCGCGATTGAGCGCCTTGCGCACCTCCGGTTTGTCAAAGGGAGGCTGGAGGGTGTTATAGGCGAGATAGGCGACGTTCAGCCCGCTTTCCTGCATCACGTTGAGATTTGGGTCCGCTTTGATTGCAGCCACATCAGCGGCGTTTGGATAGGGGAAGATCTGGCATTCGTCAGCCTTGAGTTTCTGCAGGCGAACCGAAGCGTCAACGGCGATGGCGAAGACAAGATCGTCAATCTTGACCTTGCCGCGCCAATAGTCCGGGTGCGCCTTGTAACGGATCACCTGATCCTGCTGATAGCCGACAAAGGCGAATGGGCCTGTCCCAAGGGGCTTCTGGTTGAGCTGCTCCATATTGCCGTCTGCCTGCAGCTTGTCGGCATATTCCTTCGACATGATGGATGCGAAGTCCATGGCAAGGTTCAGGAGGAAAGGAGCCTCCTTACGGGTCAGCGTGAAGCGAACGGTCATGTCGTCGACCTTCTCCACGGACGAGATCAGCTTGGGCATTCCCATGCTGTTGTAATATTCCCATGTACCTCCCTGAACATATTGCGCCCACGGGCTATCGGCCTTGAACTGGCGCTCGAATGAATAGACGACATCGTCGGCGTTGAGGCTACGCGTCGGGGTAAAGAAGTCCGTCGTTTGAAATTTCACGTCCGGCCGCAGCTTGAACGTGTACTGGAGACCGTCATCTGAAACAGCCCAGCTTTCGGCGAGCGCCGGCTCGATTTCGGTCGTTCCCTGCTTGAATTCCACCAACCGGTTATAGACCGGGCGCGACGATGCGTCGAACGTCGTGCCGGCCGTGAACAGGCCCGGGTCGAAACCCTCCGGCGAGGCTTCGGAACAATAGATGAGGGTCTTGGCCTGAGCGGCTCCGGCGACCATTGACGCTGTTAGGGCGCATGCTCCCAATAAAGTCCTGATTTTCATTATTGTTCCCCGATCTCGACGAATGGCTCATGTTCCGTCGCTCGCGCCTGAGGCCTTCCCCACACACCGAGCAATTGAACCCGAGACTAGGTTGACGCATGATCGATTGTCAACCATCTACAATCAGAGACCTATTTGAACTACCAGGTCTCCGCAATTGCGCGATTGCGGCTTTCGTGCTTGTCATCGGATTGCCCTGACACCTCCGAGATCGGATCGCGACCAGAGCGAGCACAGAATGGACACACCGGTAGACCTCCTCCCCCGCAGCACGTTTCGCGCGCAGATATCCGCCAAGCTGCGTGAAGCCATAATCAATGGGACGCTGGAGCCCGGAAGCCAGATCGTGGAAGCGAAGCTTGCAAGTCAGTTTGGCGTGAGCCGGGGTCCGCTGCGGGAAGCCATCCGCGAGTTGATCAATGAGGGATTGCTGGTGTCGCGCTCATACGCCGCGACATTCATCCTCCAGCTATCGAAAGAAGATGTTCGCGAGATCTATTCGGTAAGGACGGTGTTGGAGACCTTCGCATTTGAGACGATCTGGGACCGGCGGGACGAAGCGTTTCGTCAGGAACTGATGCGTCGGCACGCCGCCCTTCTGGCTGCGATTGACGAGGGCGATGATGAAGGCAGCATCGCGGCCGAACTCGCTCTGCACTCCTTGGTCTTCGAGACCACAGGCAACAAGCTGCTCGTTTCGCTCTGGGAAAGCGTGAAGGGGCGGCTACAGATATATTGGGCGGCGCACCACCGGGCCCATGGCCGCAGCGGCCCCAGGCGGGAAGCGCATGATGACTATATGAAGCTTGCCCTTGGCGGGAGCCTGAGGGACATGAAGAATGAAATCAAGGCGCATATGCAACGCGGCGCCGAGATCACCGAGGCCTTCCTCAGCCGCAGCTAATCTAGTGCCTGTCGCGCCCGCAGCGATTGCGCCAGATAGCACTTTTGGGATCGGCGCTCGCTGGCCTGCGCAATACCCGCCTACCACCGCATGTTGATGTTTTTCAGTTGGGTGTAGCTGAGTATCTCGTCAAAGCACTCTTCCTCGCCAAGTCCGCTCTGTTTCCAGCCGCCATACGGCGCGCCAAGGTAACGGCCATTCGAATTGATCCAGACATAGCCTGCTTCGATGCGATCCGCAGTCTCCATGGCCTTTGAGAGGTCATTGGTTACGATGGCCGCAGTCAGGCCGTACTCGACGCCATTGGCCTTCGCTAACATGTCCTCATAGTCGGTCCAGGTGAAAACCGACATTACCGGGCCAAAGATCTCCTCATGACCGATACGCATGGCTGGCGTAACGCCATCAAAGATCGTCGGGGCGATAAACAACCCTTTGTGCAGCTTCGCATCAGAAGGACGGCCGCCGCCAGTGAGCAATTTGGCGCCTTCCGCAGCAGCCGAGTCGATGAATCCCATGATCCGGTCAAACTGCATCTGGGACACAATGGGCCCGACGTCATTCTCTTTCAGCCAAGGCGCTCCAATCGGCAGCGCTTCAGCCAGCCGCACCAGTTCCCGGGTGACCTCTCCGTGCAGAGATTCATGCACGAACACCCGCGACGTCGAACTGCAGGACTGACCCTGCCGGTTCATGTTCATTCCCTTGATAGCCGCCAGCGCGGCCTGCTTGGGGTCCGCGTCGGGGAAGATGATGATCGGATTTTTGCCTCCCAGCTCGAGGCTGACGCGCTTCAGACCCACGGCCGCCTCCTGGGCGATGCGCCGGCCTGTCGGAACCGAGCCGACGAAACCGATACGGCTCACATCGGGATGCCGCACAAGGGCGGACCCGACCTTGCCATCTCCGGTAATGATGTTGACCACTCCGTCTGGGAAAATGCCTTCACACAGTTCGCCAAGACGAAGGCTGGATATAGGGGCCTGCTCCGACCCCTTGATTACAACCGCATTGCCAGCCGCCAGTGGCGCCGCCGCTTTTTCAGCACAGAAGCGGAACGGATGGTTGAAAGGGTTTATCTTCGCCACCACGCCATATGGCTGACGCCGCGTCAGGTTCAGGTGCCGGGGTCCTTGAGAAAAGGTCTCTCCCTTGATCTCGGTTATCAAGCCGGCGCAGTAGCGAAGCCAGTCTGCGGTCCAGGTCATGTCGCCGCGCATTCCAACGATGGCATTGCCGGAATCGACTGCGTCGAGCAGCGCCAGCTCGTCGCCATTCTCGTCGATCCGGTCCGCTAGAAGCTCAAGGCACCGCGCACGCTCCTTCAGCGTTACGCGCGACCACTCCTTGAAACCCTTCTTGGCAGCCTCGACTGCCCGATCAACATCGGCCTCACCTGCAGCGGGGATGTCCGCCAGCTTTTCCAAATTGGAAGGATTGATCGAACTAAAATGCCTGTCTTCAGCAGGCGAAGTCCATTTGCCGCCAATAAAAAGCCCATGTGGTTTGAAGTCGAATGTTGGAGACTGCATGACTGATATCTCTAGTTTGGGACTATTGCGGCGCGAAGGAATGTGAGTTCGGGAGCCTCTTGAATGGCTGCGTTGGCCATACGCATGTTGCTTGTCCTCCCCCTAAAACCAGACTCGAGAGCCGAGAAACTGAGCAACGTCAACCGGCCTGTCTTTCCACTCCGTTGAGTGCGAAATCGAAGATGTCGAAATTGCGCAACTGACCGGTTTTGGCGCGTTCCTGATATTCCGCGTTCAGCGGTTTGGAGAGCATGAAGGGTACTTTTTGTTCCCCCATTCCGCCGTGCGACCGCAGGCGGTGACCTGCTAGCTGGCTAAGATCATGATCCTCGCGGCGCGCCCCAACGACCGTTTGGCGGTTGCTGAATACGGCGAAATCGCCTTCACGATCCAGCGGAAGCTCGAACCGCCGGCATACCTCTTCCTTGTCCAGCACAAGTTCAACGCCGGGCAGCGTCTCTGAAAACGCCATCATGTCCTGGATGTTGCCCGGCTTGAGCAGGTGGACCCGCACAAACGAACCGAGAGCCCCATGATGCCGTACGAACGGATCGGCGATCGGGCAAATGACGCGAACGGCGCCTTCGCCAAATTTGCGGTTCAGTTCGTCTTCCAGATAGATGACGTTGGGCGTGCCGTCAGGAGCGCATTTGTCGGCCATGCCGTGATCCGCCGTCAGCGCTACGGTTGCGCCCAATGCGATCAGACCCGCCACCGCCTTGTCGACTGCCTGATGATAGCTGTCGGCCTCTGGCTCACCTGGCGCATGCTTGTGCTGTACATAATCAGAGGTCGAAAGATACATCAAATCCGGGCGGTCCCTGGCCATAATCTTCAGACCGGCGTCGAATACGAACAGGGACAGATCAGCTGAATACTGGTCTGGATTGGGCCTGCCGACCAAGGCCTCGACATTCTCGATGCCATTGTCCGCCAGTGTCGCCTTGTTGGCGTATTCCGCAGAGAAGTGAATACCCTCCATCTCATAGGCCAGGACCTTCAGAAGTTTGTCCTTGGCAGTGACGACAGCGGTCTTGACGCCCGCCTGGCTGAGCGCACCGAGAATGGTTCCGCTCCGGAGCCGTTTGGCGTCAGTCACCATAACTTCCTCGCCCGTTTCAGAGTCGAGATAGTAATTGCCATTGATCCCGTGGACGCTTGGCGGAACGCCTGTCACTATTGACGTGTTGTTGGTGTTGGTCGTGCTTGGCATGCAACAATCGGCGATGCCCACAAACCCATTTTCCCTGAACGAAGCCATGGTCGGGAGCGTGCCGTTTGCAATGCCGTGCTCCAGATAAGTCGGGTCAAATCCGTCGACGCAGATTACCACTGTTGGGTTTGCCGGCGCCGAATAACGCCGTCCATTCGCCTCCACCGACAAGGACTTCGCGCGCGAAGACGTTTGGCTCATGCGTCAACTCCGATCGTGATTGCAGCGGGCTACTGTCAGAACTGCTCCGCTCTAGGCATGGTCAGGACGAGCGATGGGCAGCGACAGAAGCTCCCCGAAACTGTCCACGAGATAGTTGGCATTGAATTCCGAGGGCGGTCCATGATGATAGCCGTAGCTCACCACCACACTCGACATCCCGGCCGCGTGGGCCGCCTCGATGTCGTGAATGTTGTCGCCAACCATAACTGCCCGCGCCGGCTTGACGCCTAGTTGCCGGATGGCTTCCAGTAGCGGCGCCGGATGAGGCTTCCTGAACGGCAACGTGTCACCGCCAATGACCACAGGAAAGAATGGCGCGAGAGACAATGCTTCCAGAATTTTTCGCGTGGCGGCGACGGGCTTGTTTGTGACAAGCGCCATTTTGAAATCCCTGCGACGCAATTCAGTCAGCGTTTCGACTACTTCGGGATAGGCAACCGTGGAGGCGGCGGCGCCTTCCTGGTAGATCTCCATGAACCTGGGCAGCAGCGCGTCTTTTCGCGCAGCATCGCCGTTTGCGGCCTCGAGACCCCGCTCAACCAGCTTGAGTACGCCGTCGCCGATCATGCCCTTGACTTCCGAAGGTTCGATGCTTCGGAGCCCAAGCTCACTCATCAATACATTCAGCGCCGCGCGGAGATCTTCTGCGCTGTCGACCAACGTGCCGTCCAGGTCGAATACGAATGCGTCAATGTCGGCTGCTTTTATCATCATCGACCGTATATGCCTTCAACCACGTGAGCTGCAATCGAATAAATTGCATGAATATGTGAGTTCTGGTACATAAAAATCCACAATGAATCTAGGTCAGCTATGAAAGCACGAGACTTGCCCCTCTCTGCGCTGAGAGCGTTCACCGTAGCGGCTCGCTCACC
>Ga0209573_1003848_pt1 | contig 15697 bp, 10 predicted proteins | sample TNRBio252014_DNA_FD_185870 | JGI IMG/M metagenome (GOLD analysis project Ga0209573, IMG submission 185870) | Wastewater treatment Type I Accumulibacter community from EBPR Bioreactor in Madison, WI, USA - TNR Reactor_6/25/2014_ DNA (SPAdes)... | ecosystem: Engineered > Bioreactor > EBPR >...
ATCGGACCAGAGTCGATAGCCGTTCGCTCCGGGGAGGAGTTCGAAGCGGAACTCATGCCGCCATTCATCTTCTAGGTCTCGCCCTGAGAGGCCGGCCTCGCGGAGGTCGGTGGGGAGCCGCCCGTGACGCCGACGGTACTCTCGCACTCGTTCATCGGCATCTCGTAGTTTCGCGACAGTTCGGGCGGCTCGCGCTCGATCGAATGGTGCTCCAGAACCCTGCCAGGCACGCAAGCCACGGGCCAGCAGTAGAACGACTGCGAGAAGAACGAGGATCCGCGCTCCACGCGCTCCGAAAAGCAGAAGCCTTCGAGCGACGAGGGACAACACGAAAAGGAGCGAGAGAAGACATGCGTATACGGCAACTATGACGGCAGGCCGAGCGAGGTCCAGGGGGAGAAGAACGCGACCGCCTTCGAAAGGCACAGTCAGCTGAACGACCAAGACATCAAGGAAGGAAGCGGCGGCGATCGAAGCGGCGGCGAACCAGCCGCGGCGCTTCATGGCCTGGTCGGGCATGAGCCTGCCCCCGCGTGTCACAACCGTTGACCCGGAGCGCGTTTCCCTCGGCTTCGGCTCATCTCGGCGAAGGTGAAGAAGACGACTGGGACGATGGTCGCCACGGACGCCCAGAAGTGTGTCCAGGCCGGTGGCACATGCACCCCTGCCAGGTGGGTCGGGGAAGTCTGCGGAAGCACTCCAGCGGCCTGAAGGTACCCTTGGACAACCTCGGGCGCGTACAGTGCCACCCCCGCTAGGGCCGCGACGGTGGTGCTTACCGAGAGCAGAACTAGGTCGAGGTGGCGCCTCGAGCGACGGCACAGCCATGCAGTCAACGAGCAGAGAATGGCAGGGGGGAGCACCTCGGCAAGAAAGGTCAGCAGCGGAAACCGTGCCGCGAGCATGCCGAGCGGGCCCATCGCCGCGTACACAGGATGAACGTGGAGAACCCATGCCCGATCGAAGACGAGGACAGCGAAGAGCGATGTGCAAACGATGGCGGTTACCCTGTGGCGCAACGGGGTTCCGTTAAGGGCTACAGCAAGCCAGGCGACCGCCGCCGAAACGGCGCTCGCGGCGAGCAGTTCATACGACCAGTCCGAATTCCAATCCCTCGCAGGGGCCACTAGGGCCGAGCGCAGCAACTTCGTCGCGACGAGAACGCCGGTAAAGAGCGTCGCCCCAATCGGTAGGTCCCAGGCAACGGAGTGAAGGAGCTGGGCTCTCATGGCGCAAGGCACGCCTTCGTGATGTCGTACGCCATCGTGCTCTTGAACCACCCGGCGTCTTTGGGCGCACCACAGTTGTGAAGCGCCTCATGAAACAGAGTGTCCAGCGTGTAGCCGGGGCGGCGGTCGTTGAGACACGTGGCGGGCTGCAGCCAGACCTTGCTGGGATCGTAGTGGCCTTGCGTTGGAGGACCGCCATCGGCAACACCGACCTGAATTGGCGAACAATGCACGGTCATCGAACGGGTTCGCCCGAGCATGCATCCGAGAGGAGTCAGCGGACTTGAATCTCTGTACGGCGGTTCCGTTGAAGGGACGGGAACGGCCATCTCCGCGAGAAGCTGTCTGCACTTCGGCTTCCTCTGCGCAAAGCCCGGTGCGAAGAACGAGTCGAACTGCCGCGCGGCGGCGCGAATCCCATTCCCACAAGCACAGCCGCCCCCGAATCCATCACAGCTAGCGTCTACCTTGAGCAGCCCGGTTCGGTCTGCGTATGCTGTCGGCTGACTGTCCACGTACGAGAATAGCGCGATTGAAGCGCCAAGCCCGGCAGGATCAGGTTGGGAGTACTGCCCGAGGTCAGGTCGGTACCAGCGGAACACGTTGTAGAAGCGCGCCGGGCTCGAGGCGCGCTCTTCCTGGCCGGGGAGGCGTAGCGGTTGATGGCTGGTCGAGGACCCTGTCCGGTAGGCCCAGATGTTCCCGAACGGCTCATGTTCGACGCGCCACGTAACTGCGCCCGCGGCATTCGTCTGTAGAAGCGGTGTGCCGAGGTGGTCCGTGACGGTGAAGCGCAGACCAGAGGCATCACCCACCGTCTCCTGTGCCACGGGGCGGCCCCCGAGCCAGATGTACTCGTAGAGTGCGGTGGGCGTGCCGGCCGTTGTATTCGTCTCGCCGAAGAGAGTGAGCTCGGGCGAGTAGACGAACGCTCTCCGCGCGACGCTCTGCTCCTTGAAGTAGCCCGAGACGTCGACGATCGTCTGCGCTTCGGTCGGGGAGGAGTTGAAAATCGTGAGGTCTCCCAGGAGCGAGAGCCCGAGAATGCCGTTGTTCGCACGTGTCTTGCCGGGTGTCAGAGAGATGCTCGAGGTTCCCGGCGGAGGGACGTCGGCCGGGAAGAGGGCCAGGGAGCCAGAGGTGGAAGGGCTCGCGACCGTTACGTTGAGAGCAACGGCCCTTGCTCCGAGAGCGATCCCACACTGCCCCTGAAACGTGAAGGTCCTTGCTCCGCCCGCAGCGATATGCGGACCGCCGTAGGCGCCATCGGGGTTACGCGTGTCGAGGAGGCGGCACGGTGTAACGGTGTAGAGGCCCGAGCCCGAGGAGATCTCCTCAGCCACCCGGACGCCACGCGCGTCGTACCGGAACGCGCTCAGGCCGGAGGCCGAGAGGGAGTTGCGGGAGGAATAGAGCGAGGAGCCCGTACCGAAGGCCGTCTCGTTCCCCGCGGCGTCGCGAAGGAGCGAGGTGACGGTTCCCCCCTCGGTGGTCGAGGCCAGACGCGAGGTCGTCTTCCCCGACACGACGTCGTGGGCGTAGGTGACGTTGCGCGAGCCGAGGGTGAGCGCCGTCCGGTTGCCGAGCGCGTCGTAAGCGTACGTCCCCGTCCCCCAGAGAGGGGGAGTCCCGGAAGTAGGTGTCGTCGCCGTGGTAAGCCGGTTGAGGTCGTCGTAGGCGAAGGTGCGGTTGTAGGAGACGTTGCCGTTGTCGGTGATCCCGGTGATGTTGCCGAGCGCGTCGAGGGCATACGTATAGGAGACCGCGGCGCCGACCGAACCGCCCGCGAGCGCGAGCGCGTCGGGCTGGTATCGCTCGTTCCACGCGGCCGTCCGCGTCGTGCCGTTGCCAAAGGCGAGCGACTTCTCCGGGCCGAACGGCTCGTAGGCAGCCGAGGAGACATACGTCGTCCCTCCGGACACGGCGGAGAGGGGACGATCGGCGAAGTCGTGGGTGTACGTCACGATGCGACCCGAGGGATAGGTCACGCGCGATCTGTTGCCGTTGGCGTCCGTCCCGAAGGAGAGGACGAAAGCAGCCCCGAGAATCGTTTGCGTCTCACTCCGTGGGAGGCCTCTGCGATCCCAGGTGTAGACCGTCGAGGCTGTCGACGTGCCGCCTTCGGACACTGACGCGCTCTTCAGGCGACCTTTGCCGTAGCTCGCGACCGTGTTGTCGTACGTGTTCGTGATGAGCTCGGTCGTTCGTCCCGCACGGGCCGACGAAGCGGTCAGGAGACGACCGGCGCCGTCATACGTCCGCGTCGTGACCGCAGCGTTCGCGTCGGTCGAGGTCAGGAGGTTGCCGGCCTCGTCATACGTATACGTCGTCGAGCCGGTCACCGGAGACGTCTGGCTCCGGAGGCGCCGGAAATCGTCCCAGACCCAGGTGGTGACGTTGCCGTTTGGGTCGGTCAACGAGGTCAGACTGTCGTGGACGTCATAGCCGTAGGTCGTGCTCACATCCGGCCTGCTCGCGAGCGGCATCTTCTGGGTCACGGTCCACAGGCGCCCGAGGGCGTCATAGGTGTAGATCGTGTTGGGGTCGATGTGGCGCTCGTCTTTGACGGAGGCGAGGAGTCCGCCGCCGTCGTAGGCGTACGCGATGGTCTTCGAGTCGGCCGGCAGGGGAACGGGGAAGAGGATCTGCGAAAGGCGGTTCTTCGTGTCGTAGGTGTACTTTTCGCTCCGGCGCGTCGTCCAGGACGGACACACGGCGGCCGCGGCGCTACAGACTTGCGAGTCCTCGCGTGCCTTCGCGCCGATATCGTTTAGGGTGAGAAGCAGGCGCTCCTGTTGAAGCCCGGCAGAGTCGAGGCGGATGGTCTCGGTGAGGCGGTTCGTGCCGTCCTCGTAGACATAGGCGACAGCGTTCCCGCGCGGATGGGTCATCCGGGTCAGGCGGTCGCGCGTGTCGTACGTGTAGCCCGTGACATAGTCGGCCGGCTCCGGATCGCCCGCGACAGCCTTGACGGTGCGGCTGGTCGCTCGTCCTCGAGGGTCGGTGACGAGCTCCGTGATGACGCCGTTCGGATCGGTCGTCTTCCGGGCGGTGCCGTAGACGTCGTAGTTCTCGAAGGTTGTCACGAGGCCAACCGGATCTGTGACGGTGTGGAGGCGACCGGTGTCTGCCGAGATGGGCGTGTCGGCGAAGTACCCGTAGCTGGTGACGTCAATAGTCCCGGCCCGGGGGCCGTTTACGGAGAGGAGGCGGTGCTTTGCGTCGAAGGTCTGCGTGGAGGTGTAGGTCTGCGTGCCGACGCCGGGGATGGCGCCGGTATCCGTGATCGTCAAGACGGTCTCGCCCGCGGTCCATCCTCGCGTCGTCGACCGTGTGCCGGAGACGACCGAGGGCTCGGTCTTCGTCGTCCAGAAGGACGGCCACGCCGCGTAGTCAAAGAGCCACGTCGTCGTTCGCGCGAGACTCGTCCCCTCGGCCTCGATCATCGAGGTGAGGTTGCCGTTCGTGTCGTACCCAAAGCGAGTGAGCGTGCCGCGGCCGTCCGTGACGGTCTCGACGCGGTTGTCGGCGAGGTAGGTGAAGACCTGCGAGTCGCCAGAGGCGCCGCCGCAGCTGCTGCAGGGTCCATCGATACGCACGGGGAGCCATCTCCCGCCCTGGTAGACGACCGAGAAGACGGAGACCTGCGAAGTCGCGGCGTCAATCCGATGGGTGACTCGTCGCTGTCCGGGAAGGGGAACGTCGTACTCGACGAGGACGTAGTCCTTCTGCCCCCCTTCGGCGTACGAGGTCTTCCCGCGACCCTGCGTGTCGTACGTGTGTCCCTCGAGCAGCTTCGGCGCGTCATCGCTGATCGCGGCGAGACGGTTTCCGCCGTCATAGGCGAGAGAGCGCCAGGGGTTGCCGGAGGCATGGAAGGGATCCCGAATGGAGTAGAGGAGTGCGGGCGTACCGCTGGAGGAGAACGTCCAGACGCGATTCGGCGAATCGGGGACGGTGATCGACTGGAGGCGGCCTGAGGAGTACGCGAGGGCGAGCTGCCGCCCTGCGCTGTCCGTGAGGGTGGTGAGGCTGCCCAATGTGTAAGTGCCGGAAATCGCGTTTCCCCACCGGTCACGGGTCGACTTCCAGCGCCCGGTCGCTTGATCGAAGGATGTGACGGTGCCCGCGAGGTCCGTCAGGCGGTACTCGCTCGTCCCGGCGTCAACGGTCACCGTGCCGCGTAGCTCGGCCGGGCGTGTCGCGGTCCAGACGGAGCCGCTCGCGGTGTACTCATGCTCCTGGCCGTCGGCGGTGTAGTGGTAGAGGCGGTTCGTGGAGGGAATCGGCACGAGGAGCTGGTTGTAGGGATGAGTCCAGCCCTTCCCGAGCGGTTCGGGGACAGAGATGCCGGTGTAGGAGAGGGCGCTCGAGTGGTACGTCAGGTCGAAGGCGAGCGAGAGGGGGGACTGTTTGATGGTGAAGAGCGGGATCGTCGCGGAGACATCGCCGGAGCCGACGTTGATCGGGAGGCCGACGCCGGTTCCGGCGGCGTGGCCGTCACCGCCAGCGGGGCAGGAGCCGCGGTCGGGGGTGCCACAGGGTGCTGCCAGCTGAAAGAACTGCGGACCACTCGAGTAGGGCGTTGAGGTCGTGCCCGATCGAACGTACCGAACCTCCGCCTCCACCTTGATCGGGGTCGCGCCAGGGCACGGCAGGTCATAGCCCGTATCCCAGGTCCCGTAGTCGAAGTAGATCCAGGTCTCCTTCTCGACCCAGTCATTCACATACAGAACGAGTCTGTTCGCCGTGCCTGCGATGTCGCCCCCAAGGTTGCAGTAGCCGATGGGCCATGCTCCGTCATCGAAGCAGTAGTAGTTCGGAGCGTCGTAGTCGACGAAGACCCGGCGTCCGACCACCCGGAGCGTGGCCGACCCTGCCGGGCTGTTCCCCGGGAACGAGAATCGACACTCGGGGTAGCTGCCCGTGAGCAGGACCGGATACGCGGTCGAGTTCGGACTCCTCGTCGCTCGGCGCATCTGCCACGTCCGGCTTCCAGCGCCAGAAGGCGAGTACCACGCAGCGGGTAGTCCGCTGCCGTCCGGCCGGCAGTAGGTGGTCGGGCAGCTCGTCGGCTGAGGCAGGAAGCCGCCGTCGGGGCAGGTCTGCGCGGGTGCGCCCAGCCCTCCGAGGATGAGGACGAGGAGGGCGGAGGCGTTCATGGCCACCGTCAGGCGCACGTGTGACGCCTTCGTTGGGCAGGGAAGAAAGCGGTGGATCGTGGGCCAAGCGCCAGCACGTCGCTCACTCATCTCAACTCCACGAGAGGGCAACGCCATCTGGACGCTCCTCCCATACCAAGGCTGCGCGAGCTACCGAAAAGTACTACAGGCCAGGGTGTCGCACGCGAAGAAATGACCGCCGTGAGATCCTGCGACCGCGTCTCCGCGCATCGACTCGAAGAGGATCATCTCGCGGCAGCTCTGGATCAGTGGTGCGGTAGCGGCTCTCTCGCGCATGTGCGCGCCGATACTCTCGTCGAGACGATGTTCGTCGGGGGGATGCGCCGCGCGGTCAGGTATGCTCCCGGCGTCGCGCACCGAGGAATGGTGCGAAGCGCGAAAGGACGCGCACTGATTCGCGTCCATCGACGGCGTACGAAGAGCGTGGCGCCACTCCGGGAGGGGAGCGGAGAGGACGTGGATTGGTCGAAGCTGAGTTCGACGACGAGGCTGCGGCGGTCGCAGCTCTCCTTCCTTCGCGACGAGGACGAGGATCGTCGGTCGCCGTTTGAGCGTGACTACGAGCGCGTCGTCTTCTCCTCAGCATTTCGACGCCTTCAGGACAAGACGCAGGCGTTCCCGATCGAGCCATCAGACTACGTTCGGACGCGCCTCACCCACTCTGTCGAAGTCGCAGCACTCGGTCGATCGCTGGCGTCAACGGCGATGCGGAATCTCCTCGACAAGCACCTCGAGCGTTCCGTGAATCCAGAGGATGCCGCCTTCATCGTCGCGACGGCATGTCTGCTCCATGACCTGGGCAATCCGCCGTTCGGGCACTCTGGCGAGGCCGCGATCCAAGAGTGGTTCGCTGAGCATCGGTCAGCCTTCGAGTTCGGTGATGCGCAGGAACGTCAGGACTTCGAGCGATTCGAGGGCAACGCCCTGGGCTTCCGCCTCGCGACGCGGCTCCAGCACCTCGGAGATCACTCCGGACTGAACCTCACGGCAGGGACTCTCGCGGCCTTCCTGAAGTACCCGTGCGGCTCCCATGAGGTGACCTCGAATGGGAAGAGCCGGTCGAAGTTCGGGTACTTCAAAGCAGATACCCGAACGTTCGAGCGGGTGCACGACGAGGTGCAGTTCCGATTCCGGCACCCGCTCGCGTTCCTCATGGAGGCCGCAGACGATATCGCGAACTGCTTCGTGGACGTCGAGGACGCGCTGAAGAAACGAGTTCTCTCGCTCCCGCAGATGATCGAAAGGCTCCGTACGGGTATGGCGGGCTCCTTGGCGGAGGCGATCGTCGAATCAGCGCTCGTAGCGCGTCTCGAGGTGTTGGAGCGCGCGGGCCTGGTCGGTGGAGATCGCGACCAGCTCGCGTACCAGTACTTCCGCCAGGTGGCGATGGGGAAGATGGCCGCCTCGGCTGCTCGCGCCTTCGTCGATCACTACGATGGCATTCGGACCGGTGAGTTCGACACGGAACTGGTGGAGGTTATGGACCTCGCGCGACTGAACACCGCGCTCCGTGCCCTCGCGAAGGAGTTCGTCCACGCGAATCCTAACGTCGTGACGCTCGAACATCGGGGTCGGCACGTCATCCGCGAACTCCTGAATGCCCTCGTCCCACGCAGAGACAAGCCGGGAACGAAGCTCTTCCGAGCCCTCGTGCCACCCACACCAGCGCACCCGGACGACGCGAACGTCGCGTGTTCCGATGACTACCGTCGGGCGCTCGCCGCGGTCGACTTCATCGCCGGCATGACCGACACGTATGCGGAGGATCTCTTCCGCAGACTCTCCGGGGCGCATAATCCGCGCATCTGATGGTGGCGCCGTTGAGATCGCTTCTCGGGTCGGAGCACTTCCTTGACAGCCGCAGTCTCCTGAGCGTTAGCTGGGGTATGGGGTGGGATCGGGAACAGAGCGCTCGGGATCGACGGCTGCGCGAGGTCGTCGAGGCGACGCGAGCGAATCTTATGCTGCTCCGTGCGCGCCACCGCGGCATCAACCAGCTTCTCGAGGATCTCGAAGCGCTTGGACCGATCGCCGTCGTCGGTGGTGCAGTTCGCGACTGGAGTACGGGCCGGCCACCACGGGACCTCGATCTCGCGGTCGACACGCCAGCCGCTTCGCTCTGCGCGCTCCTCGCTCGGACTCGTTCTTCGGACGCCACGCGGACGCGGCTTGGAGGGTGGCGCCTGCGCGTCGATCAGCGGAAGATCGATCTCTGGTCGCTTCCCGATTCGTGGGGGTTCAAGCGCGAGCCGTCGCTGGAGCCCACGTTCGCAAACCTTGCGATGACGGCCTTCTTCAATGTTGATGCCGTGGTCGTCGAGCTTCGACGCCGACAAGCGTACTGCGCGGGATTCCATGAGGCGCTCCAGCGCCGGATTCTCGACATTCGATTCGATACGCTTCCGGTGGATCTCGCAGTTACAGCGGCAGCGCGGTCGCTCGTCCTCGCGAGCGAGCACCGGCTTCAGCACTCCCCGCGACTCCGCCGGTTCATCCGGAACCTGTCGTCAGAGCGCGCCCTCTGGCCGCTCGTCGAAGAAGAACAACAGCGCCGGTACGGTGAGATCCTCGTACCGCTGCGCGCGGCCCGAAGGATGTTGCAGCCCTGGCCTGATCTCCTTACCGCATTCTTCGGATCGGGTGAGCGGCCGTCGGCAATGCATCCTCGCGCGGCCTAGTCGTAGCCGCGGCTGCACCTGGGCGCCGGCGTATCAGACGCGGAATGACGGAGCAGGGGTCGCGCTTGGTGTCGTCGTGCTCGGGCTCGTGCCAGCATTGTGAGTCGAAGAAAGCCGCGGGGCTGAAATCGGCGGGTAGCGAGGTGGCTCGTAGGCGGTCGGATACTCGGCCTCGTGGCGCTCGAGATCGCCCGGAGTGCCGTTCAGCACAGCCCGACACCCTTCAAACTCGCGACGACTGTCCGATGCTCGCAGCCCCTTCATTTGATGATCTCGACCGGTGTTGCCAAGTCCCAGCCGACAAGGTCATTCCCGAACTTCCTCCTTAGAAGGTCTGATGTCGTCTCGAAGTAATTGTCCTGGGCTTGCCTCCCGCTCTCGTCGCCGAGGAGCTGATAGCTGAAGCCGATACCGATCTGATCCTTCGACGTCTTCCTGACGTACAGCTGAATGTATCGAGGCTCTCGCGCCCACAGGGCGGCGACAGCGCGAAGAGTCTCGAGAGGGACGGTGTCTCGGAACTTCCACAAGCCCATGATGTGCTGCTGCTTTTCGGTTTGCATAGGGAGGGGAAGGAAAGGAAGGGAACAGGCCGAATCGGGTGAATCATACCCTGCTTCGACCGCTCATCAAGGCCGCCAGGAAAGGGCAGCTTGAATCGCAAGCCTGTCTAGCTGGCGTGAGTCAGCCGCTAATCGTGCCTCTCCGCGTGGTTTGTATGGTCGGAGTGTTTTGCCCACGTGGAGCCTGAGGACACCTCTTCATTGATCCTCAGGATCTCGGCCGCAAGGATCCTTAGGCCGGGCACCTCTCCGCCCGGGTCGGGATTGATGGGCGCATTGACGGGCTCAGTACCGGGCATGCTGCCTCCATCGGCACTCGGTGATCGAGCACCCGCTGAGTCTGTTGAAAGCGACGAGAGATGTGTGTAAAGAGCCGCCTCCGGGCGGCGCAAACGGACGAGCCGATCGGCAGATGCTTGGAGCAGCCTCCGCCACAGACCGGCAGGAAATCGCATCCGTGGCACTTGAGGGCGTCGAGGGCCTCTGCCCGTAGCGCGAGAAAGGCTGCGAATCCTCTCGACGAGAGGCACTCAAGAAACGACGTCTCCGTGACGCGTCCAGCGCAATAGCGCTCCTCCATGGCGAAGTCGTCGCAGGGGTACAACGCGCCATCGTGCTCGATTGTGAGGAACTGCGAACAGTTGCCATCCAACGAGCAGAGGCATGGCCGACGACCGAGAAGGCCGCGCAGGACGCTGTTGAAGAAGCGGATCTGGATCGCGGGGTCGTCGCGCTCGTACCAAAGATCGAAGAGCCGGATCATGAAAGTCGCCCACTCGTCCGGTGCGATGGTCAGGGGCCGCCGCGAGCGATCGCCGCTGAAGAAGCACGGAAGAATGTCGAACGAGAGCAGACGCTCGCCGGTGAAGAACGCGAAGAGGTCCTCCTCTCGTCCGAGGGACGCCTGCGTGAGCGTGGCGAGGACGCCCGGTTGAATGCCGGCATCCCTCAGCATCGAGATCGCCCTCATAGCCCGGTCGAAGCTGCCACGTCGACCGACTCTCCGGTGCAGGTCATGGATGTCCTTCGGGCCGTCCAAGCTCAAGCTGACGGAAACATCATGCAGGACGAAGAGCTCGATCCAGGCCGCGTCCAGCAGCGTACCGTTGCTCTGGACGCTGTGCCGAAGCTGCACGCCTGCGTCATTCGCTGCCTTCGTGGTTCGCGTCAAGGCGTTGAGAAAGAAGCGCCGGCCGACGAGGAGTGGCTCCCCACCATGCCAGATGAAGCTCACGTTGTAGCCGGCCGGAATCCCCCGAAGAAAGCCGAGGAGGGCGTTGACCGTCGCCGGTTCCATGACTCGGTGCTGGCCTCTGCGACGTGCCGTGTAATAGCAGTAGGTGCAGCGGAGGTTGCAGCCGGCCGAGATGGGCTTGAAGAGGATGGAGAGCGATCCCAATCTGTGCCCCCGGTAGGGAGTTCCTAGCTCTTCCAGTGGTTCGCGTGGTTCTCCCAGTCCTTGTCATAGACGGCACCGGACTCCTCGTCTATGGCTGCGATGAGCGTCGATGCGATCCGGTGTCCAGCGGAGGCCGGTGACGAACCGCGAGGGAGGGCAATGATCGTCTCCCGTTCACTAGGCGAATCGGATCCGCCCGGCTGAGGCCCTGTGGGTTCTGCTTTCCGCATGATGGTGTCTCCCTATCCGGAGTGGGCGCTCGTTCCTCGAATCATACGTCAGGGCAGCCGCACATCTGGGAAGGCACGAAGCCTGTTCCGGGCGGACTGGGCGTGCGACTGCGTTGGTGGGCAGCAGTGCTACTTCACTACGAAACCCGAGTTCGCGACTGCCCGCGTGGCGGGCGCCTCGGAGTCCGCTGGGAGCGCTCGCCGCGAACGCGCGGGCCATTCTCGACGCCCAGTTGACGCTTATGGAGACTTCCGTCAACTCGCCTCCCCGGTACCGGCGAGCTCGCCGGATGCGACCGCACGCGAATACGCCTCCGCGCGGCGCTTCTCGGTGATGCGGGCGTAGACGAGCGTGCTCGACAGGCTCTGGTGCCCGAGCCAATCGCGGACATCGGCGAGGTCGAGGCCCGCGTTCATGAGGTGGACCGCGATCGAGTGCCGAAGGACGTGAATGTGTCGGCGGTCCGGCGGAAGATCCGCGGTCGCCGCATAGGTTCGAAACAGGTGGGCGATCAGGGACGTCGAGACGGCCCCGGCGCCGCTCTGCCGACTGACGAGGAGGAACGGACTCCGGCTTGAACCACGAACGGCGAGGTACGCCCAGAGGAGGCGGCGCGTCGCTGGGTGGATCGGGTAGTCCGCGGAGACACCGCCCTTCCGCCGTCCGACCCAGATTCGGCCGTCAGAGAGTCCCTCGAGCCGCAGCCCGGCGACTTCGCTCCGTCGGAGACCGTACCGGTACACGAGGTCGAAGAGGAGCCGATCCCGCGCGCGGTCCCGAGGGATCGCGGCGAAGAACCGCTCGACCTCCTCCTTCGTCAGGAAGAAGATGCGCCGTTCGCCCCGATCTGTCACACCGCTCCCTCGCTTCCTCCGGTATGCGCGTCGGGCGATCTTCACGGTTTTCTCCATAAACGTCAGCTCACGGGTTGGCATCGGAACCGTACTCCGGGAAATGGCTGACGAAAAGCACGCCGACGCGAAGAGCCGAGCTGCCAGCTCGGCGCCTGTCCGGCGTCGATCTACGCGACACAGTTCAGTAAGTATGGGAGGAGAATTGATGAGACGAGACCGGAATGGACGCGGGTGGTGGGCAGCCTGCGGGGTACGTGTGGCGCTCCTGGGCGTCGTGCTCACGGCCACGACGGCCACAGCGCAGTACACGCACCACGTGTACCTCGACACCGACAACAACTCGGCGACGGGCTGCACGGTGAGCGCCCACGAGGCGGGCTGGACGGGGACAATCGCGGGCATCGAGCGGGACGTGCAGATCTCGGTGAATACGTCGGCTCTGGCGACCGTCACCGGCGTGGCCGTGGCGTCGTGCTCGGGGGCGGCCCTCGGTGCGCCGCAGTCCGTGTCTTCGGGAACCTGGCCGGTCGGGCTGAACGTCGGGACAAGCGGTGCGGACGTGATCGAGGGGCTCCTCCCGCGCACGTTCGTCCCGGCGAACGCGACGGTGCGCGTCTACTTCCACTCGTCAGCAGGCGCGCCGAACGACGTCCTGCTCACGACGAGCGGGAGCGGCGGAAGCCCGATGACGATCACGCTGGATGCCGGGGCAGGCGACGGCGCCGCGCCGGTGCCTGGCCTCGGTCCCGTCGGGATCGTGGCGCTCGCCTTTGGGATCGCCCTCGCGGCATTCGGGTTGCTGCGCAGTCGTACGGGCCTCGTCGGCGCGCTCCTTGTGGGCGCTCTGGCGGGCGCGGGGGTTGCCTACGCGGCCACCATCACGATGAACGGCCAGGTGGGCGACTGGTCAGGGATCGGTGCACTTGGGACCGACCCGACCGGCGACTCGTCGATCGGCGACCCGGCGGAAGACATCGTGGCCGGCTTCGCTACCTTCGATGCGACGAACATGTACTTCCGTGTCGACGTGCGGAATGTCGAGTGCACGGCAGCGACGAGCCCAGACGCGACCATCACTGCACCCGCCCAGGTCTGCGCCAATGCCACAGGGCAGACAGCGTCGGTGCCGTCAGCGGGAGCGGGCGCGACCTACGTGTGGTCACTTACCAACGCGACCATCGCCTCAGGGCAGGGAAGCGACAGCATCACCTTCGACATCGGCTCGTCCGGACCCGCCACGCTCAACGTGACGGTGACGAACGGGAGCGGTTGCTCGAAGTCGGGGTCGGTGACCATGCCGGTGAACCCGCTGCCGACGGTGTCGGTGAGCGTCAGCCCGTCGACGATCGCCTTCGGTGGTACGTCGACGGTGACGATCACCTGCACCAACTGCACGAGTTGGTCGCTCTCGAACGACCAGGGCGATCCGATCGCTCCGGCGAGCGGTGTCGGCTCCGGCACGTTCACGGCGACGTACACAAGTACGCAGGGACCGGCGTTCCCCTCGACCATCACGGCGACGGGGACGAACGGCTGCGGCTCGACGCAGGCGACAACGTCGCTCACCATCACCCCGTAAGGCCACCTTGTCTTTGAGGTAAGTCACAATAGAAATCGGGTTATAGGTAAGTGGAAGCCGCAAATCTCGCGATCGCGTAGCGGCGATCTCACGGGTCCGCGGATCAACGGGGCGGGGTGTTCCCTTGGAAGAGGGACCCCCGCCCTTCGTCTGCGGGGCGCTCGAGGTCACGGTGCGGAGAGAGCTGGCGGAGCGTTCTCCCTACGCCTCGCCGCGCGTCGTCCAGTTGTTGGCTTCCCCTTGCGGCGAGGAAGTGCCGGATTCGGACGACTGCGTAACCGCGCGGTGGTGCGCGACGGGCGGGAGCGGCGAGATCCAGCCAGAACTGCGGAGAGAGCCGGCCGATTCCGGACGCGGTTGCCGCCGCCGCAGCACGAATCAGTTGCGGAGAAGTCTGAAACGTCACGCGCTCATCCCGGCATCGCTTGCGGGTGGGGTTCGAGCGCGCGTAGGTTTGGCGCCTTTCTCGACCTGGTCCTCGTCCGTCCCTTCCTAACCGCACTGCCTATGCTGCAGGTCCAGAACACTCGAGCGGACACCTCTGGTCCGCTCCGCTATCTCCTCTACGGTGCGTCGGGTTCCGGGAAAACCACGGCCGCTGCGACGTTCCCTCGTCCTCTCTTTGTGGACTGCGAAGGAGGGCTCCTCTCGGTCCGCGCGCGGGGGATCGACTTCGTCCGCTGCGGGTCGGCGCAGGAGGTGTTCGAGGCGGTGAGCCTCATCCGGGCGCATGCGGGGAGCTACGACACCGTGGTCGTGGACTCGCTGACCGAGGTGGCCCGGCTCGTGGTGGAGGCGACGACGGGCCGGACGGATCGGGCGGGGAGGCCGGTGACGCCCTCGCTCGCGGACTGGAGCCGGTGCGTTCAGGTGATTCGGCAGCTCGTGCGGGCGTTCACGGCCTTGCCGATGACGGTCGTCTTCACGGCCCTGCCGAGGATCGTCCGGGCCGACTCCGGCGACGTGGGCGCCGTCCGACCGTGGCTGCCGGGGCGGCTCGCGGATGAGGTGGCCGCTGAGATGGACTTCGTCCTCTACCTGTACGGCCAGGAGGACGACGACCCATCGGGGGAGCGGAACTACCGGCGGATGTTCCTGACCGCGCCACACAAGAGGGTCTTCGCGAAGGACCGGTCCGGGAGTCTCCCGCTCTGGGTGAACCCGACATGGGAGGCGTTGACCGTACCCCTTCGGGGTACGCCCTCTGCGGCGGTAGCGGTGGCGGCATGACCACGGCAACGGCATCGCGCACGATCGCGGCGCCACCGGAGCAGGCGACCACGCACGACGTCCGAGACTGGATCGGGGAGCGGGTGCGGGCGGGACGGCCGGTCGCCGTCCTGGGGGAGGACGTCGAGGGGGGCGCGTTCGTGCGGATCGAGGAGGCGCCTCCGGTGTTCTGGGGAGATCCCTCGCCGAGCGCGGTTGCGGAAGTGCTGCTTCGGGCCGTGGGAGTTCCGGCGGCCCGCAACTGGCCGGAGATCCTCGAGGTCCTCCTCGAAGGCCTTCGGGAAATCCGGGCCGAGAGCCTGTTCGCCCTGCCGCGACTCGTCGAAGACCTCGCATTCCGCCGGGCCGAGGCCGAGCGGCTGGGGAATCCGATCCTCCGGGAGGCGTGGAGGAACGAGTTCCCGGGAGGTCCCGATCGTCTCGCGGCGCTGTCGGAGTGTCTCCGCCTGCTCTTGGAGTCGGGGCCCGTTCTGCGGGTCGTGGGCTCCGAGGGCGCGCCTCCGCCCGGAGTCTCGTACTGCATTCCTCTCGCCGAGACGAACGCCGTCTTGGCGCAGGCACTGCTCGTGACTTCCTTCACGCAGATGACGCGAGCGGGGCGCCTGCCGGCCCTCGCGATACGCCTTCCAAAGGAAGGAGGGCTCACGGGCGACGACCCGCTCCGTCACGCCATCTCGGAGTTCCCGGGGGAAGTGGCCTTCATTGTCCAGGGGGAGCGAGAGATCGCACGAGACGAGCGGGCCTGGGTACG
>Ga0209573_1003849_pt1 | contig 15696 bp, 15 predicted proteins | sample TNRBio252014_DNA_FD_185870 | JGI IMG/M metagenome (GOLD analysis project Ga0209573, IMG submission 185870) | Wastewater treatment Type I Accumulibacter community from EBPR Bioreactor in Madison, WI, USA - TNR Reactor_6/25/2014_ DNA (SPAdes)... | ecosystem: Engineered > Bioreactor > EBPR >...
GACGGCGAAGTTGGTTCGTCTCATCCAGTCGTGCGGCCTTCCTGCGGGAGTTTTGAATTCGGTGCAGTGCGACCATTCCGCGGCTCAGGCTTTGGCTGTTCACGCAGGAGTCGACGCATTGAGCTTTACTGGCTCGCCGAAGGTTGGGTGGCACTTGAAGTCTTTGTTGCCCGTAAAACCGGTCACCCTCGAACTGGGTGGCAATGCGTTTGCCATCGTCACCGCGAGCGCAGACCTCGAACAAGCCGCCCGGTTCCTTGCTTTCAGCGCGTTTGCCTATGCCGGTCAAATTTGCATCTCGCTTCAGCACGTCCTCGTCGAGGAAGCGGTTTATCCAGCCTTCCTCGAAGCGTTTCTCAAGGCGGCAGAAGCGATCTCCGCCGCCGACCCTTCGGAGCCCGCGACGATCTGCTCGTGCTTGATCCACGAAGAAGCGGCCCAGAAGGTGCAGGCGATGGTGGAAAGTTCCGGGGGCAAAGTGCTTCTCGGCGGAGCCGCAGAAGGCAACCGCTATCCTCCGACCGTCGTGGAGATCTCGGATTTTCGAGAAGCCCAAGCGGCGGGGGTGAGTTTGTGCGCGGAGGAGGCATTCGGCCCCGTGGTCACGGTGTCGTCGGTCGCGTCGTTGGCAACAGCGGCTGAGCTTGTGAATGCTTCGAAATACGGCATCCATGCCTCGCTCATGACCCAGAGCGAGGCCGACATCGAATCCGCATATCGGATGCTCAATGTCAGCGGGCTCGTCGTCAACGATGGACCGACGGTACGGTTTGATGCGATGCCTTATGGAGGGCAAAAGGAGAGCGGATTCGGGCGAGAGGGCGTCAAGCTCGCTTACGACTTCTACTCGGTGCCCCGGGTTCTCGTGCGGCGCAAGGATTAGTTGCCATCTGGCTTTCGCTCCAGGACAATCTCTTTGGTGGATGCTCCGGTGGGATCTGGGACGGAAATCGACTGCCCGCGCGAGTTCCATTTGGCGGTGAGGACTTTGATCTTCGAATCCTTGGATATCGGTTTTTCGACGATCGTCTGGACCGTCAGGAGGAGGTTGCCCTCGCTCGTTTGCGCCGTTCCCGCATAAGGAATGCCCCCCACCGTGAAAACAAATTTCATATCCTCTTTGATTTCCAGCTTCGAAGCAACGTAGGGCGCGCGAAGCTCTTCGGGGAGAGAATCCGCGTTTGGCACCGTCCGTTTGCCCACGTAGGTCCCTGGCCACTCCGCCGAGCCGCCCTGACAACCCAGGAGGAACATCCAACCCGTTATAATGAAGATAATGAGTGCCCTTGCACCCGATGCACATTTGTCCATGGGTCTTACCCATCACGAGTATGACCTGATTTTGAAATTGATGGGCCGAGCGCCAACGCTTACCGAGCTCGGGATGTTCGCGGTGATGTGGAGCGAGCACTGCGGATACAAGTATTCGCGACCGGTTCTCGCCTACTTCAAACGCTACAAGGCCGCCCTCGAAGGCGAAGGATTCGAGAACGCGGGGATCGTGGACATCGGGGACGGCATCGGCATCACGATGAAGGTGGAAAGCCACAACCACCCGAGCGCCGTCGAGCCCTATCAAGGGGCGGCGACCGGCGTTGGCGGGATCATTCGAGACATCTTCACGATGGGCGCCCGCCCGATCGCGTCGTTGAATTCCTTGCGTTTTGGGCCCATTGAGCCCGGCAAAGTGCCCGAAGATGTGCGATTGCGGAACCAGTACCTCTTTAAGAGAGTGGTCGCAGGGATTGGAGGGTATGGGAACTGCGTCGGCGTGCCGACCGTCGCTGGCGAAGTCGCCTTTCACCCTCGATACTCCGGAAATCCGCTCGTGAACGCGATGTGCGTTGGCCGCGTCCAACTCGACGAGATCGCCACCGCCGAAGCGCAGGGAGTGGGCAACCCCGTGATCTACCTGGGATCGTCGACGGGCCGAGACGGCATCCACGGCGCGACATTTGCGAGCGATTCCTTGGGAGAAGACAACGAAGACAAGCGCCCCAACGTTCAAATTGGCGACCCATTTGCCGAGAAACTGCTGATCGAAGCGACGCTTGAAGCGCTCAAAACAGGGGCGATTGTTGCGATTCAAGATATGGGCGCGGCGGGGCTCACGTGTAGCACGATCGAGATGTCCAGCAAAGGAAAAGTGGGGATGGACGTGGACCTCGACCTCGTGCCCGCCCGCGAACCCGAGATGACCGCCCACGACCTGATGCTCAGCGAGAGCCAGGAACGGATGCTCGCCGTCGCCCACCGGGGCCGGGAGCACGAGGTCATCGAAGTCTTTGAAAAGTGGGGCGTCAACGCCGTGGTCATCGGCGAGGTCACTCCGCATCGCGTGGTTCGCGTGACCCGGAAAGGGCAGATTGAGGCGGAACTCGACCCCCTGTGGCTCACGGACCACTGTCCCACCTACGAATCGGCGATCGAGGAGCCGGCCTACCACCGAGACGCCCATCAATTTGACCCCGTCAAGCTTCCCGATGTGGACCTTGGCGCGGCCCTGAGAAAGCTCATGGGGAGCCCAAACATCGCGAGCAAGCGATGGGTGTTCCAGCAATACGACCAAGAGGTTCAGACCCAAACCGCGCTCGGGCCGGGCGCCGCGGATGCCGCCGTCCTTGACCTCCGCGGGACGCCCAAAGCGATCAGCGTGAAGATCGATGGCAACGGGCGCTGGGTTTATTTGGACCCCTATGTGGGCGGGCAGCTTGCCGTGGTGGAGGCGGCCAGGAACGTCGCTTGCACGGGGGCAAGGCCGGTGGCGGTCACCGATGGCCTGAATTTCGGGAATCCGCAGCTTCCCCACGTGTATTGGCAGTTTGATCGGGCGGTGAAGGGAATCGCGGAAGCGGCGGAAACCTTAGGAACGCCTGTCATCAGCGGGAACGTGAGCTTCTACAACGAATCCGACCTCGGTGAGGTTTATCCGACCCCCCTGATCGGGATGTTGGGTGTCATGGAGAACGCAGACGACCGGATTGGCATGGCTCTGGACGGAGAAGGGGACCTCGGTTTACTGGAAGTACCCCTCCCAGGCATCCGCCAGCAAGGGCTGGGTGCGAGCGAATTTTTGGCTGTCGTCCATGGGATTGAAGATGGTCTTCCCGTCGCGCCCAACGTCGAGGGAGAACGCCGGCTGGCCGAGTGCCTGGTGAAATTGGCACAGTCGAAGCTGCTCCATGCGGCACACGATCTCAGCGAAGGAGGCCTTGGAGTGGCCGCTGCCGAGATGGCGGTTGTCGGTACTTCTGGGGTCAAGATATCCGTTTCGGGCGAATCGTTCGTCTATGCAGATAGTGAATCTGCCGCCGTTTTCGGGGAAATTCCCGGTCGTGTCTTGATTGCGTATACACCGGGCCTCGTCGCACAAATCGAAGCGATTGCCGCTAAATTTGAAGTCAAATTCAACCGATTAGGAGAGTATCACCCGGCAATTTCACAGGTTCAGATCGGTTCAATCTCTGAGAACCTGACACAATTGCGATTGGAATTTGAGGGCTCAATCCCTAAAAATATGGGGGAAGAAGCATTTGACCCAAGCTAGCAGGGACAAAACATGATGAAGAATATTAGAAATTTTGCCGTTCTCGGGGTTCTGGCGACCTTGATGATCCCGGGCGTTGCCCTGGCTCAAGCGAACCCACCAGCCCAAACGGATGCTCAGAAAGCCGAACAGATCAAGAAACAAAACGAGATCACTCGGCAAATCATTGAATCCGCCAACATCTATCGCGAAGGCAAGGTTGACGAAGCCCTCGCGCGGTTTGAAGCCCTGAACGCGGCTCACCCCGACCACGTGGACGTTCTGTCCTGGCTTGGATTCCTGTATATCCGCAAAGATGCCCCCGAAAAGGCAGTTCCTGTGCTGGAAAAAGCCCACTCTTTGCGCGAAAACGATCTGGAGATCATGAATAACCTCGGCAATGCCTATGTTGCGACCAAGCGCGACGACAAGGCGCTGCCGCTTTATCGCAAGATCGCCGAACTCAGCCCGCGCATGTATGAGCCGTACTACAACATCGGCGGCATCCACCTGCGCAGCGGCAACTTTTCGGACGCCGTGGCTGCTTACAAAAAGGCAGCCGAGATGACGAACCTCGACCCGTTTGTGTTTAACAACATGGGCGTGGCGTATGAAGGCTTGAAAGACGACACGGCCGCGGCCGACTCCTTTGCCAAGGCGAGCGATATCAAGCCGGACAATGCCGTCTTTGCTCGAAACGCCGCTTTTGCCTACATTCGAGCCAAGAAGGACGATCAAGCCGCTCCATACCTGGAACGGGCGAGCAAGTCGGACCCCGCGGTGGCCCTTTATCTCGCGGAGAACTATGCCCGCCAAGGCCGCAACGATGAAGCCATCTCGCTCATGAAGAGCCTGGAAGAATCCCAGAGCGCAAACCCCAAGTATTGGTACAACCTCGGCGTCGTCTGCACCCGAGTCAATGACCTTGATGGGGCGGAAATGGCTTACCGCAAGTCCTATGATCTGGACGCCGGCAACCAAGATACGCTCAACAACCTCGGCTTGCTCTTGTTCCGAAAGGGCAAATACGATGAAGCGCTTCCGTTCTTTGAGTCGATGTACAAGAACAATCCGAACAGCATCGAAGCGATGATCAACCTCGCCGCATGCCATTCGCGAATGAACAACCTCTCCAAGTCGATCGACCTCTGGAAGACGGTTTTGCGGCGGGATGGAAGCCGCTCGGACATTCGGCTCGACTTGGCCAACGCCCTTTGGCGAAGCGGCGATAAGGAAGGCGCGCGGTTCCACTACCTGGAAATCCTGAAAGGGAATCCGCGAAATGTGAAGGCGATCAACGGGATCGGTTTGTACCAATATGAGAACAACCGCCTGGACGACGCCATCAAGAGCTTCCGCCAATGCATCGCCATTGACAAGAGTTTCTTGGCGCCGTACAACAATCTCGCGGTGACGCTGGAACGAAAGAACCAGATGAAAGAAGCCATGTCCTGGCTTGAAAAGGCCCTGGCCATCGACCCGAATTACGAAGACGCCAAGAAGAACCTGGCGAGAATGAAAGCAAATTCGGCAAACTAAGCCCTGTTGCGGATCAATGTTCTCGTCAACCTCCATCGCGTGGATGCGATTGAGGCCGCCCGAAGCACCACGGCTTTCTTGAAAAGCCGAGGTGTTTCGGTGGGTTCCGACCGGGACGCCGCTCCCCTGCTCGACGCGGAAGTCCTTTCTGCTGAAGAGATTGGCCGCGCGGATCTCGTCGTCTCCTTTGGCGGAGATGGCACGCTGATCCGCTCCGCCCACATTTGCTCCGCCCACGGGACGCCCATTTTAGGCGTTTATTTTGGTCGCTTCGGATTTGTGACCCAATGCAGTCCGGAGGAAATCGGCGCCGCCCTTTCTCTCTTTTTCGATGGCCAACACCGCGTTCTCAAGCGCATGATGGTCCAGGCGGAGCTTTTGCGCAATGGCCGCGTGGTCGCCGCGCTGCATTCGCTAAATGAAGTCGCTCTCCAACGTTCGGCGATGGCGAGAATGCTCCATTTTGAAGTGAAAATAGACGGGCAATTTCTGAATTCCTACCCCGCGGATGGGGTTTTGATTGCGACGCCAACGGGGTCCACCGCGTACAACTTGTCCGCGGGCGGGCCGATTGTGGATCCCTCCATGGAGTGCATGGTGCTCACGCCGGTGACCCCGCACTCGTTGAGCACGCGGCCGATCGTCCTTTCGCCCGAGTGCGAAATTGAGCTCAGCATGGAAACCCGTGGCGATGCCGTCTTGAGTTGCGACGGTCAATCCCGGTTGCAAATGCTTAGTGGGGACGTGGTCCGGGTGACCCGATCTCCACGGATCACCAACCTCGTCACGCTCGACGAGCATGACTTTTTGAACAAGGTTTCCGAACGCCTGTTCTGGCTCCAACGCGACCCACCGGAGGGCGATTGAGCCTTCTCACGATTCAAGACGCGTGCGTGACGTTTCGCACCGGAGGCCAAGTCGTGCATGCCCTGGATCACGTGTCGGTCGCCGTTGAAAAAGGCGAATGCGTAGCCGTGGTGGGCGAATCGGGGTGCGGGAAAACCACGCTTGCCCGCTCCATCCTTGGGCTCCAACGGCTGGATTCGGGATCGATCCTCATGGAGTCCGCGGAAGACGGGTTGCTGGCCAAGCGCATTGGCATGGTGTGGCAAGACCCCTACGCGAGTTTGGACCCCCGCTGGACCGTCAGCCGATTGATGTCGGAGCCCGCGCGGCTCGCGGGTGTGCCGTGCGATGTGGGGGCGCTACTTTCGGAAGTGGGACTCGACCCCGTTCTGGGGGCTCGCTATCCCCACCAACTTTCTGGCGGCCAACGTCAGCGCGTGGCGATCGGGCGGGCAGTGGCGCTGAGGCCGCCGCTCGTGATTTGCGATGAACCCACAGCCGCGCTCGACCTCAGCGTCCAAGCACAAATCCTAAACCTGCTGCGCGATCTTCAACAAGAGCTCAACTGCGCGATCCTGTACATTTCCCACGACCTCCAGACGGTGCGATTCATCGCCCAGAGGGTCGTCGTCATGCGCCAAGGGAAGGTGGTGGAATCCGGTACGTGTGAGGAAGTGTTCGACACTCCAAAAGAGGCGTACACCCAGCAACTCTTGGCGGCGGCGCCCAACCTCAGCGCGATATTGAGCTAAAGCTCTCCAATCTTCACGAAAGAGCCTACGCCTTCGTCTCGACCTTGTACTGCTCCACGTGCTTCAAACACGCGGCCCGGACTCGGGCTCGGATCCGGTTGATGAACGCGGCTCGTTCGGTCACGGAGATCGCCCCGCGGGCATCCAGGACGTTGAAGGCGTGCGAGCATTGCAGCGCCAAATCCAGCGCGGGGTAGGCAAGGTTGTCGGGGCCATCTCCGGCCGCCGCATGTTGGGCGCGCAACGCGGCTTGCTCCTCTTGAGGGTAAGGACACGCGCCCGCCTGCAAAATACCGAGCTCCTTGTCCCAGTAGCATTCCGTTTCGATCACCCGCTTTGATTCCGCTTCGAACAAATCAAAAAGCTGGAAAAGCATTTCGGTGGAAGCGACTTCGAAGTTGTAGATGTTGTTTTGCATCTCCAGCTGAAAATCCACCGCTTTGTATGGGAGGGTGTCCGTCCACATGAGGTCGGTCCAGAAAGAATTCTGCTTGTTGAGCATGAGCACCCAGCGCTCGAGGCCCAATGTGATTTCGGCGCAAACGGGATTGCACTCGATCCCGCCCATTTGCTGGAAAAAGGTGAACTGGGTGATCTCGGTGCCATCGAGCCAGACTTCCCAACCCACCCCCGCGGCGCCCGCGGCTTGGCTTTCCCAGTCGTCTTCCACCAGGCGCACATCGTGCTTCTTGGTATCAAAACCCACATAGTCCAGACAGCCCATGTAAAGGTCCACGACGTTCTCGGGTGAGGGCTTCAGGATGATTTGGTACTGGTAGTACCGTTGCGAGCGCATGGGGTTTCGCGTGTATCGGCCGTCGGCGGGGCGGCGGCTGGGTTGAACATAAGCCACGTTCCATTCTTCCGGGCCGAGGCAGCGGAGGGTCGTTGCCGGGTGCATGGTGCCCGCTCCCACGGGATAGTCATACGGTTGCAAAATGGCACAACCTTGTTTGGCCCAATACTCGTCGAGCTTGAAAATGAGATCCTGAAGCGTGACCATGAAGCCTTATTTTGACTCGTCGAGCCCATCAAAGGCTTGCAGACGGGCTTCAAGCCCTGCCCTCACCCGGGGCCAATCCTCGTCGGTGATGCTGAACATCACCGTATCCCGGACAAATCCATTGAGTTGGATTCCATGCTTGCGGAGGGTGCCTTCGTAGGTTGCCCCGAGTTTGCGGATGGCCGCTTGGGAATGCTGGTTCCGGCCATCGGTTTTGAGTTGGACGCGGATGGCCCCCAGGTCTTCGAATGCGTGGCGAAGGAGAATCCACTTCTTTTCCGGGTTGACAAACGTCCCTCGAACCGCGGGAGAAAGCCATGTCATCCCAATCTCTAGGCCCCGGTGGGCGTCGCGGATATCCATGAGGGAGGATTTGCCGACGAGCTTGCCCGACTCTCGGTGGCGGACGGCGTAGGAGACGCACCGCGGTTCGTCCAAGGTCTGCTGAAGGAAATCACGAAACGCCCCCAAGCTCGCATCACGCGGGACGAGCGTCAGCCAATGCTGAAAAGTTTCCAGCGAACACGTTTCAAAAAGCTCTTCGGCGTGTTGGAGCGAAAGGGGCTCGAGATCCAGCCGCGGTCCTTGCAAGGGCGTCCCTGGAACCCAAGCCATCAGAAATCTCCCGACCGCGCGCGCTCTTTCTCGCGGCGGGTTTCTTTGTCTTTGATCTGCTCGCGCTTGTCGTATTCCTTGCGCCCTCGACCGAGTCCCACTTGGACCTTGACCTTTCCATTCTTAAAGTACATCGCAAGCGGGACGAGGGCAAATCCCTTTTCTAGGGCCTTGCGTTCCAGGGTGGCGATTTCCTTTTTGTGCATGAGGAGCTTGCGGTCGCGGCGGCGCTCCGGGAGAAAGGCGCTGGAGTGGGTGTAATGCTCGATGTCGAGGTTGACGATCCACAACTCGCCATTCACGACTTTGCAAAACGCGTCGGCCATGTTTGCGCGGCCCAAATACACGCTTTTCACCTCGCTACCCACGAGGACAATCCCGGCCTCGTAAGAATCATCGATTTGGTAATCGTAGCGAGCCCGGCGATTCTGGATATTGGCGGGCCCAGTGGCCTCTTTTTTGCCTTTGTCTTTCTTCGCCATGAACTCCAGAGTGTACCGGTGTCTATCGTAACCCTGGGACTTTGGGGGCGTTACCCCACTCAAAAGACCATGAAATGCATCCGTCTCATCTCTCTCCTCCTGACCGCGACCGTCGCGATCCCCGCCCTCGCCCAAGATGACCTTCTGGGTTCAAAGCGCGGAGGTGGTGGCAAAAAAGGCGGTGGCGAAAGCCGCGAACGACAGCGGAAAGAAGATCCGCCCGCATCTTCCCGAGAACGCGGCAGCCGAGACTCCGGACGAAACCGGGAAGAAGCACGCCGCCAAGACCGGAACACGGACGAAGTTTCTCGACGCGCCGGCCGCAGCGGGCGTAGCAACTACGGATCGAACAACAACTCCAACGGCCGCAGCCGAGGCGAGGACGATTCGAGGATTCAATCCCGAGCCCGACGCCAAGACAACGCTCGCCCCGTGGACAACGGTCGCCGGAGCGGTTACTATGGCTACGACAACCGCTGGTCGGACGACTGGTTTGGCTACCCGCACTACACGTTCTCCAATAACGACCGATGCGTGACCTCGCCGTGGTATGTGTATCCCCACCTCCCGGGCTATGTTCGCAAAGATCGGGTGAGCTTTGAAATCAACATTCGTTGGAGGAATTGGAGCGACGATACCTGCCACGACTGGAAGTATCGCGACCGATATGACTCCTTCGACCCTGAATATGACGCCGACAATGCCGTTCGCGATCTGACCCGCATCTACACGAAGCGGGACAGACGCGCTCTCGATCGCCTGACGGATGGACGCTACAACGCGGTGATCCGCGGGGACGGGTGCGAGGATTACAGCATCGGCTCCGATGACCTCTACGACTTGATCTACGACAACGCTTGGACGACGAAAACCCGAAAGTTCGAAGTCCGAGACGTGCGAATCAACCGAAGTGGGGTCCGGGTCGTCGCTCGGCACGAGTGGACGGACCCGTGGCGAACCACAAGGGAGGCGTACCACGTGTACGTCCTCGAAGACACGCGAAATGGCTACCGAATCCGAGAATTCGGCGTTTACCGACACTGCCCATAACGAAGATTCGCTAAAATAACTCCAGGTCCCAAGGATTCCTGATCGTTTGGGACTTGGAGTTATTTTTTATGCGAAGAGCACTTGGCCGCGGCCTTTCCCAGTTGATGTCCAGTCCCCCCGAGAAGGTCTCCCCGACGAAAGAGGCCGCGCCCGAGAAAGCCTTGGTGCCTGGCGAATCCGGGCCCGAGCAAATGACGGTTCCGATCGGGTCGATTGTGGCCAATCGCCGCCAACCACGCGCCAAATTCCGGGATGAAGGATTGACTGATCTGGCCGCTTCCATCCAGCAATACGGGGTCATCCAGCCGCTCCTGGTTCGCTTGGTTGGGGGAGGGAAGTATGAGCTGATCGCGGGCGAAAGGCGGCTACGCGCGTCAAAGCTTGCCGGACTCAAGGAGGTCCCCGTGATTGTTCGGTCCACCGATGGTCAAACGTCCTTAGAATTGGCGTTGATCGAGAACATTCAGCGGGAGGATATCTCAGCGATTGAATGCGCCAGGGCCTATGTCCAGTTGATTCAAGAATTCCAACTCACACAGGAACAGGTGGCCGACAAAGTTGGGAAGAGCCGGGCCGCCATCGCGAATACGATGCGCTTGCTTCGGCTTCCTGATGAAATTCAGGCAGGGTTGCTGGAAGGCGAGGTGACCGAAGGGCAAGTGCGACCCTTGCTGACCTTGGAATCGGAGGCCGAGCAGCTCAGCCTCTACCGGCGCATCCTTGCCGAGGGCTTGAACGCCCGCCAGGTCGAGAAATTGCTACAGAAGCAACCCGCCGAAGAAGGAAGCAAGGAGCGAAAGGCGAGCGACCCCCATTGGAACGCCCTGGAACGCGGTCTTAGCACATATTTCGGGGCCCGAACATCTTTGGCGCGGGGCAAAGTCGGCGGGAAGATCATGGTGGAATTCCAATCCGATGATGAACTCGATCGGATCCTCGACGTCCTCGGTTTTCGGCTCGATCCATGATCATCCGCCCCGCGCAGGTGGGGGATATCCCCGGCATGGTGGCCCTTCAAAGGGCGTGCTTCCCCGAGCCTTTTCCAGAGGACTTTCTTTGGAAACCAAACCATCTGGAAGCCCATCTGGATAAGTTCCCGGAGGGACAGTTCGTCGCCGAAGTGGACGGGGTTCTTGCGGGAAGCGCCAGCAATTGCCGGATCGGCTTGGGGAACTACCGCCGCCATGCCTCGTGGGAAGACACGTTGGGCGGTTGGACGTTTGAGGCGTTTGATGCGGAGGGTGCGGTGCTGTATGGGGCGGATATTTCGGTGCACCCCAGTTTCCGTCGCCAAGGCATCGCCCGCGCGCTGTATGCGGCCCGATTTGAATTGATCCGCCAAGGTGGGGCTGAGTTTTATGCCACTGCATGCCGACTGCCTGGGTTTCTTGCAAGCGGCCACGAAACGGCCCACACCTACGTGCAGGCGGTCGTTGCCGGGAGAGCCGTGGATGCAACGCTAACCCCCCTGCTCCGCATGGACCTGCAGGCGATCACGTGCCTGGAAAATTATATGGAAGACGAAGAATCCGGCAACGCGGCCTGTTTGTTGGAGTGGCGGCCATGAGAGTGGCGGCCGTGAACTGGAAGATTCGGCCGATCCGTTCGGAGACCGAATTTTGGGATCACTTGGAAGAGGTCGTGAGCGCGGCCACCCGCGCCGGAGCCGAACTCGTGGTGCTCCCCGAGAACGTGACTTTCGAGCTCCTGAACCTGCACACAAACCTGCCCGAATCGGAAATCGCAAGCTGCATCGAATCTTACGGAGGTCGCTATCAGGACATGGTCCAGGAGCTCGGCCGAGCGTGCACGGTTGTGGGCGGGAGCACGATTTTGAACGGTCAAAACGTCGGGCTCATCGCATCGCCGCGAGGCGGTGGATGGTACGGCAAACACCTCTTGACCCAGTATGAACTCGAACCGTTAGGACTCCGAACATCGTCTCACCTCACCCATCTGCCCGACGTCGGAGCGGTCATTTGCTATGATTCGGAGTTCCCGGCGGCTGGCCGGGCCCTCGCCGAAGCAGGGGTCAAAGTCCTCGCCATCCCTGCCTATACGGAGACCCAGCATGGCTTTCAGCGGGTGCGATGGTGCGCGCAGGCGCGGGCTACGGAGCTTCAGATTTTCGTCGTCCATGCTTCGCTTGTCGGGAGCCTCGGGCGCGAACCGATCGTCTCGGCGGTTGGCTCAAGCGCGATCCTCACCCCGAGCCATGCTCCGTTTCCGGAATCCGCAACCCTGGACGAAACGGCATGGAATGAGGAGGGAATCGCCATTGGTGAACTCGATTTTGACCAGCTCAGGCAATGCCGAGAGCAAGGCGACGTGCGGAATTGGGAGGACCGGGACCGGGGGGAGTGGGTCCCCTGCCTTGCAGAGCATCCCCTCGACCAAGCATAATAAGGCGGTTCGGCGGCGTAGCTCAGTTGGTTAGAGCGAGCGGTTCATACCCGCTAGGTCAGCAGTTCAAGTCTGCTCGCCGCTACCAAAGTTTTTCATGGCTGAAACCCTCATTGCCGTCATCGGAGGAAACGAGTGCGAGCCGATCGTGGCTTCGCTCGCCACCGATATCGGGCGCGGCATCGCCGACATGGGCGGCACCCTCGTCTGCGGTGGGCGCGGCGGGGTGATGGAGTCCGCTTGCAAGGGGGCCAAAGAACGAGGAGGGCGAACCCTGGGCATCCTCCCCCATTCCGTCTCGGACGCAAACCCATTTTTGGATGTTGTCCTGCCGACCGACCTTGGTTCAGCGCGGAACGGTTTGATCGTTCAAGCAGCGTCCGTGGTGATCGCGATTGGAGGCGGGTATGGCACCCTCTCCGAGATCGCTCTCGCCCTTAAAGCAGGGAAGACCGTGATCGGCCTGGCGACCTGGGATATTCCAGGTGTGCTCCCCGTTCAGACCCCAAATGAGGCGCTTTCGCAAGCCGCCGAAGTCATCGCGCGATCCGCGCTCGCCTAATTTCTCTTGACTTCCCCTGAAAAATACCGGGTAAAGTGAATCTTCTCGTGCGCGTTTGGCGTCACGAAGGATATAGGCGATTCATGAGGACACTGAATTCGATGATCCGGATCTTGCGACACTTTCGACGGTGGTTGGCTTCATCGTGGGTTCAAGCCGGCGATGACCGCGAGCGAACCCATCCCGCACGCCTGCGGTAATCTCGGTCGAATGCACCTCCGCCCCCACCACGTTGGACTCACTGTTCCTGACCTCGCGTCCGCCCTTTCTTGGTACGAAAAGCACCTGGGTTTTCATGTCCTTGCCCGCCAGACGGTTGACCCGATCGGACTCGAAATCGCGCTCATCCAATCGGGTGAAGTGATTTTGGAGCTGTTCGGCCTTCCTCAAACCCGAAGAGAGGAGCCCGAATACGCTGGCGTGGCCGAGCATTTGCCGTTCGAAGGATGGCGACACGTCGCATTTCAGGTGGATGAACTGCAGCCGATCTTGAGCCAGTGGCAAGGACAAATCGTCGGCGAACCGGTGCGCAACGAGACCCTGGGATACACCTACGCCTTTGTCGCCGACCCATTCGGAAATTTGATTGAGTTCGTCGAACTCATTTGAGCCAAAGGCAGTACAATCCCTAGCAATGTCCGACCACAAGGAACCGACCCCCGAATCCACCGAGTACCTCATGTTCGGTGGTCAGGCCATCGTTGAAGGGGTCATGATGCGCTCCCCTCGATATTTTTCTGTCGCTTGCCGCGCTCCGAACAATGCCATCGTCATCCGCACGGAGCCCTTGGAAAAGACTTGGATTGGTCGCCAAAAGTGGTTGAAACTCCCCTTCCTGCGCGGGACATTTGCGATCTTGGACTCCATGACGCTCGGAACTCGGGCAATGCGGTTCGCGGGGGATGTCCAAGTCAAGAGCGAATTCCAGCCCATCGAAACCGACCCTGAAAAAGCCGTAGCCAAACCGGTTCTGACCGAAAAAGAAATCAAAAGGCAAGATTCTCTGCAATCGGTCGGCGTGGGGGCCGCCCTTGTGTTTGGCTTGGTCTTTGGAATCGCGCTTTTCAACGTTTTGCCCAATTACGTGGCGGAATACGCCGGAAATCTTTTCAATGACAAAGGCGGCACGCTGAAAAATTACATCGGCGAGATCGTCAAAGTCATTCTGTTCTTTGGTTACCTGTGGCTGATCAGCCGCTATGAGCCGATCCGCGAAGTGTTTCGCTATCACGGCGCCGAACACAAAGCGATCAACGTTTGGGAGGCGGGCCAACCGCTTTCGATGGAGAACTGCCTCGGCCAGACTCGATTGCACCCTCGATGCGGCACGAGCTTTGCCGTCATTGTGTTCATCGTGAGCTTTTTGCTGTTCCCGATTGTGCCGCGTTACCCGATCACGGGCGTGGCCGGGAACCCCCTCAAAGACGTGCCCGTGCGCATCTTGGTCGAACTTTGTTTGCTGCCGCTCGTGGCGGGGATCAGCTATGAACTGCTGCGCCTGGCGGGAAAATTGCGCGACCAGCGGTGGGTGACGTTTGCATTCGCCCCAGGGCTCGCCAGCCAGAAGTTCCTGACAACCCTTGAGCCGGAGAATAAGCACGTGGAAGTTGCCCTCGCTTCGCTGGACGCGGTCGTGCTCGCCGAACGAACCGGTGAATTGACGGAAAGCGACGATTACACGTTGCCGGAAACCCTCTCGGCCCCGACTCCGGCCACCGCGTGAAGCGTTACTCGCTTGCTTGGCGGGAGAAGAGAATTTCGTTGACCGTCCAACCAAGACGGTCTTCGAGCCGGTAGGTTCCGCCCAGAGTCTTGGCCAAGTTCTGAACAATCTGTAGGCCCAAGTGCGTTTGGGTTTCGAGATCGAAATCGGGCGGAAGCGAGTCGCCATTGTTGCTGACCCAAATCCCCACCGCGTCATCTTGGGTCTCAATGTTCACGTGAACGTCGCCTTGATTCGTGACCTGGAAGCCGTGTTCAACCGAGTTCTGGATGAGCTCGTTGATGAGCAGCGCGACCTGGGTGGCCTGGGTCATGTTGAGCTTGATGTCGTGGCCGCGGACTTCGAACGTGATGTTCTTCTCCGGTGAGATAAAGCTTTGGAGCTGGTGTTGGACGAGCGTTTCCGCGATGGATTTAAGCCCGACGTGGTCCAGGTCTTCCCGGCTGAGGAGGTCGTGCACGGCGGCGATGGCTAGGATTCGGCTGAGAGAGTCGTTGATCGCTTGTTCGATGCTCTTGTAGTGGGCGTGCCGAAGTTGGAGCCGCAGCAAGGAAACGACTTGTTGGAGGTTGTTCTTCACCCGATGATGCATCTCTTGCATCAGGGTGTTGCGGACTTGTAGCTGGGCGTGCTCGATGCTCACAGCCGCTTGCCGCGCGATCGTCTCCAAGGCGCGAATCTCGTCTTGTTCAAAGCTCCGGACATGGTCGGTGTAGCCTGTGATCACCCCGACGGGCCGGTCCTGAATCATGAGGGGCACGCAAATCATGCTCCTTAGGCCTTGCTCCACCGCGAGGTCATGCCCGATGTAGTCGGGTTCGGCTTGGACGTCAGCCACGGTGACGGTGCGTTGGTCCGCGATCGCGCGCCCGGCGATGCTTTCGCCCAGCTTGATCGCGCGCTTGCGCTGGTACGCCTTCATGGTGGCCTGGGTTGCCCGGAGCACGAGTTCTTGATGCGCATCATCGAGCAATCGAACACTCACGACCCGGTAGTTGAACTGCTGCGCCGTGAGGTTGACCAAGAGTTGCAAAATCTCTTCGAGATAGGGGCTCCGGGAGAGGATATCGGCGACCTGAGTCACCGCACCGAGTCGCCGGCTGGCCTCCGTGCCTCGATGGTAGGCGTTTCGATAAGTCTCAAATAGTTGCCCCAAAAGCGAGGTCACTTCGGCGAGCTTTTTGAGCTCCCCCAC
>Ga0209573_1003850_pt1 | contig 15695 bp, 11 predicted proteins | sample TNRBio252014_DNA_FD_185870 | JGI IMG/M metagenome (GOLD analysis project Ga0209573, IMG submission 185870) | Wastewater treatment Type I Accumulibacter community from EBPR Bioreactor in Madison, WI, USA - TNR Reactor_6/25/2014_ DNA (SPAdes)... | ecosystem: Engineered > Bioreactor > EBPR >...
GCGGCGGCGACTCGCCCATCCGCCTGATCTTGATCGGCGTCGGGCTCTCGGCCGTCTGCGGCGCGCTGACCAGCCTGATGATCACGTTCGGCGACCTCTTCGACGTGCAGCGCGCGTTGATCTGGCTGACGGGCAGCGTCTACGGCCGCTCATGGAAGGAGTTCTGGGCGCTCGCGCCCTGGCTGGCCGTCTTTGTGCCGGCCTCGCTGGCGTTGGCCCGCGACCTCAATACGCTCAACCTGGGCGAGGACGTGGCGCGCGGCCTGGGCAACGCCGTCGGTCGACAACGCGGGCTGTTGCTGCTGACGGCCGTGGCCCTGGCCGGCGCGTCGGTCGCGGCGGCCGGCACAGTCGGCTTCGTCGGCCTGATCGCGCCGCACATCGGCCGCCGGTTGGTTGGGCCCGATCACAGCGGCCTGCTCCCGACGTCGGGCGTGCTCGGCGCCCTGATCGTGGTCGTCGCCGATCTGATCGGCCGCACGCTGATCGCGCCGATCGAACTGCCCGTCGGCCTCGTGACCGCCGTCGTCGGTGCACCGTTCTTCATGGCGCTGATGTGGCTGAGGGCGAGGCAGTGACGTTGTGCGTCTGGCGTGGATCGCTCCACGCACCCCGCTCCATGCTGTACGCCAGACAAGCGTGATACAGGAATGCGATGACTCAACTCCACACCGACTCCCTCACCCTGGCCTATGACCAGGCCGTGATCATCGACCGGCTCGACCTGCAGGTGCCGAGCGGGCAGATCACGGCGCTGGTCGGCCCGAACGGCTGCGGCAAGAGCACGCTGCTGCGCGGCCTCGCGCGTCTGCTTGCCCCACGCGGTGGCGCCGCCTTCCTTGACGGCAAGGCCATCCACCGACTTCCGACCCGCGAGTTGGCTAAACAGCTCGGCATCTTGCCGCAAAGCCCGGTCGCGCCCGAGGGCCTGACCGTGCGCGAGCTCGTCGCACAGGGACGTTACCCGCACCAGAGCTGGCTGCAACAATGGGCCGGCGAGGACGAAGCGGCCGTGAACGCGGCGCTCGAGTTGACCGGCATGACCGACATGGCCGAGCGCCCCGTCGACGCGCTCTCGGGCGGACAGCGCCAGCGGGCCTGGATCGCCATGACCCTGGCCCAGGAGACCCCGATCATCTTGCTCGACGAGCCGACCACGTTTCTAGATCTCGCCCATCAGATCGAAGTGTTGCACCTGCTCGAACGCCTCAACCGCGAGCAGGGCCGCACGATCGTCATGGTCGTGCACGACCTCAACCACGCCACGCGCCATAGCCAGCACCTGATCGCGCTGCGCGCAGGCCTTGTCGTCGCGGCGGGCGCGCCGGCCGCTGTCGTCACGCCAACGCTGCTGCGCGAGGTCTTCGGCGTCGAGGCCGACATCGTGCCCGACCCGCGCACCGGGGTGCCGCTCTGCGTGCCGTTCGGGCTCGCGCAGGCGCAACTGACTCTCACGTGATTTGGCGCGAGGGGCAGGCCCCTCGCGCTCAAACGATCCTGAAAGGACTTAACGATGGTTCGACGATTCCTCCCGCTCCTTATGAGCCTCTCCCTCCTCACCGCGTGCGCGGGTCAGCCCACGCGCACGCCCGCGGCTGCGACCGATGCCGTTTCCGATCAGCCAACGGCTGTGCAGCCCACAGCGCCATCAACCGCGACCCAGCAGGCCGCTGAGGGCGACTGCCCGGCCGGGTCCCGGCTCTTCGAGCATGAGCTGTTGGCCAGCGATCCACTCTGCATCCCCGAGGCGCCCGAGCGCATCATCGCGCTCGACATGGCCTCGGTCGAGGCGACGCTGCTGGCGGGCAAGTCGTTGGGGGCGACGAGCGGCTGGATCCTGAGCGTCGGCTACCCGGCCAACCTCGAAGTGGTCGCGCGGCTCAAGCCCGACCTGATCCTGGCGGTGGGCGGCACAAGCGCCGGCGACTCGATCGACTACGAGCAGGCCAAAGCGATCGCGCCCGTGGTCTTCGCCGACCCCGTGATCTACAACGACTGGAAGCTCGGGATGAAGCTCTGGACGGCCGTGCTGAACGTGTCGGCGGATTATGATGCCATGCTCGCGAACTACGCGCAGCGGGTCGGCGAGCTCAAGACGGCGTTGGGCGACGATAACGCGCGCGAGATCTCGGTGATCTCATCGAGCACCTACGGCTACTCGTTGTGGATGCCCGACACGCCGCCCGGCGCGATCCTGAGCGATGTCGGCCTGGCGCGCCCCGAGTCGCAGCGGCTTGTCGGCGATGCCGCGACCGCCGTCTATGGGGCGGCCCAGTACGTCACGGTCTCGGAAGAACGCTTCGACCTGATCGACGCGGATGCGATCTTCTACTTCTCCTACGCCTCGAGCGACCCGGACACGGCCGCGGCCGAGGACGCGCACCTCGCGGCGTTCGTCGAGAAGCCGATCTGGCAGGCGCTCGAGGCCGTCAAGGCCGGACAGGCCTTTCAGGTGCCCGGTTACTGGTGGCGCTCGCAGACCTACACCCTCGCTAACCGCGTGCTCGACGACCTCTTCACGCACCTGACCGACACGACGGCGACCACGCCCGTGCTCGACTTCGGCGCGGCGCCAGCTGCCTTCCCGGTGACGATCGAGCACAGATTCGGGAGCACCGAGATCACGGCTCGTCCGGAGCGCATCGTCACAGTGGGCCTTCTCGAACAGGATGCATTGCTCGCTCTGGGAGTCACGCCGGTGGGCACGACGGAATGGTTCGGTGGGCACCCGGGCGCGATCTGGCCATGGGCGCAAGATCTGCTCACCGGGCCGGCCCCTGAGCTGGTCGGCGATGGCACGACGATCAAGTTTGAGGCGATTGCCGCGCTCGAGCCCGACGTGATCCTGGCCCTGTACGCCGGGTTGACCCAGGAGCAGTACGACCTGCTGGCGCAGATCGCGCCGACGATCGCCCAGCCGGCCGCGTACGGCGATTACGGGATCCCGTGGCAGGAGCTCACCACAACGGTCGGCCGGGTGGTCGGGAAGCCGGCCGAAGCGCGGGCGCTTGTCGACGACGTCGAGGCGCGATTCGCGGCCGTGCAGGCCGAGCACCCGGAATTCATCGGCGCGAGCGCACTCGTGGCGACGCCCTGGCAGGGCATCTGGGTCTACGGCGCCGAGGATGTGCGCGGGCGTTTGTTGACGAACCTGGGCTTCGTGCTGCCGGAGGACCTGGAAGCGGTCACGGGCAACGCATTCGGTGGCAATCTCAGCGAGGAGCGCGCCGACCTGCTGGATGTCGATGCCATCATCTGGCTTGATCCCACCACGGCCGAGGGGCCACTGGGTGGGCCGCTCTACGCGAGCCTGTCCGTCCACACCGAGGGCCGGGAGGTGTTCATCGACAGCTACGGCACAACGCTCGGCGGCGCGACGTCGTTCGTCACCGTGCTCAGCCTGCCTTATCTGCTCGACGAGCTTGTGCCAAAGCTGGCGGCCGCAGTCGATGGCGACCCGACAACCGGGGTGCCCTGACGCGAGGTCGATGAGCGCTCGCCTTTGGGGTGGATGAGGTCGCGCGACACATCCCAACAAGCGCTACGTTCCGCCCAGGAAGTCGTAGCTGACTTTCTTCTGCACCGCCGCGATCTGGGCGAAAGCCTGCTTGAGCAACTCGTGCTGGATGTAGCCCAATCGGCCCGGGTGGATCAGGTTGGTCGGCGCCCGACCGGCCTGGCTGGCCGCGAGCTGCGCCTGCAACCGCAGCTGCATCAGGAAGTCGTAAGCGGCAACGATCTCATCCCGGCTCGCGGGCAGGATGACGCCGCGCTCGGTCAGGGCATCGATGCGCTCGAGCGTGTGCGTCTGGTTGATCCGATGGCGCAACGCGTATAGACGCGCAAAGCTGACCATCGGCATCATCGCGTCCTTGAGGTTGATCTCACCGCCGATCTCGGCTGTTCCACCGCTCAGATAGATGTTCCCCAGGAGCCGGAACGGCGGTTTGAAGGCCAGGGCATTTCGGGCGACGTGATGAAAAAACGCCGACTGATCCTCGAGCGAGGCGTTGATGGCGCGGCGCAGCTCGAGGGTCAGATCGGCGTCGCCATAGACCGTGCGGAAGTCGAAGAAGATGCTCAGGTCGATGACTTCCTGCGGCTCGGATTTGCGGATCCACTCGTCAAAGCCGGACAACCATCCCGACAGCGAACGACACCAGCGCGGCTGACTGGCCATCACACCACCCCGACAGAGCGGATACCCAGCCTGGGCCAGACCCTCGCAGACCAGAGCGCCGAGCTTCAGGAAGTACGCTCCCGGGTCCGATCCGTCCGGCGCCGGGGCATAGAGGATGCCGTTGTCCTGATCGGTGACCAGGGTCTGTTCCTGGCGCCCCTGGCTGCCCATGGCGATGAAGGCGAAGGGCGCCGGCGGCTCGCCCAGCTTGGCGATCGCCAGCTGCACGAGCCGCTCGGTGGTGGCGTCGCAGATGGACGCCAAGAGCGTCGTCACCGGCCGTGGCCGGGCTGAGCTATCCAACAGGGCCTTGGCCAACTCGGGCGCGCGCCCGGCCTGTTGCGCCACCTGTGCGGGGCTGGCCGCGCGCGAGATCTCGCGCGTCAGCACGATCGCGCCGTAGCGCTGGAACTGGATCAGCGACTTGTTGTCGATCACGCTCACGATCTTGCCGTCGCGGTCCTCGACGGCCAGGTGGCGGACGCCCTGCTCCTCCATGCGCACCAGGGCCTCGTAGATCAAGGCGTCTTCGGGGATCTTGCTGAGCGGTGCGCTCATGATGGTGTGGATCGGCGCAGTCAGTGGCATACCCGTGGCCAGCACGCGGGTCCGCAGGTCGTGATCGGTGACGATCCCGAGCATGGTGTCGCCGGCGCTGACCAATGCCCCCGTGACATTGTGCTCGCTCATCCGCCGGGCCAGTTCGGCCACGGTCATGTTCATGTCGCAGACCAGCTCGTCGCGCCCCAGACGCGTCAGCGGCTCATGCAGGAACAGCAGCGACGTCTGGAGCTTCTCGATCAGGGCCTCGCGCCCCGCCTCCTGGCGCCGCTCGACCGTGACATCCTCTAGGGTGCCGACGATGTGGGCGCCGTCGGCATCGCGCACCAGTTGCGCCGAGAGCGCGACAAAGCGTGCTGCCGCGTCTTTGGTCTCGAGATGGACGATGTGTCGACGCACCTCGCCGCCGTCGAGCAGGGTCTGCAGGATGGCCTCGAACTCGGTCGCATCCGAGAACAGGTCGGCCAGCGCCGGCGGCCCCTGCTCTGTCGCGAAGAACGTCCGAGTTGACGGGTTGTACTCAAGCAGCGCGCCCCTCCGGGCGGCCCGAGCGCGAAAGACGCCCAGCGGAGCTGAGTGCGCCACATGGGCCAGGGCATCATCTCCCAGCAGGGGGGCCGCCCGTGCGACGTCGCGGCACAGCAAGATCAGACCGCGTTGGCCCGCAAACACGATCGGCGAGATCGCCAACACGCATTCCAGGTGGTGGCCTGCGGCGTGACGTAGAGCACCCTCAAAGGCCTCGCCGTCACCGGCCCCGTCCTCGATGGAGTGGCTCAACCGCTTCCAGAAGATGGGGTTGTCGCCGGGCGGCAGGAGATCGGCCAGATCCAGGAATTCAAGTTGGCGCGCCGAATAGCCCGACAGGTTTTGGAAGGTCGGGTTGGCGTACCGGCAGCGCTCGTCCAGGATCAGTAGCGTGCCCTCCGTGGTGGCTTCGATCAGGCTGTGATAGCGCTCGGTCGATTCGCGCAATCCCTCGAGCACATCCTGGCGCTGGCGCTCGAGGCGCAGGCTTTGCTGCAGCACGAAGATGAGTAGCAACACGACCGCACCAGAGATGACCAACGCCACAAGCACCAGATGGGTCTCGATGCGCACGATCTCGGCGCGGACGTCATCGGTGTACAGACCCGTGCCGATCACCCAGCCCCAGGGCTCGAACCCCCTGACGTACGACTCCTTTGGCTCAAGTCGGGTCGGATCATCGTTCCATTGCCAGACATAGTCGAGGTAGCCGTCGCCTTCACGCTCCACCTCCCGGGCGAACTCCACGAAGATCGCGACCCCGCGCGCGTCGGTGAAGGTCGAGACGTCCTGGCCGTTCAGATCGGGCCGGTAGGGGTGCATGATCATGCGCGGCCGCAGATCCTGGATCCAGAAGTAGTCCTTGCCATCCGGCCCATAGCGCAAGGACTCGATCCGGGCGCTGGCCTGAGCCTGTGCCTGCTCGCGGGTCAGCAGCCCGTCACGCTCGTCGCGCTCGTAGGAGGCCAGGATGCTCCAGGCCGAGTTGGTCAACTCGCGGATCAATTCGCGCTTGCGTTCGAGCAGCGTCTGTTCGAAAGACGGCAGGATGATGCCCCAGATCGCCGCCAGGAAGAGCCCGATCGCGATCAGAGTCGGAAGGAAGATGCGCACCACATACGAACGCCGCCGGAAAGGGTGCTGCCGGGCCACCGTCGCCCGCCCGGTCGTGACGCCGGGCTGGCTCTTCTCGACGGTCGGCGGCTGGCCGAAGCCCTGGCCGGCAAGTGCCGGACCGTCGAATGCCGGGCCATCAAACAGGGCAACGCGAAAGCGTGTCCAGGCTTCCCGCGGCATGGCGATCGTGAAGTCACCGCTCTCGGAATGAATGTCGGTGCCGGCGGAGACAAGAAGCCCATGGCGCTCGGCGAGCGCCACAAGGTCGGCGCGTTGTTGTTCCGAGAACGAGGAGTAGTGTGCCTCGAGCCCATCGAGGCCGGCCGCCTTCAGCCCGACGACATGGGTCTCGAGCCGTTCCAGATCAGGCTCGAACAACAACGGGTGAGCCCAGAACACCTTGCCGCCGGCCTTGTGGATCAGGGCGATGGCGGCCGTGGTCTCGAGCCGCCCGTTTGGCGCGGCGCTGACAGGTGGCGCATCGTTTGCGTTGTCGGGCACAGCCGCGCCCATCTTGCGCAGCGACCCCGAGATGCTGTGCACTTCCAGGTCGCGGGCCTGGCGGACGGAGTGCAGGGTGGCCAGGAGATCCGGATGCTTGGGGTTGAACCCGTACCCCAACAGGTGGAGTTCACGGCCGGCGAGATAGGTGGTCAGTTCCACGCCCGGCAGGCAGGGCACGCCACGGCGCTTCATGGCCTCCTGAAAACGCGGCAGGCCTTCGAGCGAGTCATGATCGGTCAGGGCCGCATACCGCACCCCGGCGCCGGCAAGCCCGGCGGCAAGCGCCTCCGGGCTGATCTCGCCGTCGCTGAAGTCGGTGTGGGTGTGGAAGTTGACCAGCAAGTCCATGACTGTGATCGTGGTCGGAAAGGGGAGCGTAAGCCGCAGCGCGAAACCCGCGGCTTACGCTCCCCTTTCCGATCACGTCTAGCCCATCGCGGCCTCCCGCCTTGGCGTCAGCAGCGACACGACCACCAGGGTGAGGAAGCTCAACGGGATCGAGATGATGCCCGGGTTGCTCAGCGGGACCGGCGCGTCGAGCGGGTTCAACCCATAGAGGCTAAAGAGCTCGGGTGAAAAAGCGATCAGCCCGATCGAAGCGACGATACCGACGATGATCGAGGCAGCGATACCCTGGGCCGTCGTCCGCTTCCAGAACAGGAGCATCACGATAGCCGGCAGGTTGGCCGAGGCCGCCACGGCAAAGGCCAGACCGACCAGGAAGGAGACATTCATGCCCTTGAACAAGATGCCCAGGACGATGGCCAGGCCACCGATCACGAAGGCCGAGATCTTGCCCGCGTTCACCTTCTGACGGTCGTCCATCTTGATCCGCAGATAGCGATCGAACAGGTCGTGGGCCACGGCGCCTGAGGCGGCCACGATCAGGCCGCTGACCGTGCCGAGCACCGTGGCGAACGCGATAGCCGAGATGAAGGCAAACAGCAACTCGCCAAACGAGCGGGCCAGCAGCGGGGCCGCCATGTTGCTGTCGGCCGGGTTCATGGCGCCGTTGACCATCGCGCCAAGGCCCATGAACAGCGTCAGGATGTAGAAGAAGCCGATGGCCGCGATCGCCACGATCGTGGATTTGCGCGCGCTGGCCGGGCTGGGCACCGTGTAATACCGGATCAGGATATGCGGCAGCGCGGCTGTGCCAAGGAAAAGCGCCAGCATCAGCGAGAGGAAATCCAAACGCTCGAGCAGGGTGCCCTCGACCTTGAACTTCAGACCCGGGCGCATGATGCGATCGCCGGGCACGTCGTTCGGGTAATAGACCGTCACCTTGTCGCCCGCGCCATCGATGAAGCTTGCGGTCTTCCAGGTGCGGACCAGCGTGTCCTCGGCCGTAATCGTGGCCAGGAAATCGAAGACCGAAAGGGCGCCGGTCGTGGTCTGCTTCTGACCGCGGATCTGCTCCAGGTTGCCGACCGGGCGCAGCTGGTTCTCGGGCGACTCAGGCGCGCCATTGATCCAGCGTCCGTCGGCCGCGGCCACCACCGATTGTGTCTCCTTGAGCGTCACGGATCCGTCAGCCTCGGCCGCGTACCACCAGACATCGCGCTCGCCCTGGGCGATACGCACAAAGGTCAGACCGCCCTTCACGTCGACCTGCTCCAGGACCTCGGCGCCGGCTTCGGCGACCTGCACCTTGCCATCCACCCGGCTGGCCGCGATGTGCCCGTATTCATAGAAGGGCACAGTGCCGCCCTGGTCGGGCGCCGTCGACAGGCCGCGCAGCAACACGGCCCCCACCAGCACGGTCGAAAATACAAGCAGCAGGCCGCCCTTGAGGAACTGCACGTACGTGGTCGAGGCCATGCCCGCCGTCGCGACGATCGTGATGACGATCGCGCCGACGATGATGACGCCCCACGCATGCGGGATGCCGAGCAACGGCTCGACAAGCACGCCCGCGCCGACCATCTGCGGGATCAGGTAACAGACCGAGACCACAAGCGTGCTGATGGCCGCAGCGAGTTTGATGCCGCGCGAGTTGTAGTTTGCGTCCACGGCATCGGTGAACGTGTACTTGCCCAACTTCTTAAGCGGTTCGGCCACCACGAAGAGCGCCACGATCCACCCGGCCAGGAACCCGATCGAGTAAAGGAAGCCGTCATAGCCGACCGTGGCGATCAGGCCGCAGATGCCGAGAAACGATGCAGCCGAGAGGTAATCGCCGGCGAAGGCGATCCCGTTGACGCTCCAATGGATCTGGCCTCCGGCGGCGTAGTATCCGCTCGAGGTCTTTGCCTTATTGCCCAGATAAATCGAAAGCCCGACCACGAAAACGACGAAGATAATGAAGATGAAGACAGCCATGGCTCAAGACCTGCCCTTCGTGGCGTTCGGACCGTCGGCGGGGGCTGAGCGGCCCTCCAGTTCGATTTCCTTGCGGTGGCAGAGCGCGTCGTAGATCAAGGCCTCGATCAGGGCGCCGACGATCAGCATGAAGCCGACGACAGTCGCCAGGTTCATGCCGGCGAAGACGATCAGGCCCATCGTCTGCGGTGCGGTCAGGTTGATGGCCACGAAGGCGGCGTAGAACAGCGCGTAGATCGCAAACATCCAGACACCGAGGCGTGTCTTATACGGCCCGGCCGGGTCCTTACCGACAGGTGTGGAGGGTTCGTGCAGCATGCTGTCTCCTTATCTTGGTGCGCATCGCGGTCTCGCGAAGGTCCATGACATGTATAGAGTTTGCGATTGAAGGACCCGGATCCGTGAGGGCGTTGTTGCACCCGACGATCGCCCCCGTTCGTCGGCCAACTCGATGTGCATTGTACAACGTCGCCAGCCTGGTTCCTTTGCTCGCAGGAAGATCCGTTCGGCGGCCGGCGGCCTGAAGATCAGGCGCCCGATTGTTTCTGGAAGGGGCATTGATATACGGCAACGGCCTGTTCGGCGAAGTCCGCCAGGCTGAGGCGCAGGGCGGGCGGCTCGAGCACTTCGACCGCCCCACCCAGCCCCAGCAGGCGCGTGCGCGCCTCCTCGAACGAGCCAAAGGTCAGCGCTGCGGTGACCGGCTCGCCCGGACGCGGCTCGCAGATCGTCTCGACCGACACAGCCGGCTCGCGACCGAGATACCAGCTGAGCCGAGGCCAGAGCGTCGGCGCGATCCGCACCTGGGCCGTGAATGTCGCGCGGCCCCGCTCGACGTCGCCGCACCAGCCCGCCCAGAACCGTGCAAGGTCGAAATCGACCGGGCGGGTGAAGCCCTGCGGGAGCTCGGAAACGGCGATCACGTCGGCCACGCGGTAGACCCGGAGGTGGCCGGCCCGCGCACAGACCACGTGCCAGAGGTTGGCCTTGGCGACCAGCCCATAGGGCGCCACGTCGGCGATCATGGGCCCGTCGATCGGCGGCCCGACCTGTATCGTCAATCGCACGCAGCGATCGCGCCAGACGGCCTGATAGAGCGCCTGCAGCGCGGCGGAGGGCTCGATAGGTTGGAACCACCAGGTGGAGTCGAGATGGATGCGCTGCCGTGATGACGCAGCCGCATCGCGCCGGGCCTCGGGCAGCGCGGCCGAGAGTTTGCGTAGAGCGCTCTGTAGATCGCGATTGACCCCGAGCACCGCGAGCGGCTGCGGCACGTGCAACATGAAGAGCGCGCGGGCCTCCGGCTCGGTCAGGCCGGTCAGCGTCGTGCGATAGCTCTCGAGCAGCGAGCAGCCGCCGCCCGGCCCACGCTCGGCGTAGACCGGCACGCCCGCGGCGCCAAGCGCATCGATATCGCGATAGATCGTGCGCTCCGAGACCTCGAGCTCATCGGCCAGGGCCTGGGCCGTCACCCGGCCGCGGGCCTGCAATATCATCAGCAACGCGATCAGACGATCGGCGCGCATATCTCCCCCGATCACGGCCCGCCCGCTGGCTGGGCCGCTCCCCCATCTCCGTAGACGCGATCCTAGCACGAAATCCTGACAGATGTTGGCACCTGTCCACGTAAGATGAGACAAGGTCAAAGGAGAAACACATCATGTCAAACGAAGTCAGGATCGTGCGGCTCGAGCCGATGAAGGTGGCCGCGGCGCTGGGCTTCGGGCCCGAGCCCGAGGCGTTGGCCTGGGAGGCGCTGACGCACTGGGCCGCGTCTGAGGGCCTGCAGCTGAACGAGCACCGGTTGTTCGGGTTCAACAACCCCTCGCCGACGCCCGGCAGCCCGAACTACGGCTACGAGCAGTGGCTGGTGCTCAAAGAGCGTGCCATCGGCTCGGCCGAGGTTCAGATCAAGGACGTCGCGGGTGGGCTCTACGCAGTCCTGCGCTGCCATGGGACCCCGAACCCCGCGATCTGGCAGGATCTGGTGCGCTGGCGCGAGGCGAGCCCTTATCGCGGCGCGGCCCATCAATGGCTCGAGGAGCTCGTCACACCTGAGCTGCTCGGACAGTGGGATCAGGTGATGTTCGACCTGTATCTGCCGATTGCGGAGTAACGATCAGAAGGCCGGAGGCTGAAGAGCGGTCGTTCTTCAGCCTCCGGCCTTGACCCACGTCCACGCCTGTTGCGCCATCACCGGGCTGAAGCCCAGCGACTTGTAGAACTCCTGGACCGAACCGACAAAGGCAACGCGCGCGCCGAGTTCCGCGCAGCGACGCAGGCCCTCGAGCACGACTGCGCGGCCGAGGCCCAGCCGGCGGTAGTCGGGGTCGGTCGCCACCGGCTCGACCAGCGCGATGCGGTTGCGCGGCTCGTACCACATCCCGCAAAACGAGACGAAATCGCCATTGGGCGCCACGGCCGCGAGCGTCAGGTCATGGCGGAAGTACGGGCTCGATTGCATCTGGCGGCGGTCTCGCACACCCCCGGCCGGCGGCTCGCCCGCGTGGTTGAAGCCGCGCCAGAGCACGCGGTCCATTTTGACCAGATCGTTTTCCTCGGCCAGGCTCGTGATCCGAAAACCGGCGCGGATCTTGAGGTCAGGCGCGAAGCCCTCTGGGGTCTCGAGCATCATCATCGGTCGATCCGCGTTCGGGTCGCGCCGGAAGCCGCGCGCCGCGGCATGCTGCGCGAACGCTGTGTCGAATTCGCCGATGTAGGCGGTGAGCACGCGCTGCCCGTCCGGCTCGACGCGCGCGAGATCGGCGCAGGCATAGTCGAGCATCTCTGGTTTCAGGCGATCGTAATCCGGGTGCACGTCGAAGAACGCCTCGCCCAGCACGCTCTCATAGTGCGCGACGGCCACGAGCCGGCCTTCATCCTCCCAGAGCCGGATGCGTCCCAGCCTGCCCCAGTCGAGCATCGGGTGGCTGTGCATGTACGACCAGATCGGCCGGATCCAGTTGCCGTCACGGTTGCCGGGTTGAAAGAGCGTCTCGAGGAAGTCGCTGACGGCGTAGTAATCGTCAAGGCCTACGAAGCGGCGTGCGTTGATCATGGTTCGATGTCCCCCAGAAGCGGATTGTAAGCCAGGTTGGCCGTCGATCCCGGGATCGCTATCAGACTCTGACATCCCCCTGACACCGCCGAAAATCACTTGACCCCGCTTCCCCATAGGAGTAAAACAAACCGACGGTCGGTTTTTCAACGAGGACGCTATGCCCCGCGTGGTTAATGAAGAGGAGAACGCGCTCAAGCGCGCCGAGATCCTGGACGCCGCTCAGTCGTTGATTTATGTCAAGGGCTATGAGCAGATGTCGATCCAGGACATTCTCGACGAGCTCCAGATCTCCAAGGGCGCTTTCTACCACTACTACGACTCCAAGCCGTCGCTGCTCGAAGCGCTGATCGACCGGATGCTCGAACAGGTCATGCGCCTGGTGCTCCCGATTATTCAGGATCCGCACGAACCGGCCCTCCGCAAGATCCAGAAGTTCTTCACCTCGGTCGGCACCTGGAAGACCGCGCGCAAAGACTTCCTGATGGGCTTCGTCCGCAGCTGGTACTCGGACAAGAACGCCCTGCTCCGGCAGAAGATGACGGCCCGCATGCTTCATGTCTCGGGGCCTTGGTTGGCCTCGATCGTCCGCCAGGGGATCGACGAAGGCGTTTTCGACACGCCCTACCCCGACCAGATCGGGGCCGTGACCTTCGCCATGGTGCAAAGCCTCGGCGAATTGATCGGCGACTGGGCCCTCGCCCCCCAACCGGCGCCGGCCAAGGCGCAACGCCTCGTCGATACGATCACGGCGTACAACCATGCGCTCGAGCGCCTGCTCGGCGCGCCACAGGGCTCCATCGTCATGATGCAGCCCGACGTGATCGAGGCCTGGTTCGGGATCTCGGCCAAAGATCCTCCCGGTGAGTCAAACGTCGCAGAATCCACCGGAGAGTCGCAGAGAGGAGCTTGACCCATGAGTCTGTATCTTCGCCAGGCCTGGCGCAACATCTGGCGGCACAAGCGCCGCACCCTGATCGTGGTCTTCGCCATCGGCAGCAGCATGTCGCTGATGATGATGTACGACGGTCTTGTCGGCGGCTTCGAGAACGCCATCTACGGCAACGCCATCCGCGTCCTGGGCGGCAACATCCAGGTCCACGCCGAGGGCTACGACGCGCAAGCCGCGTCCAACCCGATCCTGCCGCTGCCCGACGACGTCGCGATCGTGACCGCCGCGCAGGCCCAACCGCATGTGCTCGCCGCCGCCCGCCGGATCAACACAGGCGGGATGGTCACCAACCGCGAAGGCGCCTTCGCCGTCTCGATCGTGGGGATCGAGCCCGAGAAGGAGGCCGCGGTCAACCTGATCGCCCAGAACGTGGTCGCCGGCCGCTTTCTGACCAGCGAGGACGGCGACCTGGCGCTGATCGGCCAGGGCCTCGCGGCCGAGATGAACCTCGCAATCGGCGACCGCTTCACGCTGACCGGCCAGGCCAGCCATAGCCAGCTGCGCCAACGCACCTTGACCGTCGTCGGGATCTACGACGTCGGTATGCCCGACATCGAGAAGCGCTCGGTGTATCTCTCGCTCAAGGAGGCGCAGGATCTGTACGGCCTGACCGGGCAATCGACCGAGGTCGCGATCTCGCTCGAGGAGATCGGCCAGGAGCCGGGCGTGATCCAGGGCCTGCAGCCGGGGTTCACCAATGTCGAGATCTCGTCCTGGGAGGCATCGTTCCCCGACTTGAAGTACGCGCTCGATCGAAAGGGCGCTGTGATGGACGTGTTCAGCGTGATCATCCTCGGCATCGCCGGCATCGGCATCCTCAACATGTTGCTGATGGCGGTCTTCGAGCGCACCCGCGAGATCGGCCTGCTCGGCGCGCTCGGAATGCGCCCGGGCCAGATCATGTGGCTCTTCCTGCTCGAGGGCGCGATGATGGGCGTGGTCGGCGTGGTCTTCGGCGTCGCGCTGGGCGTCGGCCTGAACTTCATCATGAGCCAGGTCGGCTTCGACTACAGCGCGTTCACGTCGATGACGGCCTACACGGCCCTGATCAACGAGCGCGTGTACTCGACGCTCGGCCTCGAAAAGATCGGGATGCGCGTGGCCACGGTGCTCGTCATCGCCCTGCTCGCGTCGATCTGGCCGGCCCGCGAGGCCGCGCACAGCGAACCGGCGCTCGCGCTCCATCACGTCTAAGAGGCTCGCATGCTACACCTCATCTCAATGGCCTGGCGTGATCTGGGCCGTAACCGTCGCCGTTCGTTCTTTTCCGCGTTGGCGCTGGCCATCGCCCTGGCCCTGCTGCTGTTCATGGCCTCGGTCGTCCAGGGCGAGATGCGCGATGCCATGAACGCCAGCATCCGGCTCGAATCCGGCCACCTGCAGGTGCGCTCGGCCAACTACAACCCGGACAAGACCAGCCTCAAATGGGAGGACCTGATCGCCGCGCCCGCGACAGTCGCCAGCCAGATCGCGACCCTGCCCCAGGTCGAGGCCGCCACGCCGCGGCTGTACGCCAGCGGCATCCTGGCCTCGGGCGAGACGACCCTGGGCGTGCGCGTCATCGGCATCGACCCGGCCTCGCCGGCCAACGCGCCCCTGACCGACGGCCTGCTCGCCGGCACCTTCCCAACGGCCGATGACCGCGACGGGGTGCTCATCGGCCAGCCCCTCGCCGACAAACTCAAGGTCGGCGTCGGCGACCGGATCAACCTGGTGGTCAACACCTCGAGCGGGGCCGTCGACGAACAGAACTTCGTGGTCCGTGGGATCTTCTCGACCCGCACGCCGAACTACGATGCGAACAACCTGTTCATGCCGCTCGCCAAGGCGCAGGCGATCACGGGCGCCGAGGACCGCGCCAGCCTGATCTTCGTGCTCCTCAAGGACCGCGAGCAGGCGCCCGCCGTCGCCGACGCCATCGCGTCGGACGGCTTCACGATCGTCAACTTCCGCGACTTCAACGCGCTGCTGGCGACGTTCGAGGAGTTCTCGGGCGCCTACATGTTCGTGCTGTACCTGATCGTGCTGGCCATCACGTCCACCGTGATCATCAACACCCTGATCATGGCGGTCTTCGAGCGCACCCGCGAGATCGGGATCCTCTCGTCGATCGGCATGCGCGGCGGCCGGATCATGGCCATGTTCTTCACCGAATCGGCGCTGCTCGCGGTCGGCGGGATCCTGCTGGGGATGCTCATCGGCCTGCCGCTCGTGTACTACGCCTCGACGGCCGGGATCTACTTCGGCGACGTCGGCGCGATCGGCATGCCGCTCAGCGACACAATCTACGCCTATCTCACCTGGAACGACGCCATCACCCTGACGGTCATGGCCTTCGTCATCAGCCTGCTCGCCGCCGTCTACCCCGCCATGCTCGCGGCGGGGATGGAGCCGGTGGATGCTTTGCGCGGCGGTCAATAAAGGAAACGCCATCATGGAAGTCACACGTGTTGAAAACGTCACCCGCGCCTTCA
>Ga0209573_1003851_pt1 | contig 15688 bp, 11 predicted proteins | sample TNRBio252014_DNA_FD_185870 | JGI IMG/M metagenome (GOLD analysis project Ga0209573, IMG submission 185870) | Wastewater treatment Type I Accumulibacter community from EBPR Bioreactor in Madison, WI, USA - TNR Reactor_6/25/2014_ DNA (SPAdes)... | ecosystem: Engineered > Bioreactor > EBPR >...
GCGAAGGGCATTGCAAACAACAATCGTGGGATTTTCATTCTTGATGTGCTCCTTAACGGTTTGATCGTCGATCATTTAGCCGGTCCAGGGCTTGCCGACCGCGTAGTACCCTCCCTCAATATGGACGTTGCCCTCCCTCAGGTTCGGTCGGATGGCCGATTTATTTCATGCTGGCCCGCAGTTCCACCAGGGCCTGATCGAAGGCATCGACCCGGATCAGACCCAGACGGGGAAATTCGAGGTCGATGATGACGTAGACTGTCACCGCCATGACGGTGGCGAAACCGGTCATGTGCAGCCAGTTGCGTGACTTGCCACCGGCCATGCCATAGCCGGCCAGCAGCGCGCTGGCCAGCGCCAACCCCACCAGCATCCCATAGATGACGATCGGCGGGTGCATTTGGGTTGCCATGGTCCGGGTGGTGGTGATGTCGATCATTTCGTTCAGTGCGGGCAACAACAACATCGTCGCGGGTGGCGGGGCGCCTTCCAATCGCCCGGCGGCGACCGCCTGGGTCCAGATTTCTCCCTGTAACCCCGTCGCCCTGGCCAACTCCGCCTGCGCGGCCTTGATATCGGGCAGTTTACGGTAGACCTCCAGCCGGGAATCGACATACTGCCGGAAACTTTCCCGAATCGCCGGTTGGGTGCTGGTGGGCAACAAATCGAGCCGCAGCCAGGCGGTGCCGATGGCGTTGGTTTCCTGGACGATCAGATCCCGGCGGGCGTCGAAGCGCGAGGCTGCGCCCGAGAAGGTAAAGGCGATCAGCAGGCCCACGAGCGCGAAGATCGCGCCCTCGACCGCGCTGGTCCCCGCCCGCGCGCCCTCGGGGTCGAGCGCCAGTCGCTTGCCGCCGAGCCGGCGGCCCACTTCCAGCAAAATCAGAATGCCGACAAACAAACCTGTGGCGAGTAGCGTGGCAATTAGTATCTTGTTCATGATGAAGCTCCCGGTTGATCTGGACGAGGTACAGCGGCGCGGCGCCAGCGCAAGTAGGGAATCGAGATCACGGCGGAGGTCAGGATATAGGCGGCAATGATGACCGCTGTTCGCGGTCCGGGCAGCGAGGCGGCAACCAGCACGGCGATCCCCAGATGGCGCGTGGAGCAGGCAATCGCCAGCGCGGTGCGATCCTCCTCGGCAGGGCCGCCGAGCAGATGGCCGATGGCCAGCGCGATGGCGATCAGAGCCGCCAAGGTCAGCACGCCGCCCCATTTGGCGTCGAGCAGGACGTCCCAGTGCAGGATCAGAAGCGCGAGCGAGCAGGCCGTCAGCGCCAGTCCGGCGACGCCCATCAGACGATTCACGATGCGCTCGGCGAAGGCCGGGAAGAACCAGCGGATCAACATTCCCGCAGCCAGTGGCAGCAGGAAGGACTTGGCGAGCACCCACGCCACCCGTGAGGACTCCAGATTCGGCGGGTTACGGAACTGCGGGCCGAGCACCGCCAGCCAGGCGGGCACCAGGATGATCGCCAGCAGGGAGGAGGTCACCACCAGGCTGAAGATATAGGCCCCGTCGCCGATGTGCAGCAGCTTGCGCGGGAGCAGCGGCGCTCCGGCCGAGACCGCCAGCACCAGCAGGCCGATTTCGACCCCCGGCGCCAGGGTCAGCGCCTTGACCAGCGCCAGGGCCGCCAGCGGCACCAACACGTACATGGCGAGCAGCGAGCGCAACAACAGGCGGGGACGCTGCCAGAGGTAGGCCATGTCCCTCGGGGTGGAGTCCATGCCGATCGCGAGGATGATGATCCCCACAGAGATTTTGAGCAGCAGTAGCAGCGTTGCGGTCATTTTGTGCCTCGCGGTGCAATCAGCCAACCCTGGCATCAAGCCGATCGAGCTTGATTGCGCCGTCGCCAAGGTTCACAGAGGGAAAAGGAATTTCACGGTCAAATTGACTGTCCATTCGGGGGCCACCTCGTCGTTCGCGAAATTCGCCAGCAGCGCCGCCAGAGCGGCAAAAAACGTCATTCGCATTCTCACGGCAATCACTCCTATTGGAACAGCTTAACCCCTCGCCCAGTGGTCATTTCAACCGCACTGCGACCGTGTCGATCTTCCCGTCGAACCGGAACGGCCGCCGGTCGAAGTAGTCGAGCGACACGGTCGAGCCCAGATCGACGCCGACATCGAAGGTCTCGCTTGCCGAGAAGGCGGCGGGCACGGTGCGCTTTACCGTCGTGCGCGCCACTTCCTGTCCGTCGACCGTCAGCACCACATCGGCCGGCGACAGCGGCTTGGCGCTGGCCAGCGTGGTCGTCACGTCGATGCGGTGCTTGCCGGCGGGCAGCTTGCTGGCTGAGCGCGCGATGTACCGCTCGATGATCATCATGTTGTATTCATAGACGAGTTGCCCCTTGTCCATGTACAGCGTCAGCCCGCCGCCCGAGCCGCCCAGCGCGTACAGCACGCCCGAGGCGTTGTCGCCGAACTCCGCATCGATGCTCACCGTGCTGCTCTCGCGGCCCAGCCCCGGCGCGGTGAACTCCGGCATGCGCGTGGTGGTCGCGTCGAACTGCCAGCTCGTGTAGGGCGTCTTGATGCGGTCCTCGGGGTGCAGGCGCAGCCAGATGCCGGCGCCGAGGGGGTAGACCTGGTTCGCTTTGGCCTGCTCGTCGAACACCTTCTGTAGTTGCGCCAGTCGCTGCGGTTCCTTTGTGGCCAGATCGTTCGCCTCGGAGAAGTCCTTGTTGATGTCGTAGAGCTCCCACCGGTCCTTGGCCGAATCCCACTCCGCCAGTCCGGGCGCTCCGGGTAGCCAGGGCACGAGTGGGCCGAAGGTGGCGGCCACCCAGCCGTCCTGGTAGATGGCGCGGCTGCCGTTGTTGTCGAAGTACTGCACCTGCTTGCGACCCGGCGCCTTCGCATCCTTGAACGTGTAGGCCAGGCTCACGCCGTCGATGGAGTCCTGCTCGACCCCGTCCACGACCTTGGGCGGTGTGATGCCGACCACTTCATAGAGGGTCGGGGCGATGTCGTTGACATGGTGAAACTGCGAACGAGGCACTCGGTCGGGCTTGATGCCCTTGGGCCAGGAGATCACCATCGGGTTGCGCGTGCCGCCGAAATGCGAGGCCACCAGTTTGGTGTGATGGAATGGCGTGTTGCCGGCCCAGGCCCAACCCGCGTGGTACATGCTGTCGGTCTTGGCTGTTCCGAGCGCGTCCAGGCCGCCGATCTTTTCCAGCGCCGCCAACTGCTGTTCGACGGTATTCGGGATGCCGTTCTGCGCCAGCAGTTCGCTGATGGTGCCGTTCTGGCCTTCGGCGCTGGCGCCGTTGTCGCCGAAGATGTAGATGACGATGGTGTTGTCGCGGATGCCCAAGCGGTCCAGCTCGTCGATCAGCTTGCCGGCCTGCACGTCCACATGCTCGACAAAGCCGGCGTAGATCTCCATCAGCCGGCGCTGGAACGGACGCTGCGCTTCCGGAATGCTGTCCCACGAGGCCATGGATGCGGCGCGCGGGGTGAGTTGGGTGCCCGCTGGAATCCAGCCGAGTTGCTTCTGGCGCGCAAAGACGCGCTCGCGATAGGCATCCCAACCATCGTCGAACTTGCCCTGGTACTTGTCGGACCAGGCCTTGCCGACCTGATGCGGCCCGTGCGCCGCGCCAGGCGCCCAGTACAGGAAGAAGGGCTTGTCCGGCGAGAACGCGCGATGCTTGCGCAGCCAGTCGATGCCACGCTGCGCCATGTCCTCGCTCAGGTGGTATTTTTCGTCGTGTGGCGGCTCCACGACGTTGGTGTTCTCGACCAGTCGCGGCTCCCACTGCGAAGTTTCGCCGGCGAGGAAACCGTAGAAATAATCGAACCCGTGGCCGGTGGGCCAGCGGTCGAACGGTCCCATGGCCGTCGTCTGGTTGGCCGGCGTGTTGTGCCACTTGCCGAATGCAGCCGTCTTGTAGCCGTAGTGACGCAGGACTTCGGCCAGCGTGGCCGAGGTCTTCGGAATCACGCCCGTGTAGCCGTCCCAGTCGACCGCGCGTTCGGCGATGGTGCCGTTGCCCACCCGCTGGTGATTGCGCCCGGTCAGCAAGGCGGCTCGCGTCGGCGAGCAGATCGCCGTGGTGTGGAAAGCGTTGTAGCTCACTCCCTGGCCCGCCAACTTGCTGAGTGTCGGTGTGTTCATCTCGCCGCCGAACGTCGAGGCTTGGCCGAAGCCGACATCGTCGAGCAGGATGATCAGCACGTTCGGCGCATCCGGCTTGAGGTGTTGCGGCTGCGCGCGGCGCTGATGGACCGAGTCCTGCAATCGCGGCTGGGTGACACTGGCCGACGGGGTCGGCGGGAAGGGCAGCACGGAACCGTCGTCGGGCGTGGCGGCGAAGGCTGCGGTGGTGAAGCCGCACAGAGCGGCGACCAGAAGTGCCGTTTTCATGGTGGGTTTCCTATTTCTTCAAATACGCGATCTTCGTCGTGCCGATGGCGCCGTTGAAAGGGAACGGGGCCTGGTCGTAGTAATCGAGCGACACGGGCGAATCCAGGTCGCTGCCGATGTCGAAGGTCGCATTGGAGGTGAAGTGCAGCGACATGGCCGCCGGCACCCGGCCCTGCGCCACGACCTTGCCGTTGACTTTCAGGGTCACGTCCATCGGTCCGCCGATCTTGTCGGCCAGCTTCGACTCGACCTCGATCTTCGCCTTGCCCTTCGGCAGCTTTTCGGTGGCGCGGATCTTGGTGCGGGCGATCTCGAAGAGGTTGAACTCATAGCTGAGGATGCCGTCCTTCACGTAGCAGGTGAGGCCGCCGGAGAAGCCGGCCAGCGCGTAGAGCACGCCGTTGGCGTTCTCGGGCGCGTCTACTTCCATGCTCACGAGGCTGTCCACCTTGCCCAGCTTGGGCGCGGCGGACTCCGGCATCCCGGTCATCGCGCCGTCGAAGGTCCATTCGGTGTAGGGGCTGGCAGGCGCGTCCTCCGGGTGAAACAGGGCCGTGGCCCACAACCCGCCGCCGATGGGCAGGTTCTTGTTCTTGGTGGATTCGAGCAGGAAGAGGTCCTTCATCTGCGCCAGCTTTTCCGGCATCGTCGTGGCGAGGTCGTTGGCCTGGCTCCAATCTTCGTTCAGGTTGTAGAGTTCCCATTTATCCTTCTCCGGCGACCATTCGCGCGCGCCCTTCGGGATGCCGCCGACCCACGGCTCGCGCGGCCCGAACGCGCAGGCATACCAGCCGTCGTGATAGATGCCGCGACTGGCCATGATGTCGAAGAACTGCGTCTTGCGCCGGCCGTTGGCCTTGGGATCGGCGAAGGTGTAGCTCATGCTCATGCCATCCATCGAGTCCTGTTCGAAGCCGTTGACCACGCGCGGCGGCGTGATTTTCGTCACTTCGTAGATCGTCGGCACGATGTCAACGACGTGGTGGAACTGCGGACGCGGAGTGGCGTTGGGTTTGATGCCCTTGGGCCACGACACCGCCATCGGCTGCCGGGTGCCGCCGAAATGTGCGGCCGCCAGCTTGGTGGAGCGATAGGGCGTGCTGCCCGCCCAGGCCCAAGCGGCGTGATACATGTTGTCGGTTTTCGGGCCGCCGAGGGCATCGAGTCCGCCCAGCTCCTGCAACGCTTCGAGGTGCTGGGAAATCTTGGTCGGGATGCCGTTCTGCGCGAGCTGTTCGCTGATGGTGCCGTTCAGTCCTTCGGCGGAGGAGCCGTTGTCGCCCCAAATGTAGAAGATGAGGGTGTTGTCGAGCTTGCCTTGCCGCTCGATTTCAGCAATGACGCGACCCGCGTTGTAGTCGGCGTGCTCGGTGAATCCGGCGAAGACCTCCATGAGCCGACGCTGGAAAGGCTTTTCGTCCTCGGGAATGGAGTCCCAGGAAGCCATCGAGGCGGGACGCGGCGTGAGCTGCGCGTTCGGCGGAATCCAGCCGAGCTGTTTCTGGCGGGCGAAGGCGCGCTCGCGATACTGGTCCCAGCCGTTGTCAAACTTGCCCTGGTATTTGTCGGCCCATTCCTTCCACACCTGATGTGGGCCGTGCGAGGCGCCCGGCGCCCAATACAGGAAGAAGGGTTTGTCCGGCGCGTAGGCGCGCTGCTCGCGCAGCCACTGGATGGCGTCCTCGGCGATGTCCTCGGTGACGTGATAGCCCTTGCGGTGGATTTCGTGCGGGTTCACCGGCGTCGTGTTGCGCACCATCGTCGGCTCATACTGCGAGGCCTCGCCGGCGAGGAAGCCGTAGAAATACTCGAAGCCGTACCCGGTCGGCCAATACTCGAACGGTCCCTTGCTCGTGAGCTGTTCCTCCGGTGTGTTGTGCCACTTGCCGAACGCGGCAGTGTTGTAGCCGTAGTGCTTCAGCACCTCGGCAACGGTGGCCGATGATTTCGGGATGATGCCGCTGAAGCCGTCAAAGTCATTCGCGATAGCGGCGATTTGGCCGTTGCCGACGCGCGTGTGATTGCGCCCGGTTAACAAGGAAGCGCGCGTTGGCGAGCACATCGCCGTTGAATGGAAGCGATTGAACGACACGCCCATCTTTGCCACGCGATCCAGTGTCGGCGTGTTGATCTCGCCACCGTAGGTCGAGGGCGTAGCCGGCCCCACGTCGTCCATGAGGATGATGAGGATGTTGGGCGCGCCCTCGGCCAGGCGCTTCGGCTCGACACGCTTCTTGTAGGTGGAGTCCTGAATCGTCAGTCCCGCCGTGGAACTGGACGGCGTGGGCGGAAACGGCAGGATTTCCTGCCCGTTTGCAGGGGCGGCCAACGACAGGAGCCAGACCAGACCGATCAGGAAAAGAGAAGAAGGCAGGTATCTGGAGGGGTTGGAAATCATGGGACTCTCCTTTTTTGTATAGGCATGTCTTTCAGATTGACTTCACTGGCCGCGCCTCGGGGAACTTCCAGGCACCACTCAGGGCTTCCGCACGACAGAGTTCCAGCCTGTCAGGTTGTTGAGCGAGCAGGCGTCGATCTCGTTCTTCTCGAACCCTTTGATCGACAAGCATCACGGCCCTTGGCCGGTTCTCAGAATTTGTAAACCATCTTGAGCCAGACGAAGTCACCGTTCAGGCGGTTCCGGGTGTCGAGTTCGGGCAGCCACTTGACCTCCAGGATCAACTTATCCTGCCCGATCGGCTGGATGTAACCCAGCACCGGGCCGATGCCAGCCGTCCGCCCCTCGAAGTCGCCCAACCGCGCGCCAGCGCCGCTGTCGCCGGTGACCTGCTCGAAGTACCACGCCTCCGCGCCGACGTTGAAGAACCCCGAACCCAGCGGCACGATCTGCTGTACCGACGCATCGACGTGGAACACGTTGCCGCTGTGGTAGTCGGTATCGGGGTTTTCGGTGTTCATCGCCAGGCCAAGATGGATCGCTGCGTTGAAGCCGGACTTGGCGTTGTTGTACGCCACGCCAATGATGGGATCGAATGTCCAGTAGTTAAGTCCCGGGTTGCCGAGCCGGCCCAGTTCGTAGCTTCCTGTCGGCGCGTAGACCGGCATCAGGAAATCGTACTGCCAATCGCCCGATTTCCAGGCCAGCATCACCGGCACCACCGTCAGGTCACCGAAACCGGAAACCTCGCTCTGGATCGAGATTCCTCCCAGCGCCTCGGAGTCCGCCGAGATGTCCATCCACGAGTATGGGAGGAACGCCGCGACGCTGTAATGGGCGCCCCCGAGCACCGTCGGATCGAACGTGTAACCGCCCCCCAGAATCAGGGTCTCGACCTTCGCGTCGGCATTAGTCACGATGCCCGCCGCCGTGGGAATCCGCACTGTGGCGTCGCCTTGGTAGCTCAGGAACATCGGCTTGAAGAACCAACCGGGCGCGGTCGGGGGCAGGTCCACCAGCGTCGCGTTGGCGCCCGGCAGGATGTGCGAGGTGCCGCCTTCCCCAGCGTTGACGGCCTGTGGCAGGGTGACGAGGGACGAAAACATCGCGCTCGCCAGCAGCGTGACGATCCGGTTTCTGGAGGGATTGGGAATCACGGGACTCTCCTTGCAATTATTGAGAACAGGAAGCCGTTGGTTGAACCGCCAGCTATCCTATCGGTGGAGAGTTGATGGGTTCGCGGGACAACCAGGGTGATGCGGAGCGCCGACGGAGCGGGAGCTTCCCTTTATCCTCACTATTCTTGTCACGGTTTACGAAAGCATAGTCAGCGGTCAAAGGAACAGTTATGTATTTTTCGCAAAAATTGCGAATGAATAGACGTGTTGAGGGTAAGACATGTATCCACCAAGCACCTCAAACAATTCCACCAACTCACCGGTAGTCGGCATTCAGGCAACGAGCGGAGCGGCCTCGGCCTGCGAACCGTGCCTGTACGAGAAGATCGTTCAACACTGGGAAACGCTATGCACGCCACTGGATTGCGGAACCTTCGGCTATCGGATGAGCTATCTGGCGACCCCGGCTGTTACCATCTATCAGGAACACTTCGACACGGCAGTCCGCCTGCGAGGGTTATCGCCGCCGCACAGGCTCGTTTTTTCGGCGCCCATCCGCCTGGGCGCACGGTCGGTCTATATGCGGAAGCCCTGGTCGGGCGACGGCTTCCCCGCAACGATGCCCAGCGGATACGATCTGGTGATCGACCGGGGTCAATTCCATCTGGTGGTCTTGATCGATCTCTCGACGATCCGAAGCGCTTTGCCTGAGGATGTGGTGGCTCATCTGGAGCGCGCGGCTCACGCCTATCTGCTGCCGGCTGGGGCCGAGACCGTCACGGCGTTCGGCGCCTGGCTGCTCGGGTTGTTGGACCAAGTCCAGCGCAACCCGGAGATATTGCGGCATCCCGCCGCCGTCCAGGCTATCGAACAGGATCTGATTCACCGCTTGGCTGGCTCGATCCAAATCCCGGTGGCCTCAAAACCAAACGTATTCGCGCGCCGCCGCACGCTGAATCGCGCGCTGGAGTATCTACGCGCGGCGGAATTTTCGATGCTCGGCGTGCCCGAATGGTGTAAAGCCGTTGGCGCCAGTCAGCGCACCCTGGAGTATGCCTTTCGCGAGACCTTTGATTTGACGCCACTGACCTTTCTCCGGTTGCGGCGCTTGCACGAGGTTCGGCGTCGGTTGTTGACATCCTGCCGCAAAGATACGTTCGTTACGAAAATCGCCCACGAGCTGGGTTTTTACGAACTCGGACGCTTTGCATCGGACTACCAGCGGCTGTTCGGCGAACTGCCTTCGCAGACCCTGCGCCGGGTGTCCTCCATCAAATTCGGCCCGATAGCCGGTTCAGTTCATGCTGGCCCATAGTTCCATCAGGGTCTGATCGAAGGCATCGACCCGGATCAGGCCCAGACGGGGAAACTCGAGGATGTCGATCATCTCGTTCAGTGCGGGCAACAGCAATATCGTCGCCGCCCTCGGGGTCAAGCGCCAGTCGCTTGCCGCCGAGCCTGCGGCCCACTTCTAGCAAAATCAGAATGCCGACAAACCAGCAATTCCCGGCGTCTTGATTTATAAGGACTTTTCGTATAATTAAATGACGTTTATGAAAAATATCCTTAAAAATCTATGTCACAAAAATAAGAGACCGGGAATCGCTGCCGACAAACAAACCTGTGGCGAGTAGCGTGGCAATTAGCATCTTGTTCATGATGAAGCTCCCGGTTGATCTGGACGAGGTACAGCGGCGCGGCGCCAGCGCAAATAAGAAACTGTCTAAAAACCCATTTATATTATCTGATTAGAAAATAGTAGAGTTGGCAAGAGCTAACGCTATAAGGTTTTCTGGTCAAACGCTTACGGGTGTTTTTCGACAATCTCTCTGACCGGTATTACCCTCGCTCAAGTGGACGCTGCCTTCCTTCAGGTTCGACCGGATGGCCGGTTCATTTCATGCTGGCCCGCGTTTTCATATTCCATCGGAGTTCCGGGTCTACGAAGTTGTATTCGTATCCGCGCACAGCAGCTCCGCCTGGGCGAGCACCGTCTTGACCGCTTCTTCCTGCAAATCGGGCGGGTAACCGTGACGGTTCAGGATGCGCTTCACCATGACCTTGATCCTCGCCCGCGCGCTTTCCCGGAGGGTCCAGTCGATGGTCACGCTCTTCTTCACCTGGCTGACCAACTCCGCCGCGATGAGCTTGAGCTTGTCATCGCCCATCGCCTGCACGGCGCTGACGTTGGTGGCGAGGGCGTCGTAGAAGGCGACCTCGTCATCCGTCAGGCCCATGTCCTCGCCGCGCTTGGTGGCGGCGTCGAGGTCTTTGGCGAGTTTGATCAGTTCCTCGATGACCTGCATCGTGCTGATCGCGCGGTTGTGGTAGGCGTTGAGGGTCTTCTTGAGCTTCTCGCTGAAGACCTGGCTCTGCACGAGGTTGCGCTTGGAGCGGACTTTCAGTTCGTCCTTGAGCAGCTTTTCCAGCAGCTCGGCGGCGACGTTCTTGTGCTTGAGGCCGCGCACTTCGGCGAGGAACTGGTCGGATAGGATACTGATTTCGCTTCCTTGAACTGGTTCGCCAGATCCCGCCGCTTCTGCTTGTTGCCGATGTGCTTCTGCCACTCCGGACCATCCTCCGCGCTGCCGGTCATCACCACTTTCAGCGTCTCCGCTTCCCACTCGGGCCGCAGCTTGATGAGCGCGTTGTAGAGGTCCACGCAGATGCGGCGGCTCATGCAGACGACCATCGCTTTGCCGTCCATCGCCTCCAGGCGCTTCTCGAAGTGCGCCACCAGATCGGCGGCGACGAGCGCGATGCGTTTCGGATCGCCCACCAGCGCCTCCAGCGCGGCCCACTTCGTCTTGAGCCTTTCCTTCTTCGTCAGCTCCTCGCCTTCGGTGATTTCCTCAAACTCCGCGTCGAGCTTCGGCAGCTCGGCGGCGTTCAGGCTGAGCTTGGAAATTCGGCTCTCGTAATAGATCGGCACCGTGGCCTGGTCCGCGACGGCGCGCTGGATGTCGTAGATGCTGATGTAATCGCCGAAGACCGCCCGCGTGTTCGCGTCCGTCTTCTCGATGGGCGTGCCGGTGAAGCCGATGAACGACGCATTCGGCAAGGCATCGCGCAGGTTGCTGGCGAAGCCGTAGGACATCTCGCCGGTCTTTTCATTCACCTTGCCGCCAAATCCGTACTGGCTGCGGTGCGCTTCATCGGCGATCACGACGATGTTCTGCCGCGCGCTCAGCTCGGGCATGGCCTCGCCCTTTTCCGGCATGAACTTGTGAATGGTGGTGAACACCACGCCGCCGCTGGCCCGGTTCAGCAGCTCGCGCAAATGCTCGCGCCCGCTGGCCTGCACCGGCGTTTGCCCGAGAATGTCCGCGCAGCGTTGGAACTGGCCGAAGAGCTGGTCATCGAGATCATTGCGGTCGGTCAGCACCACCAGCGTCGGATTCTGCATCGCCGGATGCCGCACCACGCGCGCGGCAAAGAAGAGCATGGAGAAACTCTTGCCGCTGCCCTGCGTGTGCCAGACCACCCCTGCGCGACGGTCGCCCGGTTTGCCGCCGTGCATCCGGCCCGCCCAGTAGGTACCCGTATCGTCCTTCGTGCGGCCCTCATCCGTCATGCCGCTGGCGCGCACCGTTTCCTCCACCGCCGCATTCACCGCGTGGAACTGATGGTAGCCCGCGATGATCTTGTGCAGCGCGCCCGAATCCGGGTCTTCCTCGAAGACGATGAAATGGTGCAGCAGGTCGAGGAAGCGCTGCCGGTCGAACACCCCACGCACCAGCACCTCCAGCTCCAGCGCCGTCTTCGGCGCGTCGCCTTGGCCGTCGATGGTGCGCCAGACCTTGAACCACTCCTGGTTCGCCGTCACGGAACCCATACGCGCCTGAAGGCCATCGCTCACCACCAGCGCCGCGTTGTAATGCAGCAGCGTGGGAATCTCCGCCTTGTAGGTTTGCAGTTGGGCGTAGGCGCTCCAGATCGTCGCGTCCTCATCCGCCGCGTTCTTCAGCTCGATCAGGCCCAGCGGCAGACCGTTGACGAAGACCACGATGTCCGGCCGCCGGTTGTGCTGCCCCTCGATCACCGTGAACTGGTTCACTGCCAGCCAGTCGTTCGCCCGCACCTCGCCGAAATCCACCAGTCGCACATGATCGCCCGCGATGCTTCCATCGGGCCGCGGATACTCCACCGGCACGCCGTCGCGCAGCATCCGGTGAAAAGCGCGGTTCGTCTGCGTGAGCGAAGGCGTCCCCACTCGCAGCACCTTGCGCAACGCTTCCTCCCGCGCCTCCTCGGGAATGGCCGGGTTCAGCCGCCGGATCGCCGCGCGCAAGCGCCCCACCAGCACCACCTCGCCGAACGACTCCCGCTCCGCCGCCGGTTCACCGGGCGCGAGATGCGGCCCGTGCCCGACCGCATAGCCCAGCTCCCCGAACCAATCGAGGGCGGCGTCTTCGACGATGGATTCGTTGAGGGATGTGGTTGCAAAAGATACAGCAGGATCTTCGCAGAACTGAAAATCAGAACTGCCGCGAGAGTGTGCCTTGGTTGGTTGCGCGGGAATAACCTTGCCCACTTGTTGAACCCGCACGGGCAATCCGTCCCAAGACTCGGGAACACTCACTTCATCCTTCGGTAAGCGGCGGCGAGAATAGACAATCAACGAAGGCGCACCTCCCTCCTCGGTCATTCCAACACTGGAATACCAAGGCTTTCCGCTCAGGCGTTGGCCCAAGCGGATGGCAGCTTGCTTCGTTTTCTCGTCAAATACCATGGCCTGACACAAGGGTAGCACCGCCAAAGGCGGCAAGCACTTGATCAATCGGCATGATGATGCCGTATTGCCCTCGATTGTTCACTGCAAAAAGGAGTCCGACAACGGAGGCTCCGTCTTCACTGACGACCAGACTTCCAGAGTCGCCCGGAAGTGCAAATGGGTCGGCCCCGTCAGCCCGGACCGTCCACGTATCGATGAACCAGACCGTCGCCGAGAACTTCCCCGACTTGTAGGGCAGAATCCAAGGTGTAGGAACAAACGCTTCAACAGTTCCGGTTGTTAAGCCCGTGGTTTGTCCAACCTTCTTGACTCGCAGCCCCGATGTGGGGGCAACCGCTGTGGCAGGGGTATCAAAACCCTCCGTCTCATTTCCCTGCCACGACGAAACGAGGGTGGTGTCGATGACCTCTGCGACAGCGGCATCGAGACGCATCATTTGAACCAAAGCAGGGTCGCCACTCCTCAACTCGACAATCCGGTCGTGACGGCAAATTTCACTTGGTGCGCGTCGGCCGGGGCGTGCATCATTCGTGCTCGGCGATAGAATCGGCATCCCCACAGGAGTGTGGTTGCACGCGGCAAACACATGGTTGTTGGACAGTGCCAACATCCTATTCCCGTTGCGCAGCAAGCCACCGAAAGTGCCGGAGTAATTCTGACCGCTGGGCGCACAGGAGCTACCACAGGCAATGCGCCTATTACGTTCATAAAAGTTGCTCAAGCCTCCCGAAGCCATGGCGGGTGCTGGCCCCGCTCGCAACTTGCCCATCACCTTTGCCTCCACTAGCACACCGTCCACTGCCTCGGCGATTCCATCCAGTGCTTTCTTCGAGCCGCGAGCCACATAGATGACCACTTTCTCTTCCTCGGCACCTGACGTGAATCCGACGGAATGAACGGCCAGACCGGCAAATCCGTCTTCCTCCGCGAAGTATTCGTCGAGGTCGGTGATTGCCGCAGCCTGTGCATACTTCGTCGCTGCCGCGTGACTGAGTGGCGTGCCGAGCGCTTCATAGTTTCCGTTCTCAAGGAACCTGGCGGCGAACGATTTGGCAAGTGTCTCGGCCCGTGAAGGGCCGGCTGGTTGTGCGATTGGATTATTTGGCATGGTTGTTTTTTCCTTGGCTAAGGTTTGAAGTCGCCAACTCCCCGCTCAGCAGCTTCGGCAGCAGCGTGTCGCGCAGGGTCGCGAGGGTGCGGGATTCGGTGGAGTTGGCTTTGATTTTCGCCATCAGCGGCGCGGTGAGTTCGTCGAAGCGTTTCGCGATGTCTGGCGGCGGGACGGCGAGCCAGAAGGTGTTGAAGCATTCGGACGGGACGCGCTGGCGTCCGCTGGTGCCGGTCATGTTTTGGATGGCGTGGGTGCGCAGGGCGTCGGAGCGGGCGAGGAGGTAGCCGAACTGCGGCGGGAGCGGCGGCTTCGGCGAGAGGACGATGTATTCGGTGGAACCCCAGCCGACTTGGCCGTCTTCGAGGAAATCGACATACCCTGTCTTGCCGTTCTCCAAACAGGGTGTGATGCGGGCGAGGAGCGTGTCGCCGTTTTGAAACTTGGTGCCGGAGCTGAACTCGCGGTCGATGACTTCCTCGGCGGAATGGCCCTGCGTCGGCAGGTTCTTCATGTCGAGGTAGGGCGCGATGGTTCCGCTCTTCAACGTGCGGCGCGGATTGACTTCGATGGCCTCGGGCAAGCGTTGCGCCGTCCACCCTTTCGGAATGTGACCGAGCGGCGAGTCTTCCAAGTGCTCGGGGAAGAGGGCGGCGGTGGCGGGGTCGAGGGCGACGGGGGGGCGGCCGTCGAGTTTGGCGCGGACGGGGTCGAAATCCACGAACCAGCTCTGGAACAGCGCCCGCGCCATCGCCTCCAGCGTCGCGTTCATCCGCCGGTTCAACTCGATCTTGTCGTCCAGCGCCCCAAGCACCGCCGCGATGGCTTTTTGCTCGGCGAGGGGTGGGATACGGAGCGGAAACTTCGGGAACTCGATGAGCGCGATTCGCTCGACCGTGCTGCCGTGAATTGTGCGCTCGCGAATCACATCCTGAAACTCAGGGCCGAGGTAGTAATAGAGCAGGAAGCGACTATCCAGTTTCTGCGGGTTCGGTCGCATCAAGCCCATGCGCCTACCAAGACAACAACGAAGCCCTTCCGGGATAATGGCGGCTTCGCCCAACTTGGTTTCATAGGAGAAAACGACATCGCCGGGCTTCGGCGTTACGCGGCGCGTCCACTTTGCGAAGTCTTCCTCGGAAACATGGTCACTGGCCGCGAGGTCAATGTGCCCTTTGTTCAGGCTTGTGATGCCCAGAAAGATGGGACCGGAATCCAACCTTGTTGGCGTGGCGTGTGGCCCATCGAACACTTGGCACACTTCGCCTACAGTGGTCTCGAACAGACTACCCGCCATAACCCAGCCCCCTCAGGTTTGCTTTGATGGCCTGCTCCAGTTTCGCGGACTCGGCGAACTGGGCGTGCAGTTCGGCGACGAGGCGCGGCATCTTTTCCTCGAAGGGGTCGCCGTCGTCTTCAACTTCCTCGGCGCCGACGTAGCGACCTGGCGTGAGGACGTGGCCGTGGGCGGCGATTTCGGTGGTGGTGGCGGATTTGCAGAAGCCCAGCACATCGGAATAAACGCCAAGACGCAAAGGCGCAAAGACGCCAAGGGTTTCTCTGGTTTCGCCTTTTCCTGTCTTCTTTGCGCCTTCGCGACTTTGCGCCTTTGCGTTAATTTCTCCGGCTCCCCGCCATGCGTGGTAGGTGGAGGTGATTTTCTCCAGGTCGGCGTCGGTCAGCTCGCGATGGACGCGGTCGATGAGGGCGCCGAGTTTGCGGGCGTCGATGAAGAGGGTTTGCTGGCGGCGGTCGCGGAAGCCGCGTTTGGCGTCGGCGGCTTTGTTTTTCGCGAGGAACCAGAGGCAGACGGGAATCTGCGTGCTGTAGAAGAGCTGGCCGGGGAGGGCGACCATGCAGTCCACGAGGTCGGCCTCGATGAGGGCGCGGCGGATGTCGCCTTCGCCGGACTGGTTGGAGGACATGCTGCCATTGGCGAGGACGAAGC
>Ga0209573_1003852_pt1 | contig 15685 bp, 8 predicted proteins | sample TNRBio252014_DNA_FD_185870 | JGI IMG/M metagenome (GOLD analysis project Ga0209573, IMG submission 185870) | Wastewater treatment Type I Accumulibacter community from EBPR Bioreactor in Madison, WI, USA - TNR Reactor_6/25/2014_ DNA (SPAdes)... | ecosystem: Engineered > Bioreactor > EBPR >...
CGAGAAATAAGTTGGCTCTTTATAATACAACTTTAAGTACCATTGATGACCAATACAACGAGTGTATAGCTCAAATTGAAGTATTGAAAGATTGGAACGAACGGGTATTGACCGGAGTGGCTACCAAATTTGGAAAAAACAGCAGTCAATATGAAATGGCTGGTGGCGTTAAAAAAACAGAAAGAAAAAAACCTAAAACCAAAACAAATATGTAATACAAAACTACTTTTTTTTAAAACCAACGGAAACGTTGGTTTTTTTTTTGCTTATAAATCTGTATGATAGGTGTAAAAACTATGAATTTTTTAAATCTAAGGCGTTAGATTTTATTCTCAAATTTTAATATAAAACGAAAGCTTAGAAAAACAGATAAAGTGACTGTTTAAATAGTCCCAGAGGATTTATGTTTACACAAAAATTATTCAAACAAAATTTTCAAACATTACTTATCCCCAATAATTCTTTGAAAATCGGTATTTAATGTCAAATAAAAACTATTAAATTTACTGTAACTATCTGAGAAATTATTTTCATAGAATGGCGTTAATCCAATATTGATTGTTCCTTGAATATCAAAATATTTATAGACCCTATATCCAAATCCCAAATTGGAACCAATATAATTTTTTTTGATTATGTCCGTATTAATATTTTTTCCTGTTAAAAAAGAAATATTAGGTCCAATAAAAACATAAAAACCATGTCTATATTGAGTGCCAAAATCATATTTTATATCCAAACTTAAATCAATAAAACTCAACTCAATATTATCAATAGATACATCATTGTATACATAAAAATAATCAACTTTCTTATTGTTATAATTTAATTCAGCTTTTAAACCCAAAGAATTATTGAGTTGATATTCGGTATAACCACCGACAACCCATCCGAAAAAATAGGGAGAATCACTAACATCACTACCAAACCCTTCTATTCCAATATTGTTATTAATTACATCCGCAGACCTTCCTATTAATATACCATATGATAATTCTTGAGAATAAAGCTTCATTGAAAAAACAAGTAAAAAAAATGTGTAAAATAATTTTGCTTTCATAATAAGAAGATTTGATCTTTTTTATAAATTTATAAAATATAAACAAATATAGAAAAAAGTTATTTGTAAATATGATTATTGTTTTCTAATTACCATTCGATAAAAGAGTATAAAACATCCCAATTATAAAATTTTTAATTTTATTATTCCATTTTCACATTTTGCCGAAAGTAGTATCTTTGCTTGGTCTAGAAATTAGAAATTAGAAATTAGAAATTAGAAAGTTGGAAGCGTTTTTAACGAACTTTAAACTTTAAACATTTAACTTTAAACTCAAACATGAAGATAGCATACAACTGGTTGAAAGAATTTTTAAATACAGATTGGGAAGCTGAAAAAACTGGTGATTTACTGACAGAACTGGGTTTGGAAGTGGAAGGCATTCACCCTTTTGAAAGCGTCAAAGGTGGTTTGAAAGGTGTTGTCATCGGGAAAGTTTTGACTTGTGAAAAACATCCCAACGCCGATAAATTGAGTATCACTACCGTAGATTTGGGAGATGGAAAACCGGTTCAAATCGTTTGTGGTGCGCCCAATGTGGCTGCCGGACAAACGGTTCCCGTGGCAACCATTGGCACTGAATTGTTTGATAAAGAAGGGAAATCTTTTGTTATCAAAAAAGGTAACATCCGAGGTGAAGAAAGCCACGGCATGATTTGCGCCGAAGATGAATTGGGATTGGGAACCAGTCACGATGGCATAATGGTTTTGAATTCTCATTTGAAATTGGGCAAACCCGTAGGTGAATTGTTTGACATTTCTGTTGATGAAGTTTTTGAAATAGGTTTGACACCCAATAGAGCCGATGCCATGAGCCATTACGGCGTAGCCCGCGACCTTAAAGCCGGTTTGATGCAAAGAGGTATCAATCTGGAGTTGATCACGCCTTCTGTGATTGATTTTAAGGTGGATGATACCACGATGAAAATTCCCGTGGATGTGTTGAATAAATCGCTTGCCCCACGATATACCGGTGTCAGTATTTCCAACATCACAGTTAAAGAATCTCCAAAATGGTTGCAAAACCGTTTGAAATCCATTGGCATCAATCCCAAAAATAATATTGTGGATATCACCAATTTCGTTTTACACGAATTGGGTCAGCCTTTGCACGCTTTTGACGCCGACCAAATCAAAGGTCATAAAGTTTTGGTCAAAACGTTGCCTACCGGCACCAAATTCACTACTTTGGATGGTGTAGAACGCACTTTACACGAAGAAGACATCATGATCTGCGATGCCGAATCCAACCCGATGTGTATGGGTGGAGTTTTTGGTGGCTTGCATTCGGGAGTTACTGAAAACACCCAAAATATCTTCTTGGAAAGTGCTTATTTCAATCCGGTTGCCATTCGTAAAACTTCCAAAAGACACGCTTTAAATACCGATGCTTCTTTTAGATTTGAAAGAGGAATCGACGTCAACTTAACCAAATATGCCCTCAAAAGAGCGGCTATGTTAATTGTGGAATTGGCCAATGGTAAAATCACTTCCGATATTCAAGAATATTATCCTGAAAAAATTGAAGATTTTCCGGTCGTTGTGAATTACTCCAATATCAATCGCCTCATTGGGCAAGAGATTTCGAAAGACGTGATTAAAAATATATTGGCTTCATTGGACATCAAAGTGCAAAGTGAAACCGATCAAATTTTAGGTTTACTCGTTCCATCCTATCGCGTAGATGTACAACGCGAAGCCGATATCATCGAGGAAATCATCCGCATTTATGGATATAACAATATTGATTTTTCTTACAAACTGAATACGTCACTTTCCTATACGGAATTTGAAAAAGACAAGTACGAAAATATTTTAGCTCAACAATTGGTTTCTCAAGGGTTTTATGAAAACATGTCCAACTCGTTGACCAAACCCGAATATGCCGGTTTGACCGAACATTTGAATAAAGACCATTCCGTGCTCATGCTCAACCCGTTGAGTTCGGATTTGGAAGCCATGCGTCAATCCATGTTGTTCAGTAGTTTGGAAAATGTAGCCTACAATCTCAATCGTCAACAGAACAACATTCGGTTTTTTGAATACGGTAAAACCTATCACAAATACAACAGCGGTTTTACAGAAACCAAACATTTGTCTTTGATTGTTTCCGGAAAGCAATTTGAAAACCAATGGCAATTGAGCGAACAAGCTTTTGATTTCTTTTATTTGAAAGGCGTTGTGACCGGATTGCTTCAAAAAATTGGCATGCAAACTTTGGTAAGCAAACCTGCCAAATCGGATGTTTTTTCGGAAGGAATCGGATTGTACCATCAAAATAAATTGGTAGTAGAATTGGGATTGGTTCGAAAAAATATCGCCAAGGAATTTGGAGTCAAACAAGATGTTTGCTATGCTGATGTAGATTTACAAGTCTTATTTGACTTTGTTCAAAAATACGAAATGAAGGTTCAGGAATTACCCAAATATCCTAGTGTACGAAGAGATTTAGCACTTTTGGTAGATCAAAAAATCACCTTTGGCGAGCTGTATCAGGCTGCATTCCAATCGGAAAAGAATTTATTGAAAGAAGTCGATTTATTTGATGTTTACGAAGGTAAAAATCTACCTGAAGGTAAAAAATCCTATGCCCTATCTTTTATTTTGAGAAATGATGCCCAAACACTGCACGACAAGCAAATAGAAGTTACGATGAGTAAGTTATTGCACAGTTTCCAAAATCAATTTGGTGCTGAATTGCGGAATTAGTTTGACGCAACATGCATTTCCTCGGGAATAACCCGTTGGGAATGATTGAGGGAAGCATCAATGCTATTGACCTGTTGGTTTGCAATCGATAAGTTGTTCCTTGCAAGTTTTTAAAAGGCTTTGTGAAACTTTGCTTCCTTATAGATTGGTGAACTTATATGATGCTACAGCATTCGATAGGCAGCATTTCTATCCATTTTAAAAGGAAAAAACCCATTTTGATGCCATCACATTTATATTTCAAATAAAATGAAAGATTCCAAAAATTGGCTTGTAGTAGGGCTTCTTCTTTTGAATTTGGCTGTATTTTCGCACGAAGTTCCGGCAAAGACCCAAAAAGAAAAAGCCGAAAAGGAATTGAAACGCAAAGCCATTAAAAAAGCAAAAATTAAAAAGAGTACTGTTTGGAAATTTGAAGTACTAAATGATCAAATTGATTCCTTATCCCGATCCAAATACTTTGAAACAACTTACAATCGAAAGGGTGAAATCACTCAAACCATTGCTTATAAAGAAAAAAACAAACAGGATGTAAAAATGGTTTACACCTATGATCAACATCACAATTTACTGACCAACATCAAATATGATTCTATTGGAAATGTAGTCGAATACGTCTATTATATTTACGATAAGCATGATGTTGTCATTGAACAGCGCAAATTTGATACGGCAAAAAAATGGGATACCCGATTTACCTATCAAACATTTGACGAGACAGCTACAATTGTGATGCAAAAGTTCAAACCGTTGGATACATTGGAATATGAAACCATTTATCAATATGAGGGACCTATAGAACAGGGAAAAACCATCAGTGTGAGTAAAGAATTTGACGAAAACACGCTTATTTCCCGCATAGAAAGCGCATACAACGCCGATAATCAACGTATTTTGCGTAGCGATTTTGATTCGGACAACGATTTGATTGATTACTACCAATACACCTACGAACCACAATCCAATCGATTTTCAAAAGTCAATCGCTATACTTCCGATCACAAACTCATTTCCTCTGAACATTATTTCTATGTATCAAATGGAAAGATTGACAAGATCATTACGTACAACACTCAAGAAAAAATGAGTAGCCAATTGCAGTATGAATATGATTTTTATGAGTAAAGATGTTCTATATGTTGGAATAAAACCAAAGGCAGTTGATAAAACAGTCAATGACAATGATTTTTGGATAATTTAATATGTCGCGGGTTAAAGTTTTGCTGCAGGGGTCGGCAAATTTTTAAAATGTTTGAAGTTTTATAGCTATTAAGCCAACTGTAGCACTTGTTTTAATCTTTAATTTCATTAAAAACACATCAAAACATCTTATGCTTTTTCTTATTTCTAAAAAATGATTTTAAAGACAAAATTATTGATTGAAAAACAGCATTTAAATGTCCATTATATCTAACTCAAGTTTCGCAAGTGATGTTACTTGTTGAATTACTTATAATTATTAAATATAAGATATTAAACTTAATTTGATTATCAGTAATTTAACATTCCTTGAACGATTTTGCTAAAATCTTTGTGTATCTCTGTGTATTCTCCGTGTATCTTTGGGAAACCTAACGAAGTGGTTCAACGTAGTTAAATAGCATTTTTAACTATAACACAATTATAATCACTGAACACCACTAAAAAATAAAAACAAAGTGAAGTAAAAAACACAAAGAAGTCACAATCCCGATAGCTCCTATGTTTGCATCAGAATTATATTTGCAAATGTAAAGTGAAAAAGAATAAGAATCAAACGATGGCTAAATAACTCAAGAAGTATATTGACCGATAGAAATGATCTTATTCTTTTAAATCTTTTAGAGTTTGAACAGAATGTAAGGAATAGTGATTTAACAAGACTATATCCAGAATATCCGATTAGGAGACAAAACGAAGGGAGATTCATCACTTTATTAAGTATAATTATAATTTATTAAGAGATGGATTTATTAAAGCAAGTATCAGGTATTGATGTTTCACAAAAGGAATTAGTGGTTACATTAGCAGAATTAAAAGCTGATTTAACTAAAGAATTTAAGGGGTATAAAGTATTTTATAACACCGAAAAAGGAATGAATTTATTATTAAAATGGGTTGATCAGAATACACAAGGAAATTTACCAGTTCATTATGTGATGGAAGCAACTGGGGTTTACCATGAAAGATTTGCTTATTTTTTAGAATCAAAAGGCAAACACATAAGTATAGTTCTACCTAATAAGATTAGTAATTATATGAGGAGTTTAGATACTAAAACAATCACAGATAAAACATCCTCACAAGCGATTGCCTTATTTGGACTAGATAGAAAATTAGATAAATGGACCAAACCGGCTGAGGTATTCAAAAGATTAAAACAATTAACCAGAGAACGAGATCAATTGGTGGCAGAACGTGTAATGGTCAAAAATCAATTACATGCAGAACAAACAGAGGCTCTATCCAATGCTTCAAGCATAAAAAGATTAAATACAAGAATTAAATTTTTATCAAAACAAGAATCCGAAATCAAACAAGACATAAATAGTTTGATAAAAGATAACCCAAAGGTAAAAGAAATTATTGATAGAATAACAACCATCACAGGTATTGGAGATCTTACTGCTATTATTGTTTTGGCTGAAACCAATGGGTTTGAACTTATCCGGAATAAGAAACAATTAGTCAGTTACGCAGGATTGGATGTAAGAGAAAAAGAATCGGGAACATCTGTAAAAGCAAAACCTAGAATATCTAAAAAAGGGAATCGAAGTATTAGAAAAGCAATGCATTTACCTTCCTTGTCTGCTGTCAAACATGATAATCATTTTAAAGAAATCTATGTGAGATTAGTAAGCAAACATGGGATTAAGAAAAAGGCTCTTGTGGCAATACAGAGGAAATTATTAGAATTAATTTACATTATTTATAAAAATGAAACCGTTTATCAAATAGACTTTGAAACAAAAAAGAGAGAACAACCATTAAATGTTGCCTCTCTTTAGAAACTAGCTCTTGGCCGTTTTGATAAAACAAAAATATTAAAATAAAATAGATTTTTTATTGTTTTTTAACACAGAATCTATCGGGATACACAAAGTTTAAAAAGTATCATATTGTATATCAGTGTTATATATATTAATATTTTAACTTGCGAAACTTGAGTATCTAATATTATAATTGATGTAACAAAAAAAACACCGAATAAATTCGGTGTTTTTATTTCAAGATTAACAAAAATTGCTAAATAAAAAAGTCTTAAGCTTGTCCGGTAGGTCCAAAATTCAAAGGAATATTGGGAACCTTTTCATTTTCTTCAATTTCGCCATTGGCTTGTTCAAATTTTTTGATATTATCAGCCAGTGCTTTCATAAATCTTTTGGCGTGTTGAGGAGTCAACACAATTCTAGATTTCACTTTAGCTTTCGGTTTTCCGGGCATGATGGTGATAAAATCCACCACAAACTCAGAAACAGAATGGTTGATAATAGCTAAATTAGAATAAATACCATCGGCAATATCTTCCGGTAGTTCAATGTTCAATTGCCCATCTTTCGGTTTGTTTTGATCGTTAGTCATGTTCAAAATGTCTTAAAATAGGCGTTTTACGTTCCATATCTTCTTGTGAACCTACCAAATAATGATCATATCTTCTCAAACCTGTTCCTGCTGGTATTTTCTTACCAACAATTACATTTTCTTTCAATCCATCCAAGAAGTCAACTTTACCTGCAATAGCGGCATCATTCAATACTTTGGTAGTTTCCTGGAAGGAAGCAGCAGAAATAAAGGATTTGGTTTGAAGAGAAGCTCTGGTGATACCTTGTACTACTTGCTCTGCAGTAGCTGCTTGTGCATCTCTGGCAACCACCAAATTTTGATCATTGCGTTTCAATTGTGAATTGGCATCTCTCAATTGACGTGCTGTAATCATTTGTCCTACTTTCAATTCGTTAGAATCTCCTGCATCAACAACGACTTTCATACCAAACATTCTGTCATTTTCTTCGATGAAATCTACCTTGTGAACCATTTGGTTTTCCAAGAATAAAGTATCTCCCGAATCAATGATTTTCACTTTCAACATCATTTGACGTACGACAACTTCAAAGTGTTTGTCGTTGATTTTTACCCCTTGCAGACGATATACCTCTTGAATCTCGTTGACCAAGAATTCTTGAAGTTTGTAAGGTCCTTGGATACGTAAGATATCTTCGGGTGTAACAGCTCCATCCGATAAAGGCATACCTGCTTTGATGTAGTCATTCTCTTGAACCAAAATTTGGTTGGAAAGTTTGATCAAATACTTGGTAATTTCTCCGGTTTTGCTTTCAACCATAATTTCACGATTACCGCGTTTGATTTTACCAAAAGTAACAACCCCATCCACTTCAGACACTACTGCCGGGTCAGAAGGATTACGCGCTTCAAACAACTCGGTTACTCTAGGAAGACCACCTGTGATATCCCCAGCTTTTCCAGCAGATCTAGGAATTTTCACCAAAATTGTTCCTGCTGTTACATCTTTATTGTCTTCTACGTTCAAATGTGCATCCAATGGCAAGTTGTAGGATCTCAGGATATTTCCTTTCTTGTCAACTACTTTCAACAAGGGAATTAATTTCTTGTTTTTAGACTCGATGATGATTTTTTCGGTAAATCCGGTTTGCTCATCAATTTCAACTTTATAGTTAACACCTTGCTCAATGCCTTCATATTGGATTTTTCCTGAAAACTCAGAAATAATAACCCCATTGTGCGGATCCCATTGACAGATAACTTCTCCTTTTTTAACCGTTTCTTTTCCTTCAAGGAAATATTCAGAACCGTAAGGAATATTTTTAGAACTCAATACCAATCCGGTTTTGGCGTCCAAAATCTTCATTTCAGCTGTACGTGAAACCACAATATGTTTGGTTTCTCCGGTTTCTGATATCGTTTTAATGGTATTCAAATCGGTTACTTCAAAATTACCATTAAAGATAGAAGTGATTTTATTTTCTTCAGATACGTTACCGGCTACCCCACCCACGTGGAACGTACGTAACGTCAACTGAGTTCCAGGTTCACCAATAGATTGTGCAGCAATAACCCCAACAGCTTCTCCGTTTTGAACCATTTGATTGGTTGCTAAACTGCGACCATAACATTTGGAACAAATACCTCTTTTGGATTCACAGGTCAATGGTGATCGAACCTCAACCATCTCGATATTAGTGGTTTTTATTTTATCTACCACTACTTCATCCATCAATCCTCCAGCGGCTACAATCAATTCTTCAGTTTCGGGATTATAGATATCATGTAATGAAATACGTCCGAGGATTCTTTCTCCCAATGATTCTACAATTTCGTCATTTTTCTTTAAGGCAGCTACTTCCAATCCACGTAAAGTTCCACAATCTACTTCATTGATGATAACGTCTTGTGAAACGTCAACCAAACGACGGGTCAAATATCCGGCATCAGCTGTTTTCAAAGCTGTATCGGCCAAACCTTTACGAGCACCGTGCGTAGATACGAAGTATTCCAAAATCGATAAACCTTCCTTAAAGTTGGAAATAATCGGGTTTTCAATGATATCTCCACCGGCAGCAGTCGATTTTTTAGGTTTCGCCATCAATCCACGCATACCTACCAACTGACGAATCTGGTCTTTAGAACCCCGAGCTCCTGAATCCAACATCATGAATACGGAGTTGAACCCTTGTTGGTCTTCTCTCAATCGTTTCATGGATAATTCGGTCAACTCGTTATTGGCTGCAGTCCACACGTCAATTACTTGGTTGTAACGTTCCTTGTGACTCAATAAACCGAAGTTGTGACTTTCCACAATAGCATCAACTTTCTTACGAGCATCAGCAATCATAGGTTCTTTTTCGGCTGGAATTACGATATCTTTCAAACTAAATGATAATCCTCCCTTGAAGGCAAAACCATATCCCATTTTCTTGATTTCATCCAAGAATTTGGCTGTGGTTGGAATATTGGTAACTTTTAAAATCTTTCCAATGATATCTCTAAGTGACTTTTTAGTCAAAACTTCGTTGATATAACCGGCTTCAATAGGCACCACTTCATTAAATAACACTCTACCAACTGTAGTTTCGATGATACGGGTAACTTGTTCGCCTTCAGCATTCAAATCACGAGTTCTCACTTTGATCATGGCATTCAAATCAACTACTCTTTCATTGAATGCAATGTTCACTTCTTCAGGTGAATAGAAAGTCATGCCTTCTCCTTTGATAGGATATTCTGGTGAAGAAACACGGGCTTTGGTCATGTAATACAGTCCCAAAACCATGTCCTGAGAAGGTACGGTAATTGGCGCTCCATTTGCAGGATTCAAGATGTTATGAGAACCCAACAATAATAATTGAGCTTCCAAAACAGCTTCAGGTCCCAAAGGCAAGTGAACTGCCATCTGGTCACCATCAAAGTCGGCGTTGAAGGCCGTACAAGTCAAGGGATGCAATTGAATCGCTTTACCTTCAATCAACACAGGTTGGAAAGCTTGAATCCCCAATCGGTGCAAAGTAGGAGCACGGTTCAACAATACCGGATGTCCTTTGATTACATTTTCAAGGATATCCCATACTACAGGCTCTTTGCGATCTATAATTTTCTTGGCTGTTTTAACCGTTTTAACGATACCTCTTTCAATCAATTTACGAATGACAAAAGGTTTGAAAAGTTCGGATGCCATTTCTTTGGGCAAACCGCATTCGTGCATTTTCAATTCTGGTCCAACGACGATAACCGAACGAGCAGAATAGTCAACCCTTTTTCCCAATAAGTTTTGACGGAAACGACCTTGTTTTCCTTTCAAAGAATCGGAAAGGGATTTCAAAGGACGATTATTGGCTGTTTTTACAGCCGATGCTTTACGAGTATTGTCAAATAAGGAGTCAACGGCTTCTTGAAGCATACGTTTTTCATTACGCAATATCACTTCAGGAGCTTTGATTTCCATCAATCTTTTCAAACGATTGTTTCGGATGATAACTCTACGATACAAGTCATTTAAATCGGAAGTTGCAAAACGACCTCCATCCAATGGTACCAAAGGTCTTAATTCGGGTGGAATAACCGGAATTACTTTCAGAATCATCCACTCGGGTTTGTTCTCTTTTAATTTTTGAGAATCACGGAAAGCTTCTACAACTCTAAGACGTTTCAAGGCCTCAATTTTACGTTGTTTGGAAGTTTCACTGTGCGCAGCATCTCTCAATTCGTATGAAAGTTCGTTCAAATCAAGTCTGGCCAATAAGTCAACCATACACTCTGCTCCCATTTTAGCAATAAACTTGTTGGGATCAGATTCATCGAGATACATATTTTCTTGTGGTAATGAATCCATGATATCCATGTATTCTTCTTCTGTCAAGAAATCCATTTTTTGGATGGCATCTCCGTTAGGATATTTAGCTATACCGGGTTGAATGACCACATATCGTTCGTAGTAAATGATCATATCCAATTTTTTGGCAGGTAAACCTAACAAATAACCAATTTTATTGGGTTGAGATTTAAAATACCAAATGTGTGCAATCGGCACAACTAAATTAATATGTCCGGTTCTTTCGCGACGTACTTTTTTCTCTGTAACTTCTACCCCACATTTATCGCATACGATACCTTTATAACGGATTCTTTTATATTTACCGCAAGCACATTCATAATCTTTCACAGGACCGAAAATTCTTTCACAGAACAATCCGTCACGTTCAGGTTTATGGGTACGATAGTTTATGGTTTCCGGTTTAATGACTTCCCTCTAGATTCTTTCAAAATCTTTTCGGGAGACATCAATCCAATGGAAATGGTATTAAATTTTTTTACAGTATATTTCTCTTTTTGTCTTGCCATGATTGGTCTTTTTAAAATGAGATTATAAAATTATTCGTTTAAAGATATATCTAAGGCCAAACCTCTCAACTCATGTAACAATACATTGAAAGATTCCGGCAAGCCTGGTTCTGGTAATGGTTCCCCTTTGACGATGGCTTCATACGTTTTGGCTCTACCCATAACGTCATCCGATTTAACGGTTAAGATTTCTCTCAAGATACTGGATGCTCCATACGCTTCCAATGCCCAAACCTCCATCTCACCAAATCTTTGACCTCCAAATTGAGCTTTACCACCCAATGGTTGTTGTGTAATCAAAGAGTAAGGACCGATAGAACGCGCGTGCATCTTATCTTCAATCATGTGACCCAATTTGATCATATAAATGACTCCTACAGTTGCAGGTTGGTCAAATCTTTCTCCGGTTCCACCATCATATAGATATGTAGTTCCATATTTGGGCACACCTGCTCTTTCAGTGTAATCGGTAATATCGTCCAAAGAAGCTCCGTCAAAAATAGGAGTGGCAAATTTTTCTCCCAGTTTTTGTCCGGCCCAACCCAATACGGTTTCATAAATCTGTCCGATGTTCATACGAGAAGGTACCCCTAGCGGATTCAATACGATGTCAACCGGTGTTCCATCTTCCAAGAATGGTAAGTCCTCATCTCTCACGATACGAGCCACAATACCTTTATTACCGTGACGTCCTGCCATTTTATCACCCACTTTCAATTTACGTTTTTTAGCGATGTAAATCTTAGCTAATTTCACAACTCCTTTGGGCAATTCATCCCCAACGGAAATCGTAAATTTGTGACGACGCAATACGCCTTGTAAATCGTTTAATTTGATTTTGAAATTGTGTAACAATTCCGAAATTAAATTGTTGGTATAATCATCGGTAGTCCATGCTCCTTTGGTAAAGTGTGCATAATCTTCGATGTTTTGCAACATTTTCAGGGTAAATTTCTTACCTTTAGACATGATTTCTTCACCCAAATCGTTGTAAACCCCTTGACAAGTTTTACCATTGACCAATTTGAATAATTTGTCAATCAATATTTCTTTCAATTGAGTGTATTTGGTTTCGAACTCAGCTTCCAATTTGGCAGAATCTACTTTGTCCTTGTTGCGTTTTCCTTTGTCTTTAAGAGCTACTTGGAATAATTTTTTATCCACAACAACACCATTCAAGGATGGTTCGGCTTTCAAAGAAGCATCTTTCACATCACCGGCTTTGTCTCCAAAGATGGCGCGTAATAATTTTTCTTCAGGTGTAGGATCTGATTCTCCTTTGGGTGTGATTTTTCCAATCAATATATCGCCGGGTTTCACTTCCACACCGATACGAATCATACCGTTTTCATCCAAATCTTTAGTTGCTTCTTCACTGACGTTTGGTATGTCATTGGTCAATTCTTCAGCTCCCAATTTGGTATCTCTTACATCCAAAGAATATTCGTCTATGTGAATTGAAGTAAAGATATCATCTCTTACAACTCTTTCAGAGATTACAATCGCATCTTCAAAGTTGTAACCTTTCCATGGCATGAAGGCCACTTTCAAGTTTCTACCCAATGCCAATTCTCCGTTTTCGGTAGCATATCCTTCGCAAAGTACTTGTCCTTTTTCTACTCTATCTCCTTTTCTAACAATAGGTTTCAAGTTGATGACAGTACTTTGATTGGTTTTGCGGAATTTAATCAATGGATAAGTAACCTCATCCGGATCAAAGCTCACCGCTCTGATTTCATCCGAACGATCGTATTTAATGATGATTTTATCGGCATCCACGTATTCTACAACCCCACTATCAACTGCGTTGATCAAGATACGAGAATCTTTGGCAACTCTTTGTTCCAAACCGGTACCTACGATAGGTGCTTGTGGTTTAACCAAAGGTACAGCTTGACGCATCATGTTGGATCCCATCAAGGCTCTATTCGCATCATCATGCTCCAAGAAAGGAATCAAAGATGCAGAAATAGAAGCAATCTGATTGGGAGAAACGTCCATAAAATTGATTTCATCGGCAGTTACTACTGGGAAGTCACCTTCTTCACGAGCCGTAATACGATTGCTTTCAAATCTTCCTTTCGCATCAATTTTCAAGTTGGATTGGGCAATTTTCATACCTTCTTCTTCCTCTGCGCTTAAGTAAATAGGCTCGTCTGTAGCATTGACCACACCTTCTTTTACCTTGCGGTAAGGTGTTTCAATAAAACCTAAATTATTCACTTTGGCATAAACTGCTAGTGAAGAAATCAAACCGATGTTTGGTCCCTCAGGAGTTTCGATTGGACACAATCTACCGTAATGGGTAAAGTGAACGTCACGAACCTCAAATCCGGCTCTTTCACGAGAAAGACCTCCTGGGCCTAAAGCCGATAAACGGCGTTTGTGTGTAATTTCAGCCAATGGATTGGTTTGATCCATAAACTGAGAAAGTTGGTTGGTTCCAAAGAATGAGTTGATTACCGATGACAATGTTTTGGCATTGATCAAATCGATAGGGGTAAATACCTCATTGTCACGAACGTTCATTCTTTCACGAATGGTACGAGACATACGAGACAAACCTACGGCAAATTGATTGGCCAATTGTTCCCCTACCGTTCTTACACGTCTATTGGACAAGTGGTCAATATCATCCACCTCAGCTTTGGAATTGATCAACTCAATCAAATATTTGATGATGGTAATGATATCCAATTTGGTCAATATTTCCATATTGATATCAATATTCAAATTGAGTTTCTTATTCATTCTATAACGACCAACTTCTCCTAAACTGTATCGTTGTTCGGAGAAGAACAACTTGTCTATGATTCCTTTAGCGGTTTCATAATCCGGTGGTTCGGCGTTACGTAATTGTCTGTATATATGTTCGACCGCTTCCACTTCTGAGTTGGTTGGGTCTTTTTGTAAAGTATTGTGAATGATGGCGTAATCGGCCAACAAATTATCTTCTTTGTGCAACAAAATTGATTTAGAACCTGAATCCACAATCATATCAATATGATCTTTATCAAGAATGGTATCACGGTCAAAAATAATCTCGTTACGTTCGATAGAAACAACCTCTCCGGTATCCTCATCCACAAAGTCCTCAAACCATGTTTTCAAGATACGAGCAGCAGTTTTTCTACCTACAATTCTTTTAAGACCAGCTTTAGAAACTTTTACTTCTTCAGCAAGGTCAAATATTTCAAGGATGTCTTTATCACGTTCAAAACCTATTGCTCTTAATAAAGTAGTAACAGGTAACTTTTTCTTTCTATCGATGTAAGCATACATCACTTGGTTGATATCGGTAGCAAATTCTATCCAAGAACCTTTGAAAGGAATTACTCGGGCAGAATACAATTTGGTACCATTGGCATGGTAAGATTGACCAAAGAATACACCAGGTGAACGGTGTAACTGAGATACGATAACTCTTTCGGCTCCATTGATGATAAAGGAACCGCTTTCGGTCATATAGGGAATGGTCCCGAGATACACATCTTGGACAACGGTTTCGAAGTCTTCGTGTTCAGGATCAGTACAATAAAGTTTTAATCGGGCTTTTAAAGGTACACTGTAGGAAAGTCCACGTTCTATACATTCTTGTATGGTATATCGAGGTGGGTCGATGAAGTAGTCCAAAAATTCCAACACAAATTGGTTTCTGGTATCTGTGATAGGGAAAATTTCGGAAAAGGTTTTGTATAAACCTTCGTTGTTTCTATTTTCGGCTTTGGTTTGAAGTTGGAAAAAATCCTGGAAGGATTTAATCTGAATATCCAAAAAATCAGGATATTCAGTAGTTAACTGTGCCGAGGCAAAATTGATTCTTTGGTTTGATGTTGGATTTGCCAATGGAATAAAATTTATAATTGATATAAGAACGAATTATATACACAAAATGGTTTAGGTCATTCCCGAGCTTTCGAGATGACCTAAACCGTTTGAAGTTTTGCGAGAACTTATTTAAGTTCTACTACAGCTCCAGCTTCTTCTAAAGATTTTTTCAAACCTTCAGCTTCGTCTTTAGAAACACCTTCTTTGATTGGTGCAGGAGCTCCGTCTACGACG
>Ga0209573_1003853_pt1 | contig 15679 bp, 14 predicted proteins | sample TNRBio252014_DNA_FD_185870 | JGI IMG/M metagenome (GOLD analysis project Ga0209573, IMG submission 185870) | Wastewater treatment Type I Accumulibacter community from EBPR Bioreactor in Madison, WI, USA - TNR Reactor_6/25/2014_ DNA (SPAdes)... | ecosystem: Engineered > Bioreactor > EBPR >...
GCGTCTCCAGCCAGCGCACCGAAATGCCGGCGAAGGCCCAGACCAGCACCAGCAGGAAGCCGGCGTCCTTGCGCGTCGCGGCAAAGACCCCCGCCAGGATCACGCCCACCGCAGCGACGGCGGTCAGGGCCTGGCTGAAGATGACACCACCGATGCCGGAGCCCCAGGCGCCAAGCAAGATCGTGAACTCGCCCACGAAGCCATTCAACCCCGGGAGCCCCGCCGACGAGAAGAACACGATCATCGAAAGCGCGGCGTAGATCGGCATGACCTTCCACAGACCGCCAAACTGGCTGAGCTCGCGCGTGTGCCGGCGCTCGTAGATGTACCCGACAAGCACGAAGAGCGCGCCCGTGCTCAAACCGTGGTTGACCATCTGCAGGATCGCGCCCTGGATGCCCAGATCGTTGAGCGCAAAGATCCCGAGCATGACGAAGCCCAGGTGGCTGACCGACGAGTACGCCACCAGCTTCTTGGCGTCGCTCTGCGCGAAGGCCGTGATCGCGCCGTACAGGATGCCGATCACACCCAGCACGCCGAAGAGCGGCGCGGCCTGCGTCGCCACCTCAGGGAACAGCCCGAGGTTGAAACGCAAGAAACCGTACGTGCCGAGTTTGAGGAGCACGCCGGCCAGGATCACCGAGCCAGGGGTCGGCGCCTCGACGTGCGCGTCGGGCAGCCAGGTGTGCAGCGGCCAGACCGGCACCTTGATCGCGAACGCGATCGCGAAGGCCGCGAACAGCCACGGCGCGACGCGCGCGGCATCCGCCGCACCGAAGTCGATCTGCTGCAACTCGGGGAACGCGAAGGTGCCGGCCGTCACCCCGAGGTACAGGATCGCGATCAGCATGAAGATCGAACCGGCGAAGGTGAACAGGAAGAACTTCAGCGCGGCATACACCCGCCGCGCGCCGCCCCACTGACCGATCAAGAAGATCATGGGCAGCAGCGTGAACTCGAAGAAGATGTAGAACAGCAACAGGTCCATCGCCAGGAAGGCGCCGACCATGCCCACTTCGAGCAGCAGGAACCAGACCATGAACGCGCGTACACGCTCGGTGATCGCGCCCCAGGCCGCGCCGATCGAAACCGGCACGAGAAAGGTCGTCAGCAACACAAGCCAGATGCTGATCCCGTCGACGGCCAGGAAGTAATCAACACGCAGCCCGCCGGACGCGATCCACGGCGCGCGCGTGATCAACTGCAGCCCGGGCTCTGTCGCCCTAAACTGCACGAGCAGCACGAGCGAGATCGCGAAGGTCACCAGCGCGGTCGTCAGCGCAACCCAACGAATCGCGTCGCGTTGGTCGTCGCGCATGAGCAGCAAGATCACGACGCCGGCGAGCGGCGCAAACGTCACCAGGGTGAGGGTGGAGAGCAGGATATCCATAAGTTCACATCAGCGCGGGCCGGCCAGCTGGAACCAGGCGAGCAGCGCGACCACGCCCAGGAACATCACCAGGGCGTAAGCGCGCACCAGGCCGCGTTGGAAGCCGGAGAAACCCACAGCGATCTCCCGGGCCAGATCGCCCAGGCTATTGGCCACCAGATCGATCCCACCCTGGTCGAAGCCGCGCGCGATCACCTGCGCCATGGTCTCGTACGGGCGGACGATGAAGAAATCGTACAGGTCGTCCAGATACCACTTCTTCGAGAGCGCACGATACAGTCCGCCCAGGCCCTCGAGCGGATCCTGATCGTGAGCGCTGCGGTAGGCGTTCCGGTAGAAGAAGTATGCGAACATCAGCGCCAGGAAGGCGAAGGCCGCCGACGGAAACGCGACGTTGGCCTCGATCAGGCCGTGGCCCTCGACCGGCAGCGCGGTTGCCAGGAAGTTGCGCAGGCCGTGCACCCAGGTCGCCGGATCGTGCTCGCCGAACTTGGGCAGGTTGAGGACGCCGCCGAGGACGGAGAGCACGGCAAGCGCCACCAGCGGGCCGGTCATCACGGCCGGGCTCTCTTCGGCGTGCGCGGCCGCCGAGGTGCGCGGCTCGCCGCTGAAGACCATCACCAGCTGACGCCCGACGTAGAAGGCGGTCAGTACAGCCGTAAAGGCCAGCACGGCGTAGATCGCGGGGAAGTGCTCGGCGGCGTCGAGCAGGATCTCGTCCTTCGACCAGAAGCCGGCCAACGGCGGCAGCCCGGCCAGCGCCAGCGCGCCGACCAGATAGGTCCATTTCGTGATCGGCAGCCGGTTCCACAGCCCGCCCATGGCGCGCATATCCTGCGGATCGACGTGGCCGTGATGACCATCTTCGGCGGCATGCATGCCACGTTCCATGGCCTGGATGACCGAGCCGGAGCCGAGGAAGAGCAGGGCCTTGAAGAAGGCGTGCGTCACAAGATGGAAAATCGCGGCGACGTACGCGCCCATCCCGGCGGCGGCGACCATGAAGCCGAGCTGCGAGATCGTCGAGTAGGCCAGCACCTTCTTGATATCGTTCTGCGCGACAGCGATCGTGGCCGCGATCAGGGCGGTCAGCGCGCCGGTCCAGGCCACCAGATCCGACGGGCTGAAGCCATAGGCATCGGCCGTGGCGTGGTAGATCGGGTTCGAGCGCGCAATCAGATAGACGCCGGCGGTGACCATCGTCGCGGCGTGGATCAGGGCTGAGACCGGCGTCGGGCCGGCCATGGCGTCGGGGAGCCAGACGAAGAGCGGAAACTGCGCCGACTTCCCGGCCGCGCCGACCAGGAAGAGCACACCGACCGCGGCCAGGATCGCCAGGGCCGCCGGATCGGCCAACGCGTGCTCGATGTTCTCGAACACCTCGCGGTAGGTCAGCGAGCCGAAGTTCCAGAACAGCAGCGCCATCGCGATCATCAGGCCCAGATCGCCGACGCGGTTGACGATGAAGGCCTTCATCCCGGCCCGGGTGTTGCCGATGTTATTTTCGCCCTTCTCGAACCAGAAGCCGATCAGCAGATACGAACTCAGGCCCACGCCCTCCCAGCCGACGAACAGCATCGCGTAGCCGTCCGCGCCGACCAGGATCAGCATCATGGCCAGGAAGAGGTTGAGGAAGATGAAGAAGCGCGTGTAGCGCGCCGGGTCGCCGTTGTGCACCACGTCCTCGCGCATGTAGCCGACCGCATAGACGTGGATCAGCGTGCCGACGCCGGTGACGACGAGCATCATGGTGACCGAGAGCGCATCGACCTGAAAGGCCCAATCGACGTGCAGATCGCCGACGCTCAGCCAGGTGGCCACAGGCACGATCACGGCCTCGCCGCCGTTGCCCAACAGCCCACCCAGTTGGATCAACCCGACGATGAAAGCCAGCGCCGCCATCGTCACAGCCAGCCAGGCGCTACGGATAGCCCCGAGCTGACGCCCGAACAGGGCGTTGACGACCACCCCGGCCAGCGGAAACAAGACAATCAGCGGAACGAGAGCGAACATAAAAACCCCTACTCATTGCTGATTGTGGATTCCTGATTGCTGATTGGCGCTCAATCAGCAATCAGGAATCTACAATCAGCAATTACCCATTGAGCTGCCTCAGCGCATCCACGTCGATGCTGCGCTTGGACCGGAAGATCGCGACGATCAGGGCCAGGCCGATCGCCACTTCGGCGGCGGCCACGACCATGACGAAGAACACAAAGACCTGGCCGTTCATGCTCGCGTACTGACGCGCATAAGCGACGAACACCAGATTGGCCGAGTTGAGCATCAACTCGATCGACATGAAGATCGTGATCGCATTGCGGCGCGTCAGCACGCCGATCACGCCCATCGCGAATAAGACGGCCGAGAGGCCGACGTAAGCATAGGTTGGGATACCGGGTAGCATCAAGTCCCCCTTGGCGCTCAGCGCTTCTCGCGGCCGCGCGTCAACGCATCGCGCGTCAGCACCACGGCGCCGATCATGCCGACCAGCAGCAGCAACGACGTCACTTCGAATGGCAGGACGTAGCTGAGCGGATTCTCAGGCGTGGCCTGGCCGTACATCAACTGACCGATCGCCGCCGGGCTGCCGAAATCGGCGGGCACAGCGGTCGTCGGCAACGGGGCCTGACCTGTCGTGATGCTCTGATAAACCACGAGCACGAGTGTCAATGCCACGATCCCGCCGGCCGTCCAGGCCAGATAGCCTTGCAGCGGAAGCGCCTGACTCTCATCGCTCAACCGCTCGGCGCCGAGCAGCATGATCACGAAGACGAAGAGCACCATAATCGCGCCGGCATAAACGGTCACCTGAACCATCGCGATGAACGGCGCATTGAGCAACAGGTAGAACAGCGCCACCACGGCGAAATTGGCGACCAGGTACATGGCCGCATGCACGGCATTGCGGCTACGCAACATCCCAAGCGCCGAAAGCACGGCGATTGCGGCAAGAGCGAAGAAGAGAATCCACTCGAGTGTCATTGCGTCATCCTTCTTCGCCTCAATCCGGGTTCTTCATATCCGGCACGGGGCGGTCGAACGTGCCCGGCTCGACTTGCATCGGCGTGGTCGGTTGGCCAGTCGCCGGCGCCACAAGGAGCTTGTCTTTGGTGATGATGGCATCGTGGCGGTCGGTATAGGAAAGTTCGTAGTTGCTTTCGAGCACGATCGCCTCGGTCGGGCAGGCGTCCTCGCAGAAGCCGCAGAAGATACAGCGCAGTAAATTGATCTCGTAGGTGCTCGCGTAGCGCTCACCGGGCGAGAAGCGTTTCTCGTCGGTGTTCTCCGAGGCCTCGACGAAGATCGCGTCGGCCGGACAGGCGGCCGCACACAACGCGCAGCCGATGCACTTCTCCAGCCCGTTGTCGTAGCGCTTCAGCTCGTGCCGGCCTTTGAAACGCGCCGACACCGGTTTGCGCTGCTCCGGATACTGAATCGTCTGTGCCGGCTGAAACGCGACCTTGCCGGTCGTGACAAAACCCTTGAGGATTTCAGTGATCATCACACCTCACTCAATTCTTCACCAGCGGCGTCTTCGGCGCCACAACCGGGCGCTCACGCTTGCGTGAGAAGGCGACGACTGCCACGACGATCACGACAAGCACCAGGATGGCCGTAACGATGCCGGCCGCCAGGAAGTTGCCCTCATTCCGCCCGACAAGCACAGCCGCAGTGAACACGACATTGGCCAGCGCCAGCGGCAGCAACACCTTCCAGCCGAAGGCCATCAGCCTGTCGTAGCGCAAACGCGGCAGCGTCGAACGCACCCAGATCATGAAGATCAACGACGCGATCGTCTTTCCCCAGAAATACACGATGCCGAGCAGCGGCACCTGTTCGACGAACGGGCCCTGCCAGCCGCCCAGGAACATCGTGGTGAAGATCGCGCTCACGCCGATCATCTTGACGTACTCGGCCATGAAGAACATCGCGAACTTCATGCCGCCGTATTCGGTGTGAAAGCCAGCGGTCAATTCCTGCTCGGCCTCTGGCATGTCGAACGGCGCGCGGTTGGTCTCGGCCAGGCCGGCGATGTAGAAGATCAGGGCCGCCAGCGGCTGATAGGCCACAAACCACATCGAGCTCTGCGCGGCGACGATATCGCCCATGCTCATCGAGCCCGCCAACATCAGCACGCCGATCATCGACAGCCCGAGCGGGATCTCGTACGCGATCATCTGGGCCGAGGCGCGGAGCCCTCCCAGCGTCGCGTATTTGTTGTTGCTCGCCCAGCCGCCCAGCGCCACACCATAAACAGCGATCGATGTCACCGACAGAATGTACATGATGCCGACGTTCAGATCCGCCAGGCCGAGCGGCATCGGGCCCATCTCGGGAGTGCGCCACGGCACCTCGATCGACGGACCCCAAGGCACCACCGCCAACACGACCAGCGCCGGCACGACCGTGATCATCGGCGCGAGGATGAAAACCCACTTATCGGCGCCGATCGGCATGGTCTCTTCTTTGAAGATCAGCTTGAGGCCGTCCGCAACCGGGAAGAGCAGGCCGAACGGGCCGCGGCGGTTCGGGCCGATGCGGGTTTGCAGCTTGGCCGCGACCTTGCGCTCGGCCCAGGTCATGTAGGCGAATCCGGCCAGCATCACGGCGATGCTGATCGCCGATTTGACAATCCATTCGATCAACAGGGTCCAATCGATGGTCATGTTGAATACTCTCTCGAGATCACGCAGCCACGCGCGCGGCTTTCGACACCCGCGCGGCGGCCGGGCCCTCGGGCGTGCCGAGGCCCAGACCGACAGGCAACAGCAGCACGCCCTCGGGCGCATCGGCCGTCACCCGGGCCGGCACGACCAGGGTGGCGGCTTCCAGGGCCAGTTCAACTTCATCGCCGTCAGCGATCCCGATCCGCTCCGCGTCAACCGGGTTGAGCGCCACAAACGGCGCCGGGACGCGTGGGTGCACCAACGCCGAGGGCGCGAACGTCGCGCCTCGGTCATAGAGCTTCGCAACAGGCAACACAAGCAAGGTGCCGACCGGGTGGGCCAGCTTGGGCGCTTCGGCCCGCGCGGCCTGCGGCACGACGCCGCGCTCCGCGGCCGACGGCAGTGGCACGCCCAGGCCTTGCAGGTTCGTCGTCGAGGCGCCGCCGTAGTATTGATCGCGCCCGCCCACATCCGGCCATTGAGGCGCAACAGCGCTCACGGCCGCGTAGTTCAGTCCGGCGAAGGCCGGCACGGTCTTCGCAATCTCGAGGAACACCTGGGCCGGGAACCCGCCAAAGCGCGTCGCCCCCATGGCCTTGCCGATCTCGGCCACGATCTGGCAATCGGGCCGCGCCGCGCCGGGCGCCGGCACAGCCGGGTAGAAGCGCTGAACGCGCCGCTCGCCGCTGGTGTAAGTGCCCTCACGCTCGGCCCAGGCCGTCGCCGGCAAGACGACGTCGGCTGCTTTGGCGGTCTCGGTCAGGAAGAGCTCCTGCACAACCGTAAAGGGCGGCAGGTCATTTTGGGTCAGGCGTCCGTCGCCGAGCGGGTCGGTGCCCATGAACCAGGCGGCGCGCGCCGCAGCGAGCACGGCCGGGGTGGCTGGCATGGCCGCCAGGCCAAGCTCGGCCGCGCCCTGGGCGTTGGCCGAAGTCCACACGCCGATCAGGCCGTTGTTGGCCCGGCCGACGTGTTTGGTCTCGATCAGGAGGTTGGCGCAGGCCTGGGCCAGCGCCTGGGTGCCGGCGAAGTCGAGGCCCTCGCGCCCGTAGAAGACGAGCGCGTTCTCGGCCTGCGCAAACCCGGTGGCGTACTCGCTCGAGCCCTCGAGCAGCATGCCGGCCACGGTCGAGACCGCGTTGCCGACGTCGTAGCGCACGATGTGTCTGGCGTGACGATCGGTCTTGGTCGGGCGGGCGTTGGCCACGATCAGGGTCGCGCCGCGCTCGGCCGCCGCCTTGACCCGCAGCCACCACAGCGGCGCTTCTTCCTCGAGGTCGGTGGCAACGACCAGGATGGCCGTGCCCTTGCCGAGCTGCCCGAGGTCAGTGCCGGCGCTCACGCCGACCACGGTCGTCAGGTCGCCGCCCGCCAACGGGGCGTCGAGCAGGGCCTTGCCGCCCACGCCGGTCACAGCCTGCTTGAACGCGAACAGGTCTTCGTTGCTCAGCCGCCCGCCGGCCAGGCCGATCAGCGCCGAGCCGGCCGCCTTGAGAGTCTCGGCCACGCGCGTCAGCGCCTCATCCCAGGTGGCCTCGACCAGTTTGCCGCCCTTGCGCACCAGCGGCGCCGTCAGACGCGCCGGCGACTCGACGAAGTGGTAGCCAAAGCGGCCCTTGTCGCAGATCCAGACCTCGTTGACCTGCTCGTTCTGGCGCGGCAGCACGCGCTTGATGACCTGCTTGCCGCCGCTCTTGGCCTCGCGCCGGGTGCTGAACGTGGTGTTGCAGCCGACCGGGCAATGGTTGCAGATCGAGGCCGAGGTCGTCAGCTCCCACGGCCGGGCGCCGAAGCGGAAGTCAGCCGTGGTGAGCGCGCCGACCGGGCAGATGTCCGTGGTGTTGCCCGAGAACTTGCTGTCGAAGCCGGGCTCGCTGAAGGTCGCGATCTCGATCTTGCGGCCGCGCTGATAGAAGCCGAGCACATGATCGTCGGCGATCTCGTCGCAGAAGCGCGTGCAGCGCGCGCACTGGATGCAGCGCTCGCGATCAAGGAAGATCAGGGCATCGTCGGGCCCGCCGAGCGGCACATGCTTGTCGTTCTTCTGCTTCTCGTCATAGATGAAGCGGCTCTTGCCCGGGCCGTGGCGCAGGGTCAGGTTCTGGAGCGGGCACTCGCCGCCCTTGTCGCACACCGGGCAGTCGAGCGGGTGCGAGGTCAGCAGGAACTCGAGGATGTCGTCGCGCGCATCCGTGACCTTCTGGCTGGCGCCGACCACGACCATCCCCGGCTCGACCGGCGTGGTGCAGGCGGTCTCGAGCTTGGGGCCGTAGCCGATCTTGGGCTGGCCGGCGTCGTCGAGCACGACCTGGCCGGTGGCGCGGTCTTTCATGACACGGCCGACCTCGACCAGACACATCCGGCACATGCCCACCGGCTTGAGCTTCGGGTGATAGCAGAAGACCGGGATATCGTTGTCGATCCGCTTGGCGGCGTCGACGATCAACGTGCCTTTGGGCACCGAAACCGAGACGCCGTCGATGGTGAGAGTGACTTGATCGGCCATAAGGTTTCTGATTGCTGATTGTGGATTTCTGATTGCTGATTGGCAGTCAATCAGCAATCAGAAATCCACAATCAGCGATATCTAGTCTCCAGCAGCAACTGCGGCTTTCTTTGGCGCCGCCTTGGGCGCGCCGTCGGTGGTGCGGGCGTCGAAGTCGCCGCGGAAGGCCTTGAGCGACGCCAGCACCGGCGTCACCGAGAACTCGCCCAACGGGCACAGACATTTGTTTTGGATCTGGCTCGCGACGTTCTGGAGCAACTCGACGTCGGCCTTGGCCGCGCCGCCTTTGTTGATGCGCTCAAGGATGCTGAGCATCCAGTACGTGCCTTCGCGGCAGGGCGTGCACTTGCCACAACTTTCGTGTTTGAAGAAGCGCGTGGTCTTGAGGATCACCCACGACAGGTCGACCGTCTCGTCGAGCACGATCACGGAGGCCGAGCCCAACATCGCGCCCTTGGCCGCGACCGACTCGTAGTCGAGCGGGGTGTCGAGCAGGGCGTCGTCGACCTTGAGCACCACCGACGAGGCGCCCGAGAGCATCACGGCCTTGAAGCCCTTGCCCTCGCGGATGCCGCCGCCGTGGGTGTAGATCAACTCGCGCAGGGTCGTGCCCAGCGGCAGCTCGACGTTGCCGGGTTTCTGGATGTGTCCGGAAAGGCAGAACAGCTTGGTGCCCGGGCTCTTCTCGGTGCCGTTCTGACGATACGCGGCAGCGCCGTTTTGGATGATGAACGGCACGTTGGTGACTGTCTCGGTGTTGTTGACGACCGTGGGCTTGGCGTACAGGCCCTTGTCGGCCGGAAACGGCGGCTTGAGCCGCGGCTGACCGAGCTTGCCCTCGATGCTCTCGAGCAGCGCGCTTTCCTCACCACAGATGTAAGCGCCCGCGCCGCGGTGATGATAGAAATCGAGCCTGTATTCGGTGCCGAAGAGTTTTTCGCCCAGGAAGCCGCGCTCGTACAGCTGCGCCACGCATTGCTCGAGCCCGGCCACCACATCCCAGTACTCGCCACGGACGTAGTTGTAGATCGTGTTGGCCTGCGAGGCGTAGGCCGTGATCATCGCGCCTTCCAGGAACTGGAAAGGGTTATGGGTCAGGATCTCGCGGTCTTTGAACGTGCCGGGCTCCGACTCGTCGGAGTTGATCACGACGTAGCGCGGGAACGAATCCTTCGTCAGGAAGCTCCACTTCAACCCGGTCGGGAAGCCCGCGCCGCCGCGCCCGCGCAGACCTGAATTCTTGACCTCGTCGATCACCTGCTGCGGCGTCATGGTGGTGACGGCCTTCTTGAACGCCTCGAAGCCGCCGTGCGCCAGATACACGTCGAGGTCGCGGATGTTCGCGATGTCGCGGTGACGGAAGAGAATGTGTTTACCTTGATCCATAGCACCCCGAGACATTGCTGATTGTTGATTTCTGATTGCTGATTGGCCTTCAATCAGCAATCAGAAATCAACAATCAGCAATCACTTGCCCTTGAGTTGCTCCAAAATCCCCACAGCCTCATCCACCGTCATCGCCTTGTCGGGCTGACTCTCATGGAAATGGATGCCTGTGGAATCCTGCACCTGGAAGCACGGCGCTTTGTCGCAGGCGCCGATGCACATCACATGTTCGACCGTGAACTCACCGTCGGCCGTGGTCTCATCCCATTTCTTGAGGTTGAGCCGCGCCAGGAACTCGGCCGCCCAGGCATCGGCGCCGCGCAACGCGCACGGCAGGTCGGTGCAGATCTGCACCCGGCGCTTGCCAGCGGCATGGTCGTGATAGAGCGAGTAGAAGCCGACCACGCCGGCCACATCGGTGGGCGCCACACCCGTGATCGCGCCGACCTCGTCGATGGCCTCTTTCGAGAGATGGCCATACGCGCTCTGCGCGAGATACAGCAACGGCATCACGGCCGAACGTCGGCGCTCGGCCGGGTAGCGGTTGAGGATCTCGGTGATCTCGGAAGCGTACTTGTCTGAAAGCATGTTATCGGTCCACGTCCCCAAGCACGATGTCGATGCTGCCGACCACGGCGACCACGTCGGCGATGAAGTGGCCCTTGGTCATCAGCGGCAGCGCCTGCAAATTGACGAACGACGGCGTGCGGAAGTGCACGCGATGCGGCTTGGGCCCGCCGTTGCCGGCCAGGAAGACGCCCAACTCGCCGCGCGGCGACTCGGTCGACACGTAGACCTGCCCGACCGGCGCCGAATAGCCCTCCGTCCACAGCTTGAAGTGGTGGATCAGGGCCTCCATGCTGCGGCCGAGCTCGGCGCGCGGCGGCGGCACGACCTTGCGGTCGTCCGAGATCACGGGCGCGCCGGCCAGCTTCTTGAGACGATCGACTGCCTGGCGCACGATCTTGAGCGACTCGCGCATCTCGAGCACGCGCACCCAGTAACGGTCATACACGTCGCCGTGCTGGCCGACCGGCACGTCGAAGGCATAGGTTTCGTAGCCCGAGTAGGGCAGCAGCTTGCGGAGGTCGAGACGCACGCCCGAGCCGCGCAGCGACGCGCCCGTCAGGCCCCAATCGAGCGCCTGCTCGCCGCTGATCACGCCAATCCCTTGGGTCCGGTCGATCCAGATCGGGTTGTTGCGCGTCATCGTCTCGTAGTCGTCCAGCCTGGCCGGCAGGTACTCGAGAAACGCCTCGACTTTTTCGATGAAGTTCGGTGTGACGTCGCGCCACAGCCCGCCCGGGCGCATAAACGAAGTCATCATGCGCTGGCCCGAGATATCCTCGAAGATCTCGAGGATGTGCTCGCGCTCACGCACGCACCAGAACAGCATCGACTGGATGGCGAGGTCGAGCGTGTGCGTGCCGAGCCAGATCAGGTGCGATGCGATACGCTGCAGCTCGGCCAGGATGACGCGGATGACCTGCGCGCGCTCGGGCACCGAGACGTCCATCAGCTTCTCGACGGCCAACACATAGGTCAGGTTATTGCCCATGTTGTTGAGGTAATCGAGGCGGTCGGTCATGACCAGGGCCTTGGTGTAGGTCTTGGCCTCCATGTTCTTCTCGATCCCGGTGTGCAGGAAGCCCACATCCGGCACCGTGTTGACCAGGATCTCACCGTCGAGCTCGACGATCAGGCGCAGCACGCCGTGCGTCGAGGGGTGCTGCGGACCCATGTTGAGCACCATCGTCTCGCCGGTTTGCGCCCGTTGCGAAAACAGGTGTTTGAGCTCGTCAAGCGTGGCTTCGAGGAGTTGCGGGTTGTTGGTCATATGAGCGATCAGCTGCGAGCTGTTAGCGGTCAGCTGACAGCGATCAGCAAATTGCTGACGGCTGACCGCTGATCGCTGACGGCTTCACTCCTTCGCATACGGCTTCTTCTTGTCGATCGCGTCGTAGTTGAACGTGAACTGGACCTCTTCGTAGCCTAGCGGGTAATCTTTGCGCAGCGGATGGCCTTCCCAATCGCTGGGCATCAGGATGCGCCGCAGGTCGGGATGGCCCGTGAACGTGATCCCGAACATGTCGAACAACTCGCGCTCCTGCCAGCCCGCGGCCGGGTAGACCGAGGTGCAGCTCGCCAGCGTCGGCGTCTCGCCGCCCACCGCGGCCTTGACGCGCAGGTTGAGCGGCTCCATCAGGTTCCGGATCTGGTAGCAGACCTTGAAACGCGGCTCTTCCGGATAGTCGTCGTAGGCGGTCACATCGGCCAGCCAACGGAAGTTGAGCGCCGGCGTCTCGCGCAGGTGCTTGAGCACCTCGACGACTTTGTCAGCGGTCACCACCACAGTCGTCTCACCGCGAAACGTCTCGATCGCTTCGATCGCGTCGCCGAACTTTGCCTTGAGTGCCTGCGTGGTTTGCTCGAGTGTTGTCATAGTTAAGCCCAGGTCGAGAGCTTTTCCTTCTTGACCTTCTCGTGCAGGGTCAAGACGCCGTTGATCAGGGCCTCGGGGCGCGGCGGACAGCCGGCCACATACACGTCGACCGGCACGATCTCGTCGACGCCCTGGACAATAGCGTAGTTATTGAAGATGCCGCCGCACGAGGCGCAATCGCCCATCGCGATGACCCACTTCGGTTCGGGCATCTGGTCGTAGAGTCGGCGCACGACGGGCGCCATCTTGCGAGTCACGCGCCCGGCCACGATCATCAGATCCGACTGGCGGGGCGAGGCGCGCATCAACTCCATGCCGAAGCGCGACATGTCGTTCTGCGGCGCCGAGATCGCGCCGATCATCTCGATCGCGCAGCAGGCCAGGCCGAAGAGCATCGGCCACATCGAGCCGGTGCGGCCCCAATTCACGGCCTGCTCCAGCGTCATCGTCACCACACCCATGTTGCCGAGCTTCTGCTCAAGACCCATAGTTCACCACCTCAGCTTGCTGCGCGAGACCGGCCTCGCCTCATTGCGCGGCGATCTGACCAGATCGGGCGGCCCGCACGCCCGCCCTCATTCCCACTCGAAAGCGCCCTTTTTCCAGGCCCAGACGTAGCCCACGAGCAAGATGCCGATAAAGACCAACATCTGGACGAAGCCATACATCCCGAGTTGCTGAAAGGTGACAGCCCACGGGAGGAAGAAGACGACTTCGATGTCGAATAGGATGAAAAGAACCGCAATCAGGTAGAACCGAACCGGCATACGGCGGACCGAGGGGCCCAGGGTGCGCATTCCGGATTCGTAAGGCTCGAGTTTGCGCTGGGTCGGTCGCTTGGGGCCGAATACGGTTCCGATAATGGTGATGAGAATCGCCAGAACTGCGGCGAGTGTAACCAGAACGGCAATGGGGAGATAGTCGTTAAGCATTGGTTTGTCAGCAAAACGTGCTGATCTGGCGGGTCTGCGAATTTTATCACAATCGCATTTTCGCCAGAAGGAGTAATCCTACAAGGAATGGGTGATTAATCCGTAAAGCCGCCCGTCTGTGTTACGTTGAGTTATAGATTGTCATAACCCAAACCACCTAGCAGATCCCGTTCGGGCTGTTCATCCACGCTGCGATCCTCAGCGGCACCGAGTCGGATGAACCGTTCAACACCAAAAAGCTGACTCCGTTCCGGCTCGGCGAGCGAGGTGGTGAAGGTCTTGGGTTGGCCGCTTTCGTCAAAGTCGAATTGCGATCGGTGTTGCGCCAGGGCCCGGAGCTTGAGATCCAGGTAGGGCAGGATGTCGATTTCGGTCGTGATGTGCTCATCAGGAACGCCCACGAACCCGAGTTGCTGACCCCGGATGTCGGCTCGTCGATCCCGCAAGGCCGCCAGATTCTGGCCAAAGCTGCGTGGCAGCGCGTAGTAGTACAGGCGCTGCGGGGCGGCCGAGCCGATGGCGGTGCTCGCCTTGTGATAGGCCAGCGTTACAAACGCGCTGACGGCGATATGGTCCGGATGGGCATAGCCGCCGCTCGGGTCATGGGTGATCACGACATCCGGTCGCAGCGCCAGAAAGAGCCCAAGCAGGCGTTCGGCGGCAGCCTCCACCGGCACAGCGTCTACCTCACCATCCTGGTAGCCCAACACGATCGGCGGCTCGAGGCCGAGCACGGCGCACGAGGCGGCCAGCTCCTGCTGTCTCACCAGGCCGAGCGTCTCGCGCGTGGCGGCATCATTCTTGATCTTGGCGTCGATCCCGTCGCCGCGGGTCGCGCAAACGACAAGGGCGCGATGACCGGCAGCAGCGTATTTGGCAAGAGATCCACCGGTCGAGATCTCGTCATCGGGGTGAGCGACGATGGCAAGCAGGGTCCTGGTCATGTGGCGATTATACGCATCCGGTCCCGGGAATGGCCGGATTTCGACGGATATCCGGTCATCCCCGGGATCGAAGGCAGCGGCGCCCAGGGTTGAACAGCCGTGAACCTGATTTTGCGCGCCGGCGTCACTTCCCGGTCACCGCCGCATCTAATTAGCCGTCTGCCGCCGATATCGATTGTCCACCGTCAGGGGGTGCCGCGTGAAAGTCAGGCTGTCGCTCAATCAGATCATCCAGCACTTCGCGCCGGGCTGGTTCGCCGCCGTGATGGGATCCGCCGTGATCGTGGTGGCGGTGTTCGTCTTCCGCCAGTTCGTGCCTTTCGCCGGGCCGATCCAGATTGGCTTGCTGGCGTTTTCGATCGTGCTCTTCCTTGTGCTGCTCATCCCATGGGGGCTGCGTTGGTTTCGCCATCCCCAGGCGGTGCGCCAGGACCTGAACAACCCGGTGTCGGCGGCGTTCTTCCCGACCATGCCGATCTCGCTGTTGATCATCGGAATCGCGCTGGAGAAGACCGCGCCGGCCTTTCTCTCCGAGACCATGCTGTGGAGCTCACTTCAGGTTTTGTGGATCGTGGGTTCACTCGGCATCCTGGGGTTTGCGCTGAGCCTTGTGACGATCTTCATCGAGAAGCCCGAAGTGCGCCCGGAGGCCTCGACTCTGGGATGGTTGATCCCACCGGTCTCGGCGCTGCTGATCCCTGTGTTGGGTTTGAGCCTGGCCGGACACTTCTCCGGGACGCCCTTGGGCACGGTCAACCTGCTCGGCAGCCTGATCTTGCTCGGGGTCGGCTCAGTGCTTTTTATCGTGATCCTGGCCATGGTCTTCAACCGTTACATCTTCCACCCACTACCGCCCGTGCATCTCACGCCCACACTCTGGGTCGGCGTGGCGCCGACCGCGATTCTGTCGATCACGGCGCTCCGGCTTGTCAAGCCGCTCAAGGCAGCCTGGGGCTTCAGCGCGCAGGCCGAAGAGGCCCTCGCCATGTTGTTTCAGATGGGCGCCGTGGCGCTCTGGGGTTTCGCCTTTTTCTGGTTGGCGCTGGCCGTGATCCTGACGGTTCGCGTTCACACCCGCACGCCCCTCCCCTTCGCGTTGAGTTGGTGGGCGTTCGTCTTCCCGTTGGGCGCCCTTACCGTGTCGACGGGCGTGGTGTATCAGGCTCTGCCGGTCGACTTCTTCCTGTGGGTGGGTCTGACCGCTCTGGCGGCCTTGTTCGGGCTCTGGCTGGTGACCGTCTTCCGCACCGCGCAGGGGGCGTTCAAGGGCACGATCTTCGCCCCGCATAGCGGCCCGCAGGGTGGCGGCCCGCAGGGTGGTGCGACCGAGACGGCCCGATCGTCACACTAGGGTTCGTCAGATCGTGGAGCGCAGCCCAGGCCTCGGTCTGGACCCATCCGGCGCCAG
>Ga0209573_1003854_pt1 | contig 15673 bp, 12 predicted proteins | sample TNRBio252014_DNA_FD_185870 | JGI IMG/M metagenome (GOLD analysis project Ga0209573, IMG submission 185870) | Wastewater treatment Type I Accumulibacter community from EBPR Bioreactor in Madison, WI, USA - TNR Reactor_6/25/2014_ DNA (SPAdes)... | ecosystem: Engineered > Bioreactor > EBPR >...
CGTCGCCCGTCGTCCAGGCGTCGCTGTCCTGGACCACCCAGGCCCGTTCGGCCGGTAGGCCCAGTTCCTGCACGGCAAAGCGGCAGGCCACCGCGCCGGCCGCCAGCCGGTCGCCGCCCGCGCCGCCCGCGCAGATCACCGCCGGCGCCAGGCCCGCGTTGTACAGGTCCATGGCGTGGTAGGTGCGGCTCAGCAGGTCGGAGCTGGGGCTGCCGTCCGGCTCGACGCGTGCGCCCAGGATGACGATGGCGTCGGCCGGCTGCGCCCGATCCTGGCTGCCGAGCCGGTTGATTTGCCATGACAAAACGCCGACGACCAGCACGGCCGTCAGCGTCATCGCCAGCAAAAGAAGGCCCAGGGTTCGCAGCACCCGTTTCACGGCGGCATTATAGCATCTTTGCTCATCGAATGCCAAAGCGATCAGGCTGTTGACACTGCAATCGAGCTATAGTAAAATAACAGCCAAGAAGATGGGTAGCGGAGTGCATGATGTCGACCACGGATCATCCACTAAAAGTACTGGTGCAGCGCTTTGGCCGCGATTTTGCGGAATGGCTGCTGGACACGGAAGTACTTTCGGTGGAGCCAATCAACGTAGAACTGCCTGTGGAGACTCTCAGGGTTGACACGCTGCTCCGTGTGGTACAGGCAAACGGCGAGGTGGTCTTGCTGCACATCGAGTTCCAAGGTCGGCGTAGTGTCCCAGCCATGGCGCTGCGTCAGCTTGGCTACCTGTCGCAGCTAGTCATCACGCATGGCCTGGAGACAAGACTGCGCAGCGTCGTGCTCTATACAGAACGTCACGCAGGTCAGAACGACACCGGACTATTCCAGGTACAAGATGGTCATGGCAATATCGCGCTGGAATGGCGGTATGCACCGATTTTGCTGTGGCAGATGAGCGGCGAGATAATTCTGAAGACCGGCCGCCCTGCCTTGCTCCCGCTCATCAGCCTCACGCGAGCGGATGATTTGCCCCTAATTCTGCCTGAAGTCGTTACGATTGTGCGTCAACAGGCTGATGAAGAGCTGCGCACACGGTTGTTCAACGGTTTGCTGGCCCTAACCAGCGACGCGGAGGTGTTGAAGATGATCGAAGATTTGCTTGTCAGCGATGAGTACGAATTCGAGAGCCCTTATCTCCGTCGTTGGCGAGAAAAGGGTCTCACCGAGGGCCGCGCCGAAGGTCGCGCCGAGGGTCGCGCCGAAGGTCGCGCCGAGGGTCGCGCCGAGGGTCGCGCCGAGGGACATCTGGAAGGCCTGAAGCAGGCCGTGGTGACCCTGACTGCTTCTCGTTTCGATCCGCCCTTTTCTAAGGCGCTCGTATTGGAAAGATACGTCGACTCTGTTTCAGACGAAGCCAAGCTACAGGCGCTCATCGCCAAGCTGGCGCTGGCCAGCAACTTCGACGCTGTGTTGGCCGATCTGCCCAACGGTAAGGAGTCTACCGGCGCTTGAGCAGAACCCAGCCACGAACGTGCAGCGATCGGTCCCAGACAACGACAAAACCCCGCCCAGTCCGGCGGGGTTTTGCATTCTTGCTTTGACCCATTAACCACTCAACACTCACTATACCCACACACATGGCACTTGACACATCCCTCCACGTTGAGCAGCGTGCTGTTGCCGCAATCAGGGCACAGGTCGCCGATCTGCTTGGGGATGGGCAGGGCCAGTTGTTCGGCGGGCACAGAGGGCGTCGCCACTGGTTGGGGCGCGGGCGTCTGCTCCAGGTGCTCGGTCAGGACTTGGGCGATGGCGTCGGGCAGGCTGCGCACACGCTGCGGGCCGAAGCCCAGATGCCGCCCGCCGCCGATGCCGTTGAGCTGGAAGACCACCTGCTGCAGGCGCTCGGTGGGGGAGAGTGAGCTGGGCATGCGCAAGGTCAGGCTGATCAGCCGGCCCAGCGCTTCGCTGACCGCGGCCACGTCCGAGCCGGCCTTGCCCACGTTCATGAACACCTCGAACGGCTCTCCTTCCTCCGTGTCATTGACCGTAACGTAGGCCGTTCCCAGCGGGGTCAGGCGGCGGTAGGTTGCGCCCCGCAGCCGCCGCGGCCGCGGTCGCTTGACGTCGTAGTCGACAGCGCTGTGGTGGACGCCGTTGCCGTTGAGCTCCGGCGCTTCGACCTGGTGCGCCACGGCGTGCAGTGTCTCGTGCGCGCTGGCTTTGCCGTTGGGCGTCGGCTTGACCGCGCCGGCCTTCTTCGCATCGGCCGTGGCCTTGGTCTCCAACACCACCTCCTGCCGGCTGCCGGTGACATAGACCGTCAGTCCTTTGCAGCCCAGCTCCCAGGCTTGCAGGTAGGCCTTGGCGACGTCGGCCGGTACGGCCTCGGGCGGGAAATTGCACGTCTTGCTGATGCTGTTGTCGACATAACGCTGAAGCGCGGCCTGCATCAGCACGTGCTCTTCCGGCTTGATATCCTGGCTGACCACGAAGGTGTGTTGCAGCGCAGCGGGCAGTTCATCGATGCCCTGGCAAGTGCCAGTGAGCACGATCTGCTCGACGATGCGCTCGCGACGCTCAGCGGTGATGCCGGCCTTGTCCAGCGCCTCCAGGAAAAGCGGGCTGACGTAGGTGAGCGTCACATCGCCGCCAGCTTCTTTGACATAACGGGTGTAGGCCAGGGCGAAGACCGGCTCGCAGCCGTAGCCCTCGCAGCCGGTGACGGTGCCGATGGTTCCGGTAGGCGCCACAGTCGTCTGCGCGCCGTTGCGGATGCCGTGCGCCTGGATGCCGTCGACGATCGCTTTCCAGTCGATCTCCGGCCGGCCAAAGCTGTGGCTGTAGGCTTGCAGCGGCGTGGGCGGCTGCCACTGGAGGTTCTCCGGGTCGTAAATGGAGCCGCTGATGGCCGGAAAGGGGCCGCGCTCGCGCGCCAGCTCGATGGAGGTGCGCATGCAGTGGTAACGCACGAACTCCATCACCTGGCCGGCCAGGTCCAGCGATTCCTGGTCGCCATAGCGCACGCCGATCTTGTACATCACGTCGGCCAGGCCCATGATGCCCAGGCCGATGCGCCGCACGCGATGCGCGGCGTCCTGCAACTGCGGCACAGCCGGCACGTACTTGTTGGCGCTGACCACGTCGTCCAGGAAGCGGGTCGACTCCACCACAGTCCGCTCCAGCGCCTCCCAGTCGATTTGGCCGTCCTCGGTGATGTGCTGGGCCAGGTTGATGGAGCCCAGGCAGCAGTTCTCGTAAGGGCCGAGGAACTGCTCGCCGCAAGGATTCGTGGCCTCTAGCTCGTAAAGATGCGGCACCGGATTACTGCGGTTGGCCGCATCCAGGAACAGCACGCCCGGCTCGCCGTTGCGGTGGGCGTAGTGGATGATCTTGTCGAACAGCTCGCGGGCGCGCACAGTGCGGGCGACTTTGCCAGTTCGCGGACTTACCAGGTCGAAGTCGGCGTCGTTCTTGACCGCCTGCATGAAAGCATCGGTCACGCCGACGGAGATGTTGAAGTTGGGGATGTGTCCCTCTTGGGCCTTGCAGGAGATGAACTCCTCGATGTCGGGGTGGTCGATGCGCAGCACCGCCATATTCGCGCCACGCCTGGATCCGCCCTGAGCGATCTCCCCAAACGCCGCGTCGTAGACGCGCAGGAACCCCACCGGCCCACTGGCCACGCCCGCGCTGCTGTTGACCGGATCGCTCTTGGGGCGTAGGCGGCTGAAGCTGAAGCCGTTGCCGCCGCCGGTCTGCTGGATCAAGGCCGCGTTGCGCAGCGTGTTGAAGATGCCCTCGGACGAGTCCTTGCCCATGTCGTCGTCGATGGCCAGGACGAAACAGGCTGCTAGCTGGCCCAACGGTGTGCCGGCGCCCGTAAAGGTCGGCGAGTTGGGGAAGAAGCGCAGCTCGGTCAGCAGATCATAGAACTGCTCGGCCGCAGCCCGATACTCGGCCTCGCTGCCGTAGGCCCGCTCCGGCAGGGCCACGTTGCTGGCCACGCGCCAGAACATCTCCTGCACCGTCTCGGCCGGCTTGCCATCCAGCCCTTTGCGCAGATAGCGCCGGCGCAGCACCTCCAGGCCGTTCTCGCTAATGCGGGCCAGACCAGCTTGCTTTGAAGGCGGTAAGGTCACTGTTTCTTGCACGGTCAACGACACACTGCTCATCGCAAATCCTCCACCAAGAGTAGTATAGAAAACCAGCTTGCAGCCGGGTTGCGCCCACGAATCGGCAATTCGATTCGCAACCGACTATCAGTATGGCGTAGCTCAACGCCGTATTCACCGATGGTTGTTGAAAGCGCTAGCGAAAAAAAAGCAACGACTAACGCACTGGCTCGTAGATGAACCGCCGACCACCGCCGTCGATGATCTCCTCGCCCACGCGGTAGAGCAGGCCGCGCCGTTCCAATTCTTTCAGCCGGTTGCTCTTGGTGCTGGGGGAGAGGGTATCGGGCAGGTCTTGGGCGCTGATCTGGCCGCGGGCCACCGCCAGGTTGTAGGTCAGCAATAAGGCAGGGCTGAGGCTGCCCAGGACGCTGGCGTTGCCCTGGCCGTCGACTTGTACACAGGTCAAGCCATGCAGCGACACGGCCGCAGCGATGCTCTCGCTGACGCTGTGGCTGGGACGGCGCACCACCACGAATCGGGGGGTTTTGGCCCGCTGCGATGCCTTGAGCAGACTGGCCACCACTTCGTCGGCCCAGGAATAGTCCATGAACTGAACCTGGCCCAGGTCCAGCACCAACATGCTGTTGGCCGGCATTGCCTTCAGCCTGACCAGTAGATCGTCTTTGGTCTGGTTGTCCCGGCCGCCCAGGATCGGGCCCGACAACTCGACTTGCTCCGCGTGAAGTGGCATCATGCTCCACCAAAATCGTAGGATGTGCGGGGCGGATGAGGCTCAACGACTGCCAGGCGCCTGACGCTTCACGCCCGTTCATGAAGCTCACAGCAACTGGCAGGAATGAATCCTAGCGCTGGCTGAAACTGATGCCTACCTGGGCGCCGGGGAACCATGCCCCGTCCAGACTGCGCGGCGGATGTTCAGCGCTGACGTGCAGCCGTTGATCGCCGGAGCGAATGGTCAGCCTGCCGCCATAGCGACGCACCACGGCGTAGATGCTCCGCAGGCCGACTCCGCCGCCGCTGGCTCGGCTGCTCAGGCCGCCTAGCGCCTGCTGAATGGCATCGCCGTGCCGCCAGTGGGCTGCCTCCGGGTAGCGATTGGCCAGGCTTGCGCGGATGCCAACCCCGGCGTCGGCCACAGCTAGCGCCACGTAGCGCCTGCCCTGGCGGTCTTGACCGAGCTGCGCAACCACCAGCCCATCGACCTGGCTGTGATCGACCACGTTGTAGCACAGCTCGGAGACGACTTTGCTGGCATCCAGCACGTCGCCCGGATCGAAGCCCAGACGCTGCTGCGCCAGGCTGACCAGATAAGACAGCACAGCCTGCACGTCGGATCGGCTGCGCACAAGGCTCAACGGCAATGTGCCGCTGCGTTCAGCCCGTAACTCGTGGCCCGGCACGTTGCGCACATCAGACCACTGCCTGAGCACAGCGGCAAGGCCGGTCTGCGCCACAGTCAACTGCGCCCGACGGCTGGAAGGCAACACCACGATCAGACGCTGCTGGCGTTCGGCCAGGTGGCGAGCTACCAGACAAAGGCAGGCTGCGCCGTAGGGATCGAGGAACGTGGCGGCCTGCAGATCGATAGTGACCTCTGGGTGCCTGGCTGCATCGGCGGCGGCCAGGCGAGCAATCAACCGGTCACAGGATGCAGCGTTCAGTCCATCTCCCGCTCCAAGCACCAGACGCATGGTTCACCTAAACCGGCGTCAACATGCGGCTGATGTGTTCTTGCAACCCTTCCAGGTCGCTCAACTGCAGGTACACCATCGCAAAGCGGATGTAGGCCATGGGGTCCAGACGTTTCAGGTGTTCCAACACCACGCTGCCTACGAAACTGCTCTTGACCTCCGATCGACCCAGAGCAGACAGCTCGTCTTCAATCGAATCCACCATGTCTTCGATGGCGGCCTGGGGAATCGGGCGCTTGGCGCAAGCCGTTAGCACGCCATGCATCAGCTTCTGGCGGTCATACGGCTCACGCCGGCCATCGCTCTTCAGTATGATCAGCGAAGCAGCTACGTGCTCGTAGGTGGTGAAGCGCTTGTTGCAAACCTCACAGGCGCGCCGGCGGCGAATGCCGTCGCCAGTCGCGCGCGTATCGATGACACGCGAGCGATCTTCTCCGCAATGAGGACATTTCATCTAGACTCCACGAGGTTGAATGATCCCAATGCAGCGTGTCAACCAGCCTCCCTGACAGACGCTTCATACGCGGCCTAGAAGGGATAATTTGGCGCCAAACATTGCGGCGCCCGCCAACTCACTGCGTTATATAGTAGCAAATGCCACGAAGCATACTATATGTTGTATCTCAATGGCGAGGGGGATTTTACCACAGTTCTCCCGACTTGGCAAAGGGTAAGCGGCTAACTGATCCTGTGGCGAGGAATTTTAAGGTTGGTTTTGGTGCTAATTGTGGACAAAGGCCGTGAGCAATCGTTGCAATTCGCCAACGCAAAAACGCCGTTCTCGTCCGAAAACGGCGCCCGAACGTTTTGCTTGTGCAGCGCGGCTTGCGCGCAAGCAATCGAGGCTTATTCTGTCCAAAGGGGCGGGGAACGGAACAGCCCAGTGTGAGTACAGTCAGGTCAACGGGCTACTACCGGCCTGTTTGTCAGGCCGGCAGTAGCCCGCCGACAAGGCGGAGCGGCGCCTCAACAGCGCTCAGCCTTGCTGGCGTTTGCGCAGGAAGGCCGGGATTTCCAAGTCATCCGGGTTGTAGGTACGCACAGGGAAGGGCACGGTCTTGTCGCTGCGTTCGTGGCCGACGGCTGCTGGGAAGGGACGGGCGCCGGAGACCGGCTTGCGCGCCTCGGCTGCGACCTCGAAGCCGGTGGCGATCACAGTGACGCGCAACTCGCCGTTCATGTTGGGATCGATCACCGCGCCGAAGATGATGTTGCACTCGGGGTGGGCCGTCGCACGGATGATCTCCGCCGACTCGTTGACCTCGTGCAGCGTCATGTCCAGGCCGCCGGTGACGTTGAACAGGATGCTCTGCGCACCGTCGATGCTCACATCGAGCAGCTTGCTGGCGATTGCCTGCTCGGCGGCCTGCTGGGCGCGGTTGTCGCCTGTGGCTGAGCCGATGGCCATCAGGGCTGAGCCGCCGTTTTCCATCACCGCCCGCACGTCGGCAAAGTCCAGGTTGATCAGCCCGGGGATCGTGATCAGCTCGCTGATACCCTGGATGCCCTGGCGCAGCACGTCGTCGGCGATAGAGAACGCGTCGCGGATGGTCGATTTCTTGTCCACAATTTGCAGCAGGCGGTCGTTGGGGATCACGATCAGAGTGTCCACCTGTTCCTTGAGGCTGCGCAGGCCCTCTTCAGCCGCGCGGCGCCGCTTGGCGCCCTCGAAGGTGAACGGCTTGGTCACCACGCCGATGGTCAAGGCGCCAGCCTCGCGCGCTAGCTTAGCCACTACGGGGGCTGCGCCGGTGCCGGTGCCGCCGCCGATGCCGGCCGTCACGAAGACCATGTCGGCGCCATCCACCATGGCCGCCAGCTCGTCCACGGACTCCATCGCAGCTTTCTCGCCGATCTCAGGATCGCCGCCCGCGCCCAGGCCGCGGGTCAGCTTGTCGCCGATGCGCATGCGTTGCGGCGACTGCGCATCCAGCAGCGCCTGGGCGTCGGTGTTGACCACAATGAACTCTACGCCCTGAATGCCAGCTTCGATCATGCGGTTGACGGCATTGCTGCCGCCGCCGCCTACACCGATCACGCGGATCTTGGCGAAGTTGTCCACGTAGCTGGGCTGTGTGTCTCGAATCGGTTTGCGTGTCATGTCGTCGCTCCTCACTGTGATTGAAAGCCATCCCCGAGGGATGGGGCTTGCCGCTTGCTAACGGCGTCGTCGGATTGCTACTCAGGCGCCGGGCACTTTACGCCGTTGCGCAACTTTCAGTGCCCGACGCCTCTTCGATAGCTGTTGCTGGTTGGATCCCTTTCAACCGGGCAACAGGGTTTTGAGCCAGCGCATCACCCGCTCCATGAACGGGCTGCGCTGACGCCGTTCACTGAGGTCACCGGAAACCCACTGGTTGTGCAGCGCCCACAGAAGCAGGCCGACACCGGTGGCGTTCTCTGAGGTGCGCAGGTCCGGGGGCATATGGGCAAGGCTGCCAGGGATGCCGACCCGCACCGGCAATTGGGTCATCTGTCTGGCCAGCTCGCGCAGGCCGGGCAGTTGGGCCGTGCCGCCAGTCAGCACCAGGCCGGCCGGCACCAGGCCATCATAGCCTGATCGCTTGATCTCTCGGAGCATCAGGTTCACCATCTCTTCGGCCCGCGCCTCCAGGATTTCGGCCACCAGTTGGCGCGGCACGGTGTTGGGACCGCTTTCGCCGAACACATCGACTGACACCTCCTGGTCGGACGGCACGCGGCTGGCCATGGCGCTGCCAAAGCGCAGCTTGAGCTGTTCAGCCGCCTCGAAGGGAGCGCCCAACCCCACGGCCAGGTCATGCGTCAGGTGCTGGCCGCCCACGTCGATCACCACTGTGTGCCACAGGCTGCCCTTCATGAACATGGCCAGATCGGTGGTGCCGCCGCCGATGTCCACCACCACCACGCCCATGTCGCGCTCAGCCTCGGTCAGCACGGCCTCGCCCGATGCCAGCGGCTCCAGCACCAGTTCCTCGATCTCGATGCCGTGCGTCTGTACGCAGCGCACCAGGTTGCGCACGGCTCCAGTAGCGCCGGAGATCACCTGGGCGTCCACGGCCAGCCGGAAGCCGTGCATGCCGATCGGCTCCAACAGGTCTTCTTGCTCATCGACCGAGAAGGTGCGCGGCACCACGTGGATGATCTCGCGGTTGTGGGGCAGCGCCACCGCGCGGGCAGCTTCTTTGACGCGCGCCACATCCTCGGCCGTGACAATGCGGTTGCGGCCGATGGGCACCGCGCCCTTGCTGGGCTGGGCTTGAATGTGACTGCCGGCGATGCCTACATAGGCCCGGCCAATCGAGCGGTCAGCCGCCTGTTCGGCCTCTTCCACGGCCTGGCCGATGGCAGCCGTCGCCGCGGCCACGTTGGTCACCACGCCCTTGGTCATGCCGTCGGATATCGCACGGCCATAGCCCACGATCTGCAACGTGTTGTCGTTGACAACCTCAGCGATGATGGCGCAGACCTTGGTGGTCCCAACGTCGATGGCACAAATAGTGTCTGCCAAGATGTCGATCCTTTTGCCGTGGCCGGTCTCCTGACCGCGCCAGTCTTTTGCTGTGGCCGGTCTCCCGACCGAGCCACGCCCAGCTACTGCGCCAGCCGCAGATAATAGCCGTTCTCGAAGCGCCAGTTGATCTCAGCCGGCGCCTGGCCCTGGCTGGCCAGGCTCTGATGCAACAGCAGCAGAGAAGCCACCCGTCTGGCCATGCCTTCAGCGTGGCCCAGGTAGACGAAAGAGCCGCTGGGGAAGCGAAATTGCAACCCATTGATGCGGTCGTAGCCGAAATCGACCACTTCAGGCGCTTGCTGCTTCACCTGACGCAGGCTGGCGATCAACTGTGGGTCCAGCCGGCCGTCGCTGGCGGCGGTGCTGCCGTCCAGGTCCCACAGCACGGGCAAGTCCGGCGCTGGCGTCGAGCTGGCTACCGGCATAGTGGTACCTTCGCTGTCCACCCAGTACTCCTGGCCGCCAACTTTCCAGACTACCAGCGGTTCACGCTCCAAGACCTCGATGCGCACCTGGTTGGGCAAGGCCGTATGCACGGTGGCTTGTTTCACATAGGGCAGGGCCTCGATGCGCTCTTCGGTCTCTCGGTTGTTGATCCAGAAAATGCTGTACTGGTCGATGCCGGCTTGGCGATATACCTGCTCGGCGCTGGTGTGGCGCAGACCACGGATGGCCGCGGTCTGCACGTAGAAGCGGCTATCGCTGAACAGAAAGGCCGCCAGCGCCGCCAATCCTACGAAAAGCATGCTGGCCAGGCCGCGCAAGAGGGAGATGCGCAGCCGAGGACGGGAAGCCTGCGTGCCTGCCGGCGGCCTCTTGTTCTGAGAGCGCGCCACCGGGACCAGCGCCTGTTCCTGTCGATGTTGCCGCTCAGTTGGACGGCGGCGACGCTTGCGCGGCTTGCTCAGAAAATCCTGTTGGCTATCCTTGTGCCGTCCAGTGGACGTGGCTTTGCGCGCTGCCATGATCACATACCCTGCTGGCTAAGGTCGAAGGATGTCTCGCTGCGGCTTCTGTCAGCGTGTCGCTCCAACGCCAGCTCGATCAGCCGATCCAGCAACTGCGGGAAGGGCAGGCCGCTGGCCTCCCACAGCTTGGGGTACATGCTGATCGAAGTGAAGCCGGGAATGGTGTTAACCTCGTTCACATAGAGCTGGCCTGACTGGCGGTCCAGCAGAAAATCAACCCGGGCCATGCCTGCGCCGTCGATGGCCAGGAACGCAGCCACAGCCAGCCGCTGCACCTCAGCCGTCAACTCCGGCGAAAGCGGGGCCGGAATCAACAGTTCCGAGTCGTCGCTGATGTATTTGGCGGCGTAGTCGTAGAACTCGCGGCGAGGAACGATCTCGCCCGGCAGCGAGGCCAGTGGTTGGTCGTTGCCCAACACGCTGACCTCGATCTCGCGCGCGTCGATGCCTTGCTCGACTACCAGCCTGCGGTCGTAGCGCGCGGCCTCGTTCAGGGCCTGGCGCAGGCTGGCGCGGTCTGTGGCCTTGCTGATGCCGACGCTGGAGCCCAGGTTGGCCGGCTTGACGAAGACCGGATACGAGAGTTGGGCTTCGATAGCATCCAGCACGGCTGCAGGCGCGGTCTCCCAGCGGCTGCGCTTCAGGGCTACATACGGCGCCTGGGGTAAACCGTGCGCCGCAAACACCGCCTTGCAGGTGGCCTTGTCCATACCCACGGCCGAGGCCGCCACGCCGCAGCCCACGTAGGGCAGATCGGCCAGCTCTAGCAGTCCTTGCACTGTGCCATCTTCGCCCAGCGGCCCGTGCAGCACCGGGAAGATCACGTCCAGACCCGCCAGCGATTCGCCGCGGATCTCTGGCCGCACCGACGTGAGCGCTGCTGGGGGGTCGCTCTCCAGGCGGGGCGCCAAGTCGTGCGGCGCGGTCAGCATGCTGGCGGCGTTTTGGCCCAGCAGCCAGCGGCCTTGCTTGTCGATGGCCAGCAGCGCCACCTCGTAGCGGTCCGGGTCGAACGCCGCAACCACCGCGCGCGCCGACCGCAGGCTCACCTCATGCTCGCCTGAACGACCGCCAAACAATACGCCCACGCGCAGTCTGCTCACTCTGCTGCTTCCTTGCTCTGGCCGGTCTCCGACCGAGCTGTTCCATCGCTCTGGCCGGTCTCCGACCGAGCCAGTTCCGTCAGCGGTGTTTCGGCCCAGTCACCCACAAACAGGATTTCCGGCGTTAGCGCCACACCCAATGCCTGCCAGGTCATCTGCCGCGCCCGGTTGATCAGTGTCACCACATCAGCCGCGCTGGCGCCGCCGCGGTTGATGATGAAATTGGCATGGACGGTCGAGAAGGCTGCGCCGCCCTGGCTGGCGCCTTTCAGCCCCAGCGCCTCGATGATGCGGCCGGCATAGTCGCCTGGCGGGTTCTGGAAGATCGAGCCGGCGCTGGGTTCCACCGGCTGAGTCGTCCGCCGATGGGCCAGAAAGCCTGCCGCTCGCGCTTCCATCTCAGTCGGGTCGGCCTGCTGCAGTTGAAACGTTGCCGACAACACCACCGGCTGGGGCTGCCCAGAGCGAATGGTGCGCTTCAGTGCGCTGCTGCGGTAGCTGTAGGCCAGACGCGCCACTGGCCACTCGGCCAAGGCGCCATCCGGCCTCAACAGCGTCGCCCGCAGCAGGTTGTCGGCCACACAGCCGCCGTGCGCGCCTGCGTTGCCCACCACCGCGCCGCCCACCGTCCCTGGCACGCTGACGCACCATTCCAGCCCGGTCAGGCCCCAGCGCATGGCCTGCCGCGCCACGCCAGCCAGGTTGGCGCCCGACTCAGCCCAGAGCACGTCGCCTTCATGGCGGCGCACCGCTCGACAGCCGTTGCTGACGACCAGGCCGCGCACGCCGCGATCGCTGACCAAGAGGTTGCTGCCGCCGCCCAACACCAGGGCCGTTACGCCCATTTCCCGCGCCAGCGCCAGCGCCGTCACCAGATCGTCGACTGTGTTGACCGTCACGAACAGATCAGCCGGGCCGCCGATGCGCAGCGTGGTGTGGCTGGCCAGCGGTTCATCGCGCCGCACGGCCAGACCGGTGTCGCGTGCAATGGCTGCTGCCAAGGCTTCATGGCGTTGGTCCATCGGCTGTGGAGCGCGGGCAACTTCACGCTCCTTTAGCCCCGCCAGCACCTGCCGGCCTACCCGGTCGCCGTCGCCCGCGCCCACCGTCAGAAGCACGTCGCCCGGCGCTAGCTCGGCCAGCAGCAGGTGCGTCGCGGCATCCAGGTTCCCGGCGTAGCGCGCATCAGGGTGGCGGCCAAGCGTCCTGACAACGTCCAGCGCTGAAATATCTCCGGGGTCGTGCTCGCGGGCAGCATAGATATCGGTGATGAGCACGTGATCTGCGTTTTCAAAGCTGTTCCGAAATTCGTCTAGCAAAGCTCTGGTACGGCTGTAGGTGTGCGGCTGAAACAGGACCCATACGGAACGGCGGGGGAAGCGTTGCCGTGCCGCGCCGAGCGTTGCTCGCACCTCCGTGGGGTGATGCGCGTAGTCGTCAAGAACGATTATACCATGATAGCTGCCGATAGTTTCAAGTCGTCTTTTGGTTCCGGCAAAAATTCGCGAAATTTTAAGGTTTTCACGAGGCTGGGAAAAAACGTCGTAGCCCGCCAGCGTCGCTGCAGCCAGCGCGGCCAGGGCGTTCTGCACGTTATGTTTGCCTGGCAGGGCCAGGGAGAGCCGTTGTAGTCTCTCTTCGCCGCGCAGCACGTCGAAATCGAGGCCGCCGGCCGGGTTGGGCTCGATGTTGCCGGCTCGCCAGTCGTTGCCGGCCTCCAGGCCATAGGATACCCACTGCACGCCTTGCCTGGTCGCCATGCGCTGTACGGTGCGGCAGCCGGGGTCGTCGCCGCAGAAGACCACCGCGCCGCCGGCTTGCACCAGGCCAGCGAACTGGGCAAAAGCGTCCTGGAAATCCTCGATTTTCGGATAACAATCGACATGATCCCATTCAACGTTGGTGATGACGGCGATGTCTGGCTGCAAGCCCAAAAACATATGGTCGTACTCGTCGGCCTCGATCACGAAGGGACCGCCGGGCTGGCCGGCGCGCGCCGCCGCGCCGAGGGCCAGAACGGTGCTACCGACGATGAAGCTGGGCTCGGCGCCCAACGCGTCCAGCAGGGCGGCCAGCATCGCGCTGGTGGTGGTCTTGCCATGGGTTCCGGCCACGCAGATACTCTGATGACCGGCCATCAGCGGCCCCAGGAACTGCTCCCGCTTCAGCACCGGGATGCCCGCGGCCTGCGCTGTCGCTACCTCTGGATTGGTTGCCGGCACGGCCGAGGAGATCAACACGAGGTTGGCCCCACCCACATGGGCGGCGTCGTGCCCAATGAAGATCTCTGCGCCCAACTCAGCCAGCTCGGCCGTGGCGGCTGATGCCTGGCGGTCGCAGCCGGAGACGCGCACACCGCGCTGCAACAGCACGCGGGCAATGGCCGACAGGCCTGCGCCGCCGATGCCGACCAGGTGGATGTGGCTTTGGGCTGGCTGCGCCAGCAGATGGGTCCAGCTTGGGGATTGGTCGAATTGTGCTGTCATGGCGTTGCGCCTGGCGCTAGCGGATCACGCGGATGATGAGCATGCCCACCGCCAGCAGGATGAAGAACTGCCAGCCGAAGATCTCTGGCGGCAGAATCTGCACGAAGAATTTATAGAACGAAGAAAAGTCAGGGACCACGTTGACCAGCGGCCAGTTGGCCCGAGCCAGGTAATACCAGATGCTGCCAGCGAACAGATAGCCGTTGACCAGGCCGATCATGAGGCTCAGGAAGTTGTTCTTCCCCGAGCCAGGATAGACCAGCCCCAGACCCTGGTAGGAAATGAACGTCACCAGTAGCAGCAGACCGACCGCCGCCATCGATTGCAGCGCGATAATCTGAGCGTCTGTGACATTCGCGTCCGACAGGAACGACTCGACGCGCGCGCCCACGGGTGTGGTGAGCACAAACTCGACCACGAACAGGGCCAGCAGCAGCATCGTCGTCACGCCGAGCTCGCGCTGCCAGCCCCGCACGACGCCAATCGCGCCAAAAATGGCGATGACGACCAGAAAGACGACCTCGACAGGACCCATGGCGCTATCCCTTCTTCTTGGCGCCGCCCTTGACGCCGCTGCGCACGGTGAACAGCAGCAGCAGGACGATGAAGGCGCCGATCATGATGGCCAGAATCTGCACCGTTTGCGGTTGAGCCAGACGCGTAAAGATCTGGTCGAAGGTGTTGGATGCCTGGGCTACCGCCGCGCCTGGCACACGCTCCACGGGCCGTAGCAGCGGCACAGGAAGGGTGGCCGCCGGGTTGGAGCTGATCAGCGGCAGCACTGCGGCGCTCAGCAGGTAGCCATAGGCCAGGCCCCAGATCATGCCGAACACGCCCGGCTTGCTTTTCATCCAGGCTGCCAGGATCAGGCCGACCAGCACAGCACCCAAGATCACCAGTAGCAGCGCCAGGTTCTGGTTCTGGTCGGTGAAAGGACGCTTGATATTCTCCAGCGTCGCCTTGGCCTCTTCCAGGTCGCCCGATGCCAGCGCGCCCAGCCCGCCCTTCAGGGTCAACATCACGCCCAGGTACAGGCCGTTGATGGTGGAGACGATGGTGTCGGGCCTATATTCCACCAGGACAAAGGCTACCGTCAGGATCAGCAGTGAGATGAACGCCCATTTGGCGCCCTTGAGATAGCTCAAGACGCCAAAGATGGCCATCGTGGTGGCCAGTAGCAGAATCGCAGCGAACATCGTCATACTCTCCTTGGCTCAACCTGTTTGCGCCAACCGCTGCAGCTCTCGGCCGATGGCCTCGGCGGCGGCGGGCTGCGCCAGCGCATGGGCTGCCTGGCTCATGGCCGCCAGCTCGGCCGGAGCGTGCAACAGGCGGAGTACCGCGGGCGCCAGTTGCGCAGTCAAATGGGCATCGGGCAGCTTGACGGCTGCGCCGCGCTGGGCCAAATAGTCGGCGTTGACTTCCTGGTGCTGGCCAGAGTAGGGATAGGGCGCCAGAATGCTGGGCAGTCCCAGGGCTGGAAACTCGCCCAGGGTCGATGCGCCAGCCCGGGCGACCACCAGGTCTGCCGCAGCCAGGGCCAGCGGCATCTCGTCGTGCAGATATGGGTAGGCATGGTAGCGCAGCCGTAGCTCGGTGGGCAGGGTCTGCGCTTGCGCCTCGACGGCCGGCCAGTCCAGCGTGCCGCTGATGTGCAGCACCTGGCAGTGGGGCAGCAACGCGGGCAGCGCCGCGGCCAGCGCCTGGTTGATGCTGCGCGCCCCGCGGCTGCCGCCGAAAACCAGCAGCATGGGCAGATCGGCCAGCAGGCCCAGCCGGCGGCGCGCTTCGGCGCGTTGCCCGGCCAGGGCCAGGATCTCCTGGCGCACGGGATAGCCGGTGACGAC
>Ga0209573_1003856_pt1 | contig 15669 bp, 12 predicted proteins | sample TNRBio252014_DNA_FD_185870 | JGI IMG/M metagenome (GOLD analysis project Ga0209573, IMG submission 185870) | Wastewater treatment Type I Accumulibacter community from EBPR Bioreactor in Madison, WI, USA - TNR Reactor_6/25/2014_ DNA (SPAdes)... | ecosystem: Engineered > Bioreactor > EBPR >...
TTTGCCTCGATCCTAAAGGATGAAAGCGAGAAAATCCTTTATCTTCCTTTAGGATTGAGGACAAATAAAGGATTTTCAGAGCTTTTTTTCAACCATTGATTCGCATAATTAGTCTTTGCAAGAAAACGCCAAATACTGCCTTATGCTTGTTTTTGAAACAGTCATTGACAATAAGTAAACTCCTTGTTTTCAAAAACTTCGCAAGCCTTGTCCTTGACGTTTTCTTATCAAATACGAAAAAACCGTGGGTTTTCTTGCAGACACTAATTATGGCTTTTATATATTGACCATCCTTTCTATGCCTTCCTGGCGCAGGAATTTCAGTCGGGTATTTATCATCAGCTCATTCCGTAAGTTAGATCCATGTAAATATTAAGCAGTTGTTGTCCTTATATTTAGTTGTTAAAGATTTATGCTCACTGAAAGTTGATTTTTTATCAAATAAAAAGCCGGATTGATGATCCAAAAACCATTTGTTTACCCAGAAAACCACTTTTGAAGTCAAAATCTTATGTAGTATTCGATTTTTAGAAAAGCATATCTTAAATTTGTGCAAAATTTGATTTTCAATATTTTTCAACTTTATTCATTTTCTGGTAAAAATTAAAGTATGTCAGGTCATAGTAAGTGGTCCAAAATAAAAAGGAAAAAAGGCGCTAATGATGCAAAGAGATCCAAAATATTCGGAAGAGTGCTCAAAGAAATTGCCATCGCGGTAAAAGAAGGCGGTAGCGGAGATGCAAGTTTTAATCCGAGACTCCGGTTGGCCATAGTCAATGCAAAAGGAGTCAATCTGCCTAAAGAAAACATTGACCGGGCGATCAGTAAGGCGCTGGACACTAAGGATGAGATCTTACACACACCCACTTATGAAGGTTACGGACCAGGCGGAATAGCCATTTTTCTGGAATGCACGACCAATAATATGCAACGTACTGTGGCCAATGTCAGAGCCATTTTTAATAAAAAAGGTGGCAATCTCGCAACTTCCGGTTCTGTTAGCTTTATGTTCGAAAGAAAAGGTATTTTCATGTTTGACCTGGCTAAATGGAATATAGAAGAGCTGGAATTGGAACTGATCGATGCCGGAGCAGAAGAAATGGAAGTCGATGAGGAAACCAATGAAGTGGAATTGACCGTGGATATGATCAATTTTGGTGAAATGCAGAAAAAACTGGAAGAACTCAATATTGAGGTCAAACAGGCATACCTCGAGCGTATTCCAACCACAACCACCAAAGTACCTATTGATGAAGCCAAAAGAGTGCTACACCTGATCGAAGCGCTCGAAGATGATGATGACGTACAGTCCGTATTCCACAATCTGGAAATGACGGAAGAACTGGAACGGGAATTGGAATAATCAGTAGAATTCTTGTTTTTTACAGGAATGAGGAACTGACTCAGCTACCTGAAATTCAATATTTTTGGAATGAGACCTTATTTTTACACTTTACTGAAAAGCCTGGTTTACATTGGGTTTAAATCATATTAGCAATTTTTTATATTTATAATTCACTCAATAGTAATCTGCCAGAATTTGATATGTTGGTTTTGATTCTTTCATTCGTGTCTGGTTTTACTTTTCAGTGCAGAATATTATACTAATTTTTAGCTAAATCAACAAACTAATAATAAGACTGTTGGATCTAAGAGCTGGAAGTGAATCAATGAACTTCATGATCTGTTGTGCCAATTAGCTGATCGTTGGCATGTTAAAGTTTTTTGAAATGATTTATTGCAATCGTAAGTTTACCCAGATTTTTAAAAGTTAAAAACTTTCAAAAAATGAAGGAACATACTTTGTTTTGAAAAATGCCTTACTTTTGTTTTTCAGTATCAGAATTTGTATTTGAAAAGGGTTTAACCAAATTCAAAAACAAATCTCAGCTAAAAGAAATTGATTTTTCGATATGATCGCAAAACATTCTGTTGACCAGGTGCTGGAAACTGCACAGGTTGAGGAGGTGGTGTCCCACTTTGTCAACCTGAAACGTCGTGGAGTGAATATGATCGGTCTGTGTCCATTTCACAATGAGAAAACACCCTCATTTACGGTTTCCCCGGCAAAAAACCTTTTCAAATGTTTCGGTTGCGGTAAAGGTGGCAACGCAGTTCACTTTGTCATGGAACATGAAGGATACAGCTTTCCCGAAGCCATCCGTTTTCTGGCTAAAATGTACAATATTACGCTGGATGAAACAGTAGTTGATCCGAACGAGGCCGAGGATAAACAAAAAAAAGACAGTTTATTCATCGTAACGGAATTTGCTAAGAATCATTTTGTACACAATTTATTCCATACTCAGGCCGGCGTTAACATTGGAATGAGTTATTTCAAGGAAAGAGGTTTTCGCGAAAACACAATTAAGGAATTCGGCTTGGGTTTTGCTCCTGATGACCCGACCGACCTGACTGAAATTGCGCTCAGAAATCAGTATAAAAAAGAATTTTTGGTTGAACTGGGTTTGTGTAATGAAAATGGCAGGGATTTTTTCCGAAACAGGGTCATTTTTCCCATTCAAAACCTGTCCGGGAAAACCATCGGTTTTGGGGGTCGTATACTGGGCAACGATAAAAAAATTGCCAAATACATCAATTCGCCCGAATCAGAAATCTACAATAAAAGAAAAACGCTGTATGGCCTTTATTTCGCCAAAAATGAGATCAGAAGAGAAGATTCCTGCATACTGGTGGAAGGTTATACGGATGTGATCAGTTTGCACCAGGCAGGGATCAAAAACGTGGTTGCATCATCCGGAACTTCCCTGACTGATGATCAGATCAGGCTGATCAAACGGTATACACAAAATGTAACCGTGATTTATGATGGAGATGCTGCCGGTATCCATGCTGCTCAAAGAGGTACGGACCTGATTTTAGCCATGGACATGTTTGTAAAAGTGGTTATCCTGCCTGAACAGCATGACCCAGATTCCTTTGTCAAAAAAGAAGGACCAGACGCTTTCAAAACTTACCTCAAGGACAAAGCGCAGGATTTTATCCTCTTTAAATCATATTTTCTCAAGCAGGAAATCAAACAGGATCCAGTCAGGAAAGTGGCTGTACTCAAAGATATTGTACAAACTCTGTCCAAAATACCCGATCCAATGGCCCGTAACACTTATGTGAAGGAGTCGAGCAACATCATGGACATCGATGAAGCCATCCTGATCAATGAAGTGAACAAGGTCATTAAAAATGAGATCAGGCAAAAGCATTTCAGGGAAAGCTTACGGGACGGAGAACCGGCTGAGCATGACGGGAATTTTGATTTACCGGATAACCAACCGGTGCATGAACAATCCGATTTTACGAATAGGGCAGATGAATCCATGGAAAGAGGATTGGTCAGTCTATTAATCAATTTTGGTAATAAGCTATATGATGAAAGCAATAACATTACTGTTGCGCAGGTGATTGTCTCCGGTTGTGGTGAATTGCTGGGCTATTTTACCAACCAGGTTTATGCAGCCATATTCAGGGATCTGATCCAAAAAACGAGTGCCGGAGAGATGACAGACCAGAAATATTTTACCAATCATCCGGATGAACCAATCAGGCAATTGGCCATCGATTTATTGAACAGTCCTTATGTGTATGCAGGCTGGCAAAACAAGGGAATGGAATTGCAGACCCAGAGAATGCCCGACCAGAATTTCAAGAATGAAACGGATCAGTTGATCATCCGTATCAATAACAGAAAATTGACCATGATGATCGAAGAAAACATGAAAAAACTGCAAAAACTTGATCCTGAAGACCCTGAATACCTGATCTCCCTGAAATTGCACGCTAAAATGATAGAACAAAAGAAGGAACTGGCGATTTTGATAGATAAAGTTATAGGATAAGGGTAAAACTCAGATTTTCAGTCTTTCATTTTTTAACGAACGCTCAATAGACTGATGTAATTTTGCGATGGTGGCTGATTGGCTGGAAATCACTGCTCTAAGATCATCCAAACTGGTTTCATATTTTAGCTGATTGCTATGATCTGCATGAGAAAAAGAGCTGATCTTTAATTTAACCATCCACATTTCCTTTATTTCCTCTGCGCGGATCTCCACAGGTTTATAAAAGGGATTGTCCGAAATGAGTGTGATCGTTCCCTTTTCTTTAATATGATTCTGTATGCGTTTAACTACGATTTCAGATTCCATCACCACCACATAGACAAAATCGCTCCTCACATTATATTTAAGCAAATCCTGATCGACCATGGTGCAAACCAGGATCTCTCCCTGAGTAATACCCGGTTCCATAGAATCTCCAACCACATCAAAAGCCCTGTAAGTGCCGTGTCTGAAATCAATGCCCGGCAAACTAAAACTGTTGAGGTCTTCCAAAAAAACGGGATCATGGAACTGCGTCAGATACCCGGCTGATGCAGCAACCGGAACATGGGTGATCCTGTCTTTTTCTTTCTTATGAGCTTCAGAGTGATCATCAGCATTCTCACCGGACATTCTGCAAATAGGTTCTCCTCTGCCACAAAAAATAAAATCAGCGCTCAAATCAAACCTGTCAATGGCAGATCTGACCAGTTCAATGGTCACATCTCTTTCAAATTTCAATACTTTGTTCCAGCTTTGGGGTGAATAATCCAACTCGAAAGCAAACTGACGTCCAGACCTGACTATCCCTTCATCTAGCAGGAATTTGTAACATTCTATAAATCTTTTTGTAACAATATTTACCATTGGATAACTCAGGTCTTTCGTTTATTATATGCGAAGTTATTCCAAAAATATATATGAAACAAATTTTTTATATATTTTTTTTACAATTTTTTAATATTTGGTTTACAGCAAATTATAAGGAAATATAATTTTACATCAAATTTTTTATAATCTGTAATTTTGATGGCCCAATCATGCTTTAATCCATGGTTTTCAGCTTTTAACGTCCGCAGGAAGAAAAAAAAATGGCTACTGTTAACGGATTTTTAAGGCAGCTGAAACGCTCTATTTATTAGCATTCAAATAAAAAAGGCCTGCAATCTGTATTGCAAGCCTTTAAAGTATTTAGAAAACTATTTAGGTCTACGATTTATTTTTGAGGGAAGCCAGCATATTGTCCAACTCAACTTCACTGTAAACCAGTACATCCCTTGGCTTACTACCGTTGGCAGGGCCTACAAGCCCTAAAGCTTCCATCTGATCCATCAATCTTCCGGCTCTATTGTAACCGATCTGCATTTTTCGCTGAAGCAATGAGGTCGATCCATATTGTTCAAGAACGATCATCCGGGCTGCCTGTTCAAACATATCATCCAGGTCGTCATATCTGACACCTTCATAATTACTATCTTCCTCTCCGGTTTTATACTCCGGCAAAAAATATGGCTCGGGATAACCCTGTTGGTGCTCGATGTGATTGACCACACGGTCGATTTCAGGTGTATCGACGAATGCGCCCTGTATCCTCATGATATTACTTCCTCCCACTGACAACAACAAGTCACCTCTGCCTATGAGTTGTTCTGCTCCCATTTGGTCCAGAATTGTTCTGGAGTCCACTTTTGCTGACACTTTATACGCGATCCTGGCCGGGAAATTGGCCTTGATCACACCTGTAATGATATTGACAGAAGGTCTTTGAGTCGCGAGGATCAGGTGAATGCCCACGGCTCTTGACAACTGTGCCAGACGGGCGATAGGCAATTCTACCTCTTTACCGGCTACCATGATCAGGTCTGCAAATTCATCGATCACCAGGATCAGATAAGGGAAAAAGCGGTGTCCTTCTTTTGGATTCAGCTTTCTTTCCTGGAATTTTGCATTATATTCTTTCAGATTCCGACATTTTGCCATTTTGAGCAGGTCGTATCGGTTGTCCATCTCCATCATCAGGGAGTGCAGTGTATTAACGACTTTATCTGTGTCAGTTACGATCGCTTCTTCCTGATCGGGCAAAAATGCGAGGTAATGCTTTTTCAAACCTGTGTATGGGAATAATTCCACTTTCTTTGGGTCGATCATAATAAATTTGATCTCAGACGGATGCTTCCTGTACAACAAAGACACAATGATAGAATTGATACCCACTGATTTACCCTGGCCAGTAGCTCCTGCTACCATCAGGTGTGGCATTTTGGCCAGGTCAGCCACAAAAACTTCATTGGAAATGGTTTTGCCGATGGCGATGGGCAAATCCATTTTGGCTGTCTGGAATTTTTCTGAAGACAGTATTTCTTTTAAACCAACAGTTTGCTTATTTTTATTAGGTACTTCAATACCTATTGTACCTTTGCCCGGTATGGGAGCAATGATCCTGATGCCCAGGGCTGCAAGACTCAGCGCAATATCATTCTCCAACGACTTGATTTTGCTGATCTTGATCCCGGGTGCCGGAACAATTTCATATAATGTCACTGTGGGCCCGATGGTTGCGCGGATCTTTGTGATCTCAATCTTGTAGTTTCTGAGCGTATTGATGATCTGATCTTTATTGCTTTCAAGTTCTTCTCTGTCGATATTGAGGGTTGCTGAACCGTATTCCTCAAGCAATTCAGTAGAGGGAAATCCATACAAAGACAAATCTTTCCTCGGATCATACGGTTCCAGTACAAAATCAGATTCTTCCTGAATTTCCAGCTTCTCAATATCTGATTTCTTCTCCACGAGCGTGAATCCTGAGTCTACTGATCCATCTGAACACTCCGCAACGATGATCCTTTCTTCAATTTCCAGCCGAAGATCATCCTGATCTTTATACCTGATCTCTTGTTCAGGAGCGTCATCGAAATCGAATTGAATCGTATGTTTCGGAAGTACTTCTTCTTTTGTAGGAAAGACCGGGATTCCGGCTTTTGGTTTAGCTTCCGTATTCAAGGGAGAAGAACCTGCATCCGGAACTTTTGATTTGAAAAAGGCTTTATTATTAAAAGAAAATGCCGGAAAACTGAAATTCATGAATCCCGTATTGAGCTGTATGGTCTCAAATTTCGGATTGAAATACCATACGAACAAAGTGAACAACGTAAAGATCAAAAGCAATAACAAACCTGCTCTCCCGATAAAATTACTCATCCAGATGGTACTGGCTTCTCCGAACGCCCCACCCCAGCTGAAACCAGAATTTTTGAAGATAAATTCCAGGGTAACTGATAAAAACACTGTTAAAAACAGCATTTTCTGAAATAAACGGTAACTGCTGCGAAGGCTTCTTTTTGCCAAAAGATTTAGCGCCACATGCACCATCAGGTATATCATAAAAAACGAAGAAATACCAAAACCCCAATAAAAAAACAGATTTGAAACCAAAGCACCCATTCTCCCAAGCCAGTTCTCCACAACAATATCACCCATGAACAAAACATCCCAGGAAAAGTCCAAAACTTTATCCTGATCACTTTTCCACGTGAGTAAATAAGAAGAAAATGCGATGGCTAAATAGATGCTGGTTAAAATTAAAACAATTCCGATTATTTTCGGCCACCGTTCATCACGAATATCCAGTTTGCCAAATAACGAATTGCTATACCTTTCTTTAGTTTTCTTTACTTTTGTGCCCATATTAAAACCCGTCTAAAATCGGTTAATAAGATGGTGCAAAGGTATATCAAAAAATACATATTAAAAAATAACGCAATATGTTTTTTATATATATAATTATCAATATGTATTCATCGTTGATTATCGATAAAATGTGATATAAAAAATATTTCATTGGAAATACTAAAAATCGTCACAGAAATTGTTCCGCTATAATACTTTTGGATCTGCTATGTGATCACCGGATAGAACAGAGAGGCAAATCGTATTTTATACCCAGGCTAAAGTACCTGTTGCGGTCAATCCGGACAGACGAAGCTGCTGCCTTATTGTCTGAAAATTCAGCGTTTTTAAATTCTGAGGCAGATTCGGCATTTGCGATATGGATCAAACCATGGTTGTAATAGCTGTAAACAGAAAGTCCGTGCCAAAGTTTATATTCGAGTCCTAATTGGGGACTCAGATCAAATCTATTGAGCATTTGTTTATTGAACAATACTTCATCTGAAAGAACGACAGTATTAAAGTATTGTTCAGACAAATCCCTGACCGCGTTGGACCCAAAGATCATCCAGGAAACATTGATCCCGCCGTATAGTCCCAGGCGTTTCCATTGGTAGCCTATCTGTATTGGAATCTCCAAATAATGAAGTTGGTTCACCAGACCCAGAACATATTCATATCCAATGGCATTATTTCTGATCTCCGCATTCTGTAATTCATATGTATATCTTTCTTCTACCCAGTCTGTTGCATTGCCGGCGGTCTTCACCCCACTGATATTGAATATTCCGGTTCTCATTAAGGCATTGGAAAAATAATTTTTGTCCAAAACTTTATAAATTAATGCTGAACTGAAATAAAAATGACCAGGAAAATACCTTTTGTACCCGAGGCCAACTTCAAAACCGCCAAAACTTGCCAGATTTTCTGAAATCATGCCGGATTGAACTGTAAGCCCATGATCACATGTGTTTTGGTGATCAAATTTATTAAAGCTCAAAGGCAATCCCATCTTTTCCTTTTCCATAGACATTAGGTCAACAGAAAATATGGGTTCAAAATATTTCATTTCCAATGTATTCACTTCAGATACCGGGTTCATAACTGATTTTGCAGCAAATCCTTCGTTCAGATATACTGCTTTCGGTTCCATTGTAATGTCTTCATATTCACTGCTAACTGAATTAATTTCTACATTTTTTAATGGAGTGATCTTTTTGTTCAAAGAATGATTTTTATTACTCCGGGCGACTGCTTTATTCGCATTATTTAAAAGTTTTATTGATGAACCGGAAACAATACTGCCTTGCTTTTGAGTTGCTTTAAAGTCATTGATCGTCAGATTTTTTTGGCTTTCAATGATTTCACCAAATTTTACCTGATCATTCAAAGCGGGTTTATCCACATTTTGAATTGCATAATCCACAGAAGTTTCAGGTAATTGTTTTTCAGGTGTTTGTTCATCCTGAACCGGTGTATACAACCAATAGATCACTGCGCTACCGGCAGCAATAAAAAACAGCATAAAAATCAGGATGGGAAAGATACGACGTGTCTTTTTATTTTCAACCGGCATGGATGCATCCAGTTTCTTCTCCATATCGGCCCAGCCTTTATCCGCCAATTTATCCATTATATCTTTATATTTTTGTTCGTTCATCATTCAGCTTTTAATTGTCCGTTGAATTGCAGTCTCAATCTTTCCCTTGCCTTGGACAGGTGCCATTTGGATGTGCCTTCACTGATCTTGTATTGTTCACCTATTTCCTTATGAGAATAACCGTACAACTCATAGGATCTGAAAACATTTTGCATCATGGCAGGCAGGCTTTCAATCATGGTCATCAGATCTTCGTAATATAATTTTGACAATGCTTCAGGTCGGAAAACCATGTCTTTTTCCTCCATGAAAACATTTTTGATGTATTTCCCATCCTTGCGGAAATGGTCAGACAAGCTATTGAATACGATTCGCCTTACCCAGGCTTCAATACTGCCGCTTCCTTCATACTGGCTGATGCTGGTAAAAACCTTCATCATCCCATCATTGATGATGCTGATCAATCTATCCTCATCGGTGGTAAACCTACGGCACATAGACAATAGTTTCGGAAAGAAATAGCGGTACAGTATCTCCTGACTTCTCCGGTCATTTGAGATACAACCCTTTATGATCTTCTCGTCTATTTTCCTTGTCAACTCCACTTTTTATCCGATAAACTTTATTTTTGGCTATTCTTATAAAATATTTGTTCTTCAAAGCCTTTGATATTGATATAGAAATCGCCCTCATAATCCAGCGAGCCGAGGTCAAATCCTGTCTCTTTAATGATATAAGCTTCACAATCATCCTGATCATCATGAACTATTTTGGCATCTACCTGAGGAGGATTGGTTTTAATCCAGCCTTTGGCTGCCAATTGAATATCATGTTCTTTACAACCACCACCAAAACCTACACTGAGGTAAAGGCATTCTCCTTCAAACCTGTAGCTGAGCACCTTTGTATCTTCTCCTTCTACCCCATTTTCAAACCAACCATCATTGAAATGTATCGGTTTACAAGATGCTGTCTGATCTGTGATCAGCTGTTTATCACAACCAGATATTGCTAAAAATAAAATCAAAACAGGTATGACTAAAATCTTATTTGGTAATTTTAAATTCCCTAATATCATTTTTGGTGATTTTATCATTTTAATCTGATTCAAAATTAACGGATTTTGTCCAATTCTTCTTAAAATTCTATTCCGCGTATTGATTGATCAGTCTGACCATCAGGTCATTGAGAAATTCGACCTCATATTCTCCGACGGTTGCTTCCAGGTGATCATCGCCGATACCGCTATGATTGGTGATAAAAACATAGGTACCATTGGTGGAGATTGCCAGAAAACGCATGAGGAACTCGGTTTCCTTGTCAATTCCACTTGCAGTGACAGGGATGATTTTGATGCCTTTTTCTGCTGCGATTTTATTGGCTGCATGAATGTCTTCAATCACATCTGCTTCGTAATGTGGCGGCGCATCCAGCACGAGAAAAAGCAACCTGGTTCTGGCTGTGGATGACCATGAAAGTTGAGTGATCGCTGTTTCAAGTGCAGAATGTACAGCTTCAGGGAAGTCACCACCTCCATTTGCTTCCTGATCTTTAATAAACTCAATGGTAGTGGAAGTATTTTGGGTAAACTTGGAAATTCTGGTTACATAATCATCTCCTTTATCACGGTAAAAAACAGAAGAAGTCCTGATCAAGGCTTCGGGATTGGCTGATTTTACCCTTGAAAGCACATCTACCAGCTCCACTTTGAGGTATTCGAGTTCATCACCCATAGAACCGGTTGCATCCACCACGAATGCGATCTCAATATTGCCCGAAGTTGGTCCGGATGAAAGTGTGGCCTGGTTGACACCTTGATTGATCGTCTTCACCTGGCTGATGGTTGCTGCTCCATTGTTGATATCCAGGGTATATCGTGACAGATCCGGTTGAATGTTTTGCTCAAACAGGTCAGGCCACAATTCTGCTTTTCCCTGATTATCTGTTTTGGCGGTAAAAACGATTTTACCTTCCTTTTGGAGTTTGACAACCGCGTCAATAGCAGGTTCTCCCTGCAGATTTTTCAATTCAACCGCTATTCTGTTGTTGGTAAAATAAGACCAATATTGAGACATTGAGTCGAGCTCATCCCTTTGGAGGATTTCCTGCCAGAAATCCCAATGAGCCAGATCATTCCATTCTCCGGCGGTGATCACACCTGCCTGGCTACCTGAACCGGTATTGCTGCCAGCGCCACTGGATTCACCTGATTTTCCATCAGCCTCAGAATACAAATCTCCACCAAATTCCTTACTGCAACCCGAAAAGCCGAGGATGATCAAAATCAGAAAAAGTATGTTTTTATTCATAAATAAACTTTTTATTGTTTTTTGTAGCCATATAGGATCAAAAAGCCTGAATGCTATTCAATAAAGACAATCAAGTAAATCGACCGTATTTTTCAAATTGATTCCGTAATGGAATTTATATTATAATCCGGTAGTTCAGTTTTAATATCTGCTGAATCCGATGTTCCTCAGTTTTGCTGAAACATTCTCATCCGAATTTATCAGGATCATAAACAAACCACCTGTCTGGCAATTACAAGCTGTACAGGCGATGGCATTGGAAGGATCGAATTGATATTTTGCTTTGATCACCACAATTTCTTCTTTGATCAGGTAGTCTATCATGGCACTCACTTTCTCATTGTCATTTATTCTGTAACTTTCTGCAGGTTTATACCAGGGATCTGCACATTGAGTCTCAAAAAATACCCACACTTCTTCTCCTTCGCCCGGAATAAAATCATCAGATAAATAATCCAGCTCCTTTGAGCAGGAAACAGTCAAGAGGGCGATCATCACAAAAACCAATATGTATTTCATCAATAACTAATTATATCTCAAATATCTTATCTTAAAGCTTTACTTTAAATGCCATTTACACTTACTACGATTTCCTATTACAGACTTCCTATTAACTGAACCTTCAAATTGCAAGAACTTAAAATTAAAACTAAACGATCATTCAATCATATATTTTCAATCGTAGTTCTGAGTCAAATAAAATCAAATGATCATTCTGTTTGGTAAAGACATAAAAATAAACAGAATGGTTGGGTTGACAGCAACTGTAAATAAAAAAATTGGGATTACATTTAGAATTCCTTTTGTCCGAGCCGTATATATTTATTGACCATAAAATTACTCAATAAAACTGGCAATAAGATGCCGGCCAACAGGATGATCCCGAACACAAAGACCGTCAGACTGACATCGAGAAAATAAGTGAACACCTGTATGCTGTAATCCAGGTAAAAAAGAATGCCCAGTAGGACGATCACATTGATCAGGCCTGATATCAGGCCGATCTGAAGGCTTTTCTTAATGTAAGGCATTTTAATAAATCCCGGACTTGCACCCACGAGTTCCATGGTTCTGAGCATTTTGCGGTCACCTCTCAAAACCAGCTTGAGGTTGTAATAGATCAACATCAGGGAAATGGTGATAAAAACAAGCCCCGCGATGAGGAAAATATAATTGAATCTGCTCAAATTGGATTTCATGGCTCCGATTTCCTGAAATTCGAAAAAAGCATTTTCCACTGCAGATCTGGCCATTAATTCACTTTTAAAAGCCGGCGCTTTACCGCTTCGTATGTAATCTGCTTCGAGGAAAAATCGGATGACGTCTTTGAGCGGGTTGTCAGACTGGTCTTCAAAGATCGCATTGCCCATCTGGTTTTCCAACATTTTGAGGCCATCTTCTTTGGAAATATATTCGACGGTACTGCTTCGGATAAATTTGCGCGATTTCAGTTCTGCGATCAACGCATTCAGTTCATTTTCAGGCAAATCATCCTTCAGTTCAATGACGAAAGGTGTTTTTTCGTTGATGATATTTTCCAGGTTGCTGATGTGTGTGATGATCAGTAAGTACACACCCATCAAAAACAATGTGAGTGTCAGGCTAATGATGGTCAGTATCGTACCCGGTTTAAATTTCATACAGCGATATGTTGTCACTTTAGTTTGAAAAGGCAAAAATGAGAACTTTTTTTCAAATATGTATCATGCACGGACTGATATCATTCAGAAACGCCTGTAATCATCAAGACCAGACCATTTCGATATGTTTGAACAACCTCAGTTAAAAACAGTTTTCTGCATACTGATGCCTTTGTGTGATCCCGAATTTATTAAAATTCAAAAACATCATTACAATTATCCGGTTGATCCGTAATCAATGAATTGTTTATGGATTTCCTAAAACTATTTAATCCGGATGCTGCTTATGGGTTCATATTTTCACCTGACTATTTTGACAATTCTAATGTTGATTTTCAAAAACACCAGTTATTTAGTTGATTGGTTTATCAGTTTGCCAGTCATTTAGTTTGTATGATTTGAAAGCGTGCAATGAGCAAAAGACATTATATTTGCCGTATAATTGAAATTTTGACCTAAGCATATTTGATTGACTAAGCTAAAGGCTAAACAGGTACAAAAAACTTAATTTTATCGTGTAAAACACTCAACAAATGGGCTACCACATCAACCTCGAAAACATCACTCTGGAAGTTTATGAACAAAAACTGGCCGTTGCCTGGTTGCCTCCGAGCAGGAGGATCCTGCAGGAAAGGCTGGCTGAACGATTCGAGTATTTCCGGGAGGCAGATATAAAAAACCTGAAAGAATTGCAAAGACAGCTAAAGCAATCAAAATTACTGAAAAAATTAAGCGAATTACCACTTTTTGAGGGTGATTACCTGGTTATTTTACTGAGGGAAATCAACAGTATGCTGCCGAAACCAAATCGATTAAAAGATTTCCCGGGGATTCCTCAAACCGCGACTGAAAAACTGGAAGCAATGGGCATCAAAGACACAAAGCATTTGTTCGATAAGGTTTTAACACCCCAACAAAGACAAAATCTGGCAATGGAAAGCGAACTCCCACTGGATTTGATCCATGAGCTGGCAAGTCTGACGGATCTGTCGCGAATCAAATGGGTTGGAGCTATTTTTGCGCGGGTGTTGTTTGATCTGGGTATCAAGAATGTCAGGGATGCAGCGGGCACTGATCCGGTTGAACTCCACCAGAAAGTCAATGAACTCAACAGCCAACGGCAATATTACAAAGGCAAAATCGGCCTGAATGACATGCGGATCTTTGTTGCCGCTGCTGCTGATGTTCGTGAGGAAATTGTCTGAATCAGGATTTTCAGGATTTGAGGATTTTCTAGATGGATTAAATGCTTTATCTGAATAGCAACTACATGAACAAATTTTTCACAGCGACATTTTGTTAACCCTTACTTTGTCTGAATCAGGATTTTCAGGATTTGAGGATTTTCTGGATGGATTTATTGCTTTATCGGAATAGAATTATATTGCTCAACTTGGATACAATACTGTCCTGTTAATCCTATTTCTGTCTGAATCAGGATTTTCAGGATTTGAGGATTTTCTGGATGGATTTATTGCTTTATCGGAATAGTATTATATTGCTCAACTTGGATACAATACTGTCCTGTTAATCCTATTTCTGTCTGAATCAGGATTTTCAGGATTTAAAGATTTTCAGGATATCAATATTTTTTTTGGAGGCCCGAAAATGATATTTTCTGCCAAAAAAACCATGAATTTGATCTTTATGCACTGATTAATTCTCCTGTTCACCGCTTATGATCAAATCATATAGCGGATTCACTGTCAGGCTTTTGCCATCATTGATGGTTACTTCGATGACTTCCTTATGTTCTTCCAAAGTGATATCGGAGTTAATTTTCACACGTGACCAGGCGTGAACAGGATACCCTTGCCCGTTCTGCCAGTTGGCTGCATTTATCCAGTTGCCATCACCTATGGAAATAAATGGTACAGGTGCTGTGGATGCTTTGAAGGCATCGCTGTCCAAATTGACCAAAGTACCGTTATTGAGTGAAATATTGTCATTGGTTTTGGTATCAGAAGCAATATTGAACTGATAGTAAGAAACCAGTCCGGTTTCATCTCCTTTTAAAGTACGGTACATATTCTGCCGTATCTGTTGTTGGGTCAGGGCTACATTCCAGATGCGTACTTCATCCATGACTCCCTTGAAAAACTGGTCGCCGGAGGTTCCTGATCCGATTACTTTATTGCTGGTATTGTCGATAAATTCATACGGGGAATCGGAAATCAAAGCCTGGGCAATGCCATTGACATAAATCGTGTGGGTTCCGGCACCTGAGCCTGTCCGTACATAAGCAATGTGTGTCCATTGGTCGTTGCTATATGCATTATCCCCGGTTTGAGCAACCCATGTATTGATTCCGTAAACAGCGACTCGTTTTGTACCTCCATTTGCTGAACCGATCTCCAGCCGGAATGCACCGTCTGAATTATTGAAAGAGCTGGAGAAAATCCCTTGTCTGGTTGATTTTTCCCCGGGCTTGATCCAGGCTTCGATGGTGAGCACATTCCCAAGATCAAAGCTTTCATCATTACCTACGGTTACATATTCGTCAATGCCGTTAAATTCCAGCGCGTTGCCTGCAATGCTATCCGTAGGTGGGAAATACTGCCATGATAAAACAGGATAACCATCATTTAAATAAGATGCGATATTCCAATAGTCATCAT
>Ga0209573_1003857_pt1 | contig 15661 bp, 17 predicted proteins | sample TNRBio252014_DNA_FD_185870 | JGI IMG/M metagenome (GOLD analysis project Ga0209573, IMG submission 185870) | Wastewater treatment Type I Accumulibacter community from EBPR Bioreactor in Madison, WI, USA - TNR Reactor_6/25/2014_ DNA (SPAdes)... | ecosystem: Engineered > Bioreactor > EBPR >...
AACAGGCAACGACTGGTTCAAGCTACGCAATGACAAGGCGCTCGACGCCAAGACGCTAATCCGTCACGCAGAGGCGATTGAAGACCGCTATGGCTTCAAGGACTTCAAGCTGAAGGGCGGCGTGCTCCACGGCGCCGAAGAAGCAAGCATCATTGCCGAACTGGCAGCTCGTTTCGCACAGGCCCGCGTGACCCTCGATCCAAACGGCGCTTGGCTGCTGGACGATGCAATCTCATTCCTGAGTGATCTCAAGGGTGTACTGGCCTACGCCGAAGACCCTTGTGGCAGCGAACCGGGTTACTCCGGACGAGAGACGCTCGCCGAATTCCGTCGCGCAACCGGCCTGCCGACAGCCACCAACATGGTGGCGACCGACTGGCGCGAGCTGGGCCACGCGATCTCGTCACGTTCTGTCGACATCCCCCTTGCCGATCCGCACTTCTGGACCATGCATGGCTCAGTCGAGGTCGCCCAGCTCTGCGATCGCTGGGGCTTGACCTGGGGTTCGCACTCCAACAACCATTTCGACATTTCACTTGCCATGTTCACGCAGGTCGCGGCGGCGGCTCCCGGCAAGATTACCGCGCTCGACACGCACTGGATCTGGCAGGACGGCCAGCGCCTGACACAGGAGCCTCCGGTCATTCGCGGCGGAAAAGTTCGCGTACCGCAGCCGCCTGGCCTCGGTGTGACCATCGACGAAGAGGCCTTGGCTGCCGCCAACTGCCTGCACAACTCGATGACGCAGACCAGCCGCAACGATGCGGTGGCCATGCAGTTTCTGGTGCCCAATTGGACCTTCGACCCGAAACAGCCAGCGCTTGTGCGCGAAGGGAGGCGCAGCTGATGTCGCGCGAGCACACTATTCTTTTGACCGGCGGCATGCCGTCTTCAAGTGGTCCCGACCCGCGCTATCAACTGCTCCCGTATCCCGCCGATGCAACAATCGTGGAACCGCGCCTGGCCGACGGCATCCGGGCCATCGCGGCAGCCGGCCCTCGCAAGATTAGCGATGAGCTGATGCAGCAGATGCCGAACCTGCAGATCATTTCCAACTTCGGCGTCGGGGTCGATCGGGTTGACGTCGAAGCAGCAACACGCCGCGGCATTGTGGTGACAAATACTCCGGACGTGCTGACTGACGAGGTCGCGGATTTCACGCTTGGCCTGCTGATTGCGACGGTTCGCCGGATCGTGGCCGCCGACGCATTCTTGCGCGCCGGCAAATGGACGGCAGGCGATTTCCCGCTGTCCGCGTCTCTGCGCGGCCGCACGATTGGCATCGTTGGCATGGGGCGTATCGGCATAGCCGTCGCTAATCGCTGCACGGCGATGGGCTTAGACATCGCGTACCACAACAGGAGCAGAAAACCAGATCTGCCATATCGCTACGAATCCAGCGTCATCGCACTGGCACGCAGTGTCGACACACTGATGGTGGTGGTGCCTGGTGGGCCAGAAACTGATGGTATGATCGACGCGGCAGTACTGGCGGCCCTTGGGCAGAACGGTGTTCTCGTCAATGTCGCCCGCGGCAGCGTGGTGGTTGAGCAGGCGCTTGTGGAAGCGCTTCGGTCCGGACAATTGCTGGCAGCGGGCCTTGACGTGTTCCCCGAAGAGCCGCGCGTCGCGCAGGCACTGATCGACCTTCCAAACGTCGTACTGACACCGCACATCGGGTCGGCCTCGTTGGCCACACGACAGGCCATGGGGGACCTGGTCTTCGCAAACATCGAGAGCTGGTTTGAAAACGGCAAACCACTGACGCCCGTCAACCACATCGCGCTCGCCCTGCAAGTGGCTCCGGTGGGACAGTTTCCATGAGGAGACCCAGCCAGTTTTCGGCCAAGGCGACTATCTGTATCGATACGTCCCTGATTGGCCAAAAGTTCCGGACGGCCGGTATCTTGGTGACGTCCCTGGTGTCGCCGTAGACGCGCAGGACAATGTCTATTTATTCAGCCGCTCTGGGCAGCCGATCAACGTCTTCGACAAAGATGGCCGCTATCTGCGCGGTTGGGCTGACGGAGACTTCGTCCGACCCCACGCCTTGCATGTCGGGTTAGACGGCGCGCTGTATTGTACCGACGATACGGGGCATTGCGTGCGCAAGTACACGCTCGATGGCAAGCTTCTGCTGACTCTCGGCACCCCCGGCAAGCCGACCGGCTTCATGGGTGGCGCGCCTTTCTGCCGCTGCTGCCACACGGCTCTTGTGCCGAACTGTGATATCTTCGTCGCGGACGGCTACGGCAACGCGTCGTTCGCGTTGTTGTTCATCGCCTTCACGAAGGAATACTCGACGGCGATCTTCCTCGTCGCGCCGGGCAGCGAGCTACTGGGCGTATCCATCCTGCAGGCCTGGAACCAGGGTGCAGCAGGAGTGACTTCCGCGTTGGCCACAATCCAGATCGTGATGCTGACGTTTTTCCTGTTCCTGGCAAAACATGTGCTGAAGGTTCGAACCCATGGCTGAGCTCAAGGTGGACAATATCGTGAAGCGGCACGGGGCCTTTGTCGCCGTCAAAGGCATTGCCTACGACGTCGCTGACGGCGAATTCGTCACTTTGCTGGGGCCGAGTGGCTGCGGAAAGTCGACCACGCTGAATATGATCGCAGGGCTGGATCACCCGACCGAAGGGGCAATCCGCGCTGGCTCGAAAGACATTTTCAATGGCGCGACGGGCGTTGCCCTCCCGGCTGAGGCGCGCAATTTCGGCCTTGTCTTCCAAGCCTATGCGCTGTGGCCCCATATGCGCGTGAAAGACAACGTTGGCTTGCCGCTGAAGCTGCGCAAGGTGCCGAAAGCGGAACGCGAACGACGCGTTGCCGAAACGCTTGCGCTGGTTGAGATGGACAAGTTTGCCGAGCGCTACCCGCATGAACTGTCCGGTGGCCAACAACAACGCGTGGCGCTGGCGAGAACGCTGGTCTACAAGCCGGACATCCTGCTCCTCGATGAGCCGCTGTCCAATCTCGACTCCAAGCTGCGCGAGCGCGCCCGTATCTGGCTCAGCGAACTCAGGAACCAGGTGAAGCAGACCACCATCTATGTCACCCACGATCAGATCGAGGCGCTGGCGCTGTCCGACAGGATTATCGTCATGAACGGCGGCGAAATCGTCCAGATCGGAACACCCGCCGAAATTTACCACCAGCCGGCTAACACATTTGTGGCTGACTTTATTGGCACCTCCACTTTCGTGGTTGGAATGCTGATTTCCAGATCTGAAAAGCGGGGCAAGGTTAAGCTGAAGGACGGGCAGATTTTGAACGTCGAAAGCATGCGTCTTCCTACCGAGAACGCCACCGTCACCGTTTCCATCCGTCCGGAGCGGCTGACCTTTGTCCGACAAACCTAACGCCTCAACACCGGGTCTGGCGACTCGGATCAAGGCCAAGGTGCTGACTACCAGCTATCTTGGCGCGCGTTTCCAGTACGACCTCGATATCGGAGGCGACGTGCTCAAGGTCGAAAGCCTCGATCAATTCTACAGCGACGAGTTGTATGTAACGATTCCTTCGTCGGCATTTCTGGTGTTCGAAACCGATTCACGCATCGTGGGCAGCCCCCATTGAGCTGGAGGGATTCTGGCAGCAAATAAGGCCCGCCTGCCAGCTTGAATTCTGACCTACGCCGACGAGCCTGTCAGGCGGGCTCGCGGATCCTTTCGCGCCAGTCGCTCCAGCAGATAGTCGACCTCGCTCCTGCCGACTTGTGTCAGGCTCTGGCGCGGGCTGCGTTGCGTATCGGACGCGATCGCGCCACGCCGCATGAGGAGATATTTGCGTACCGCCAGCCCGATGCCCGGCTGCTGCTCGAAGCGGATCATCGGCAGATGTGCATCGAACAAGTCATGCGCGGCATCGCGCTCGCAGGTCCGATGCAAGCGGTCGAGTTCGACCAGCATGTCCGGAAAGGCGTAGCCGGTCATCGCGCCGTCGGAGCCACGCTCAGGTTCGAAATCCAGAAACAGTCCGCCATTGGCAGTGAGGATGGAGAACGCGCGCAGTTCGCCGCGCGCCTGCAGTTGTCTCAGCGCCGAAATCTTCTCCAGACCCGGCCAATCCTCGGCCTTGAGCATCACGCAGCTTGCGTGCTCCTTCATGATGCGAGCGATCATCGGAACGGACAGGACGACGCTGAGCGTCAGCGGATAATCCTGCAAGACCCACGGAACATCCGACCCGATCGTGTCGACAGCGGTGTTGAAATAAGCGGCGATCTGTTCATCGCTGCGCAGGTGTGAAGCCGGAGCGAGCATGACCCCGGCGGCTCCGAGGTCCATGGCCTCGCGGGCCAGGCCGCGCATCGCTGCGAAGCTCGGATTGGATACGCCCACGATAACGGGAACGCGGGAACGCGCGATCACCCGCTTGGCGATAGCGCGCGATTCCTCAGGCTCCAGCTTCTGCGCTTCGCCCAGAATGCCGAGAATTGTCATGCCGGTTGCGCCGGCGTCCTGATAGAAATCCGTCAGGCGATCAACGGAGGTGAAGTCCACAGCCATATCGGTTTTGAACGGTGTGGCTGCGATCGGGTAGATGCCCTTGGTACTAACGCCGAAGCTCATGTGCGTGCTTTGAACTTTGCGTAACGCGCCTTGGTTTCATCGTTCATGGGATAAAGCCCCGGCAGAGGGACCCCGCGCTCCACTTCCGTCATGATCCATGCTTCCATCGCTTCCTGCCCTGGCGCCTCGGCCAGAACATCGTCGAGGAACGCAGCCGGAATCAAGACTGCGCCATCGTCGTCGACCACGACCACATCGTCAGGGAAGACGGCGACGCCCCCGCACGCGATTGGCTCCTGCCACCCGACAAACGTGAGACTTGCGACCGACGGCGGCGCGGCGATGCCATTGCACCAGACGTTGAAGTTGGCTCCCAGAACACCGGCGGCGTCGCGCATGACCCCATCGGTGACAAGGGCGGCAACATTGCGCTTCGCCATGCGGGCGCAGAGGATATCACCGAAGATACCGGCGTCCAGAACACCCATCGCATCCGCAACTGCAACGCACCCTTCCGGCATGGCCTCAATCGCCGCGCGCGTCGAAATAGGCGAGGCCCAGCTCGCCGGTGTCGCAAGATCTTCGCGCGCCGGAACAAAGCGGAGCGTGAAGGCCGGGCCAACCACCCGCGGCTGCCCTTGGCGTATTGGCTTGGTGCCGCGCATCCACACATTGCGGAGGCCCTTCTTCAAAAGCACTGTTGTCAGCGTGGCGGTCGATACGCCTCGCAGCGTTGCTATCGCCTTGGGGTCAAGTGGCATGATGGTCTCCTCAGATGCTTTGGATCAGGCCGCCATCGACGCGAATGACGGAACCGGTGATGTAGGATGCGCGCGCGCTGGCGAGGAAGGTGACGACGTCACCATATTCCGTGGGATCACCGTAGCGTCCCAACGGTATCGACGCTGCGCTCTGCGCCGCGACGTCGGCGGTGCTGCGACCCTCGCGCTTGGCGCGCTGTTCGTCAAGCGATGTTATGCGACCGGTTGCGATGCGGCCGGGCAGAACGATGTTGCAGGTCACGCCGTCTCGCCCAACCTCGGCGGCCAGCGTTTTTGACCAGCCGACCAGAGCCATTCGCAGCGCGTTGGAAATTCCGAGGTTCGGAATAGGCGCGACGACGCCGGACGATGTTGACGTCACGATCCGGCCCCAACCACGTTCGCGCATGCCCGGAAGCACGGCGTCGGACATGGCGATCACGGATCGAACCATGCTGTCGAAGAACTTTGACCATGTCTCCGGCGACTGGCCAGCGGCAGGCGTTGGCGGCGGACCTCCGGTGTTGTTCACCAGGATGTCGACCGGACCAAATGCCTTAGCTATCACCGCGAGCCCAGCATCAATAGCCAACAAATCGCCGATGTCCCACCCAAGCGCGATTGCCTGACCGCCATTCTGGCGGATGGCATTCGCGGTCGCTTCAGCGGTTGCATGGTCGATGTCGGCTGCGGCGACCTTAACGCCCTCGACCGCGAGCGCCCGCGCGATCGCGCCGCCAAGGCCTCCGCCTGCCCCGAACACCAAAGCTGTCTTGTCCGTTATTCCCAAGTCCATCATAAACTCCCGATATCAAGACAGCATCTGGTAGCCGATCATCGTGACCGCTCCAGCGACGAGCACGAGGATTGCCGAAAGGTTTGGCGCCACCTGCAAGATGCCGAACGACGCTGCGGCGATCGCAACACCTGCCCAATCCGCAGCCGCAGCGCGAAACAGCGCCCAAACAGCCGTAAAGATCAGTCCGGTGCCAACGGGCGCCAGGGCGCGCCGCACGATAGCGTTCCACGGCCGGTCACGCCGCGCGTGCGAAAATCTGAACAAACAATATGCAAGTAGGCTGGTGGGCAGGTAGATTGCTGCGGAGGACACGAGTGCACCGGGAAGACCAGCAAGCTGCCAGCCGATCAAAGTGCCAACGGTGGTTCCCGGGCCCGGCGCGACGCGCGACACGGCAAAAAGCGTTACAAAATCGGCTGGCGTAACCCAATACAGCTGACGCACGGCAATCGTTTCGAGTCCCACAATAATTGTGGCGCCGCCCCCGAAAGAGGCAAGCGACAAAGGCAGCATAACCTTGACGATTTCGAACAGTGGGTCAGCAGCCATGGGCCGTCCGCCATGAAATAAGGATGCTCAACGGCACGAAGAGAAGAACCATCGCCAGAATAGGCATATGCAACAATGCGATGGTGACAAACAGCCCAACCACAATCGAGACGCGAGCGACCGACGAAATAGAGCGTGCCAAGCCTACCCATGCTACTTGCAGCAAAAGACCAAGGGCGGCAAAGGTGACGCCTTGCATCGCAGCGTCAAGCACGGGCGATGGAGGTATAGTCTTCAACAATTCCAGCAATGCCACCACCGAAACCAGCGGTGGCGTCAGAAAGCCCACCAGGCAAGCGACAGCGCCCGCCGGTCCACGCAGTTGTTCGCCCAGGCAGACTACAAGATTGACGACGATGACGCCAGGCAACACCTGCATGAGTGCAAGTGTGCTCAGGAAGTCGTCGTCGGAAATCCAGTTTCGACGTTGGACGAACTCGCGAAACAGCCATCCTGAGAGGCCCCCGCCAAAACTCAGAGAGCCGACCTTGAGGCAGACAAAGAATAGCTCCCGAACGCTGACTTGCGGCAGTTCGGGTACATCCAGTCGGGGCGGGGGCTGATCCATCGAAAGCTGTCCGGTCACGTGCAACCTGTCATCACGGCACGGGCACGTTCAGCTCCTTCAGCCGGGCAGCGACCCAATCGCGGTTCATTCGGCCAGCTTTGATGTTGACGATGTGTGCCTGCTCCTGAGTGAACTTCTTCTCCGCCTCTTCGCAAATTGCCTCAGCCTGCGCCAACGGCACGCAGAGCACGCCGTCATCGTCGCCGATGATGATATCGCCCGGCTCTACGACCATGCCGTCGATCGCAATGGGGCAGTTGATCTCACCCGGACCGTCCTTGTAGGGGCCGCGATGCGTGATGCCGGCGGCAAAAATCGGCAGGCTTTCCACTTTGATCGCCGCGGCATCGCGAATGGCGCCGTCGAGCACGAAGCCCGCAATGTTGCGGGTCATCGCATAAGCCGCCATCATCTCTCCCATCAATGAGTTGGTCAGATCACCACCGGCATCGACGACGATAACGTCGCCGACGCCAGACATGTCGATCGCATGATGGAGCATCAAATTGTCGCCAGGCCGGGTTTTGACGGTAATGGCGACGCCTGCAAGCGGCGTGCCGTCATGCATCGGTCGCAAGCGTGCCCCGCCCGCGGTCATGCGGGACATGACGTCGCTTACATTCGCGACCGGCAATTTGCGAAACCGCTCGATGAGTTGCGGTGTGGCTGCTTTTTCGCGTGTGTGGATACTGAAACCGAACATTGCTGAAACCCTTTCAATAAGAAAACTTTATCGCGACATCGCCCCACCCGGCGCATGACGCGATGACTTCCTGCCCGCCGTCGAGTGGCAGAGGGCCAACGCGAGCACCGGTGATCACCACGGTTCCAGCTTCCAGAGGAATGCCTCGTTCTGCGGCATGAGCGGCCAGCCATGTAAGCATCGACGCTACGTCCTGGCGGGAATGATGTCGCTGCCCGGACTCGACCTGCTTTCCATCGACCTTGAGTTTCATATCTAGGGTCGACAGGTCGCGGTCATGCCAGTCCGTGACAGTCGGGCCAAGAACCACAGCCGCATTGCTTTGCAGGTCCGCTATGGGCTGCAAGGGCGGCAAACTGCGACGGTCGACAAACCTGGATCCGAGGACCTCGATGGCCAGGTGCACAGAGCCAATCCAATCGACAGGATCGATTCCCGGACGGGGAAGCTTGTCTACGACAAACGCCGTCTCGACCTCCAGTTCGAAGCCGCTGGCAGGCACACGCAGTGTTGCACCGGAGCGATGAATGGAAATCGCTGGCAATACTGCGCAACGGGGCTCGCAGTCGGGCCTCGCCGCAATCTTCCAGCCGCCCGCCTGGCCAAGGCGTCGAAGTGTAGCGTCCTGAACAGCGTAGGCTTCCGCGATCGTCGAAGGAGCCAGTTCGTCATCCAGCCGATCAATGCCGCCGGTCTCCCGCGCTTTGAGCAACACATCCGCCGCCCGATCGAAGCGTTCGAGATCAATCATTGCACAGTGTCCTTCACGGAGCCTCGAAGTCTCTCCTCTTCGGGTCGCGAGGCGAGAAGCTGTTGGGTGTATTCGTGCTGCGGATTGTCGAACAATTCCGCAGTATTGCCGATTTCAACGATCTTGCCGCTCTTCATAACAATCGTTCGATCAGCGAAATCCCGCACGACGGGCAAATCGTGGGCAACGAAGAGATAAGACAACCCCAACCGCTCCCGCAGATCTTTCAGAAGCTGTATGATCTGCGCCTGGATCGACACGTCCAGCGCCGACACAGCCTCATCGCAAACGATGATTTCCGGTTCGAGGGCCAGAGCTCTGGCGATGGCAATGCGCTGCCTCTGGCCGCCGGAGAACTGATGGGGATACCTGTCTGCATGCTCCGGCTTCAATCCGACCTGCTGCAATAGCGTTTCAACCCGCGCGCGCCATTCCGAGCGCGGCAACACCACGTCATGCACTACCCACGGCTCCGAGATGATCCGCCGCACCGACATGCGTGGATTGAGCGATGCTGTAGGGTCCTGGAAGACGACCTGGATGTTCCGGCGCGCCGCCTTTAGCTGGCGCGGATCGCCATCCAGGATCGAGCGTCCGCGGAATATCACGTCACCGGAGGTGGCTGTCGTCAGCCCGAGCAATGTGTTGACGAGCGTCGACTTCCCCGAGCCGCTTTCGCCGACAATGCCAAGAACTTCACCCTTACTAAGGGTTAAGCTAACGTCATCCAGTGCGCGCAGCTTGTGTCCCGTATCGACTTTCAGGATGCCTCTGGTCAGGTCATAATATTTGGAAAGGTTGCGCACCTCGAGGATCGGCTCACTCTGGTAGGTGCGCTTTTTCGCAAATCCGTGACGGCCCGGAACGGAATCAAGCAGGCGCTGCGTGTAAGCATGTTGTGGATCGGCGAGCACGTCGCGCAGCGGCCCTTGCTCGACGACCGCGCCATTCTGCATCACCACGACGCGATCGCCCACATCTGCCGCGACGCCGATGTCGTGTGTGATGAGCAAGACCGCCATGCCAGTTTCAGCTTGCAGTTGTTTAAGCAGCTTTAAGATTCCAGCCTGAACGGTCACGTCGAGCGCTGATGTTGGCTCGTCGGCGATCAGGACGTCAGGCTGCATGGCAATAGCGGCAGCAATCATGACGCGCTGCCGCTGACCACCGGAGAACTGGTGGGGATAGTCGTGGAACCGGCGCTCGGGATCGGGAATGCCAACCTTGGCCAGAAGCGCCATCGCCTGCTGGCGAGCCTCAGCCGTCGGCACCCCGTGGGCCGTCATACTCTCAGCAATCTGGCGACCCACCGGATAGACAGGATTGAGCGCGGCAAGCGGGTCCTGAAAGATCATGGCGACACGCTGGCCATTGACCTCGCGCCGTGCGGTTGCATCGATCGTCAACAGGTCGCGACCGGCGAAATCGATGCGGCCCGAGCGTATCTCCGCCGGCGGAATGTCGATAAGACCCATGACGGCCGAGGCAGAAACCGACTTGCCCGAACCACTCTCACCCAGAATCACCAGCGTCTCGCCGCGATCAAGAAACCAGCTCACATTTTGGACTGCATCGACAGGCCCAAGCTTGGTATGAAATCGAACCGAGAGGTCGCGCACTTCAAGCAGATGGCCGGTCATGAATTTGCCCTCCGCGCCTCAAGGCGCCAGCTCTGCGAGGGGTCGGTGACCGTGCGCACCCAATTGGCGAGCAGGTTGAGTGAAATTGCCGTGAGCGATATGGCCAAACCCGGCCAGAACGAGAGCCACCAGGCACTCGAAAGATAGCCGCGGCCCTCTGCCACCATTAAGCCCCAAGTCACAGCAGGCGCCTGGACACCCAGCCCCAGGAAAGACAGTGAGCTTTCTGCCAGCATCATCGCCGCGAATTCCAGCGTGGCCAGCGTTACCAATGTCGGCAGCACGTTTGGAAGGATATGTACGAGAGCAATGCGTAACGGCGACGCGCCCAAGGCCCGTGCAGCGCTGACGAACTGCCGTTCGCGCACTTCAAGTACCTCGGCGCGGCACGTGCGGAGGTAGACGGCAACGCGGCTCAGCGCGAGTACGAGCACCACGTTGGAAATCTGGGGCGACAGTACGAAGAGTACGATCAACGCCAGCAGCAGTGACGGGAAGCTCATCAGCATGTCTGCCGCGCGCATGATGACTGTGCCGATGCGGCCGCCACGATAGCCGGCGATCAGGCCAAGGATCGTTCCGCAGACCATCGACAGCAGCACCGCTGCGCCCGCAATGAGAAGTGTGTAGCGGCTGCCGATGATGAGACGCGCCAGCAGGCTGCGCCCCAGATTGTCGCTACCAAGAACATAGAGCCAGCCGCGATCGATCGAGAAGGGCGGCGCGTTGCGGGCCCGCAAGTTCATCTGAAGTGCTGCGTCAGGCAACAGGCTTGGACCGAACGCTACCGCGAACAGAACGATAAGCAGGAACATGGTGCTTATGAAGGCCAGCTTATCGCGCCACAGCGCCAGCAGCGTGTCGCGCAGGAATGGCACGGTGGGTTTTGTCGCCCGGGAGACGGTTGTCGCGGCGGGCATCAATTGTGCCTTACACGCGGATCGAGGATCGAATACAGAATGTCGACGACGACGTTCAGCACGAAGATCGCAATGGCGGTGACCAGAACCGCAGCCTGGATGACGGCGAAGTCCCGGAAGAGGATTGAGTCGATAAGGAGTTTGCCGATACCGGGAAATCCGAACACGGTCTCGGCGATGACGGCCCCGTTGATCATTCCCGCCGCTTGGTCGGCGGCTACCGTGATGACGGGAAGCATTGCATTGCGCAGCGCATGCACGAAGATAATGGAGCGGGTCTTTACGCCCCTGGCCTTGGCTGTTTTCACGTAAGCTGATGAGAGTGCCGCCAGCATCGAGCTGCGCACCACCTGGGTCAGCAGACCGCATGGCCGCACAAACAGGACAGTGACCGGCAGAATCCAGTGCCATGGGGTCCCGGTACCCGATGTCGGCAGCACACGCAGCCAGACGGCAAATACTAGAACGCCAACAATCGCGATCCAGAAGTTCGGAATGCTCGCGCCGGCCAGTGAAATGAGGCTCGCTATCCGGTCAAACAAACCACCGGGACGCCAGGCCGCCATTGCGCCGGCCACGACTGCGATCAACAAGGAAATGGTCATTGCCCAGAATGCCAGGAGCAGAGTGGTTGGCATGGCGTGCAAGACCAGATCGAGGGCGGGCGCATTCTGGTGCAGCGACTGGCCGAAATCGAAGCGCAGCAGGTTCGCCAGATAATAGCCGAACTGAACGATTACCGGCTGGTCGAACCCATGTCGCTGCGCGAATTCCTCGCGTACGGAGGCGGGGGTGTCGACCGGCAACAGAAGGTCGGTCGGGTCGCCGGTCAACCGCGCCAGGAAGAAGACGATGACGATCAAGCCAAGCAGAGAGATGGCGCTCTGGAAAAACCGTTGGCGTAGATAGGGCAGCATACCGGTTTCCTCCGTTCCTGGCTGGCGGCCACAGTGTGTATGGCCGCCGGCCGACCTCTTTCGATCAGCGGAAGTTGATGCGGGAAAGCTCCATCATCGTGTTGGAAACGTGGTCCGGCTTGAAGTTCAACCGCGGTCCAATTCGCATGTAGTTGACCATGTGCAGCATCATGACATCAGGAACGACCTTCTCCTGTTGATACGCGTTGGCCTGCTGGAAAAGCTTGACGCGCTCATCACCCGTCGCCGCATCAGCCGCGTCAATCAGTTTGTCGAGTTCGGGGTCGCCGAACTCCGATTGCTGGCCGGTCGAATGGAAACGGAAGTGCATCGTGAACGTAGCATCGCCGCTGTTGTTGTCGTGCTGCTCCTGGATGAGCATCGCAGGACGGTTTTCGGCATAGGGCTTGTTAACAAGCTTGAGCCACTGCGCCCGCTCCATAGGCTGGAGTTTTACGTTGAGGCCAACGGCCTGCCACATGGCAATCATCGCCTCCATCGTCTCCTGGCCATTGGCGTAGAAGTTGATGCGCGAGATCAGCGGAATTTCAGCATCCACATCGACGCCGTCGGCCTTAGCCTCGGCCAGCAACTTCTTGGCCTGCTCCGGATCATACGGCCATGGCTTCATATCCGGATTGTAGCCGTTGACGCGAGGCAGGAACATCTGGGTGGCTATTTCATAGTCCTTGTTGAACAGACCGTCGCGCAGCCCTTCACGGTCGATTGCCAGGTTGAACGCCTTGCGCACGCGGATGTCCTTGAGGGGCCCTTCAAAGGAAAAGCGCAGCCTGGTCGTCTCACCATTCAGATAGCCGAAATCGGTTTCCGGGTTCGTCGCATCCTGGATCGCGATGTTGAGGCCGATGTCGGCTTCGCCGACCTGGACCATCGAAGCACGTAGCGCCGACTCATCGCGACGCACATAGGTGGCTTTCACAACAGCCGGATTGCCGCCCCAATAGCCGTCACGGCGGGTCAGCACAGTCGGATCGCTCGGGCTGCGTGGCCCGACGACGTAAGGCCCCGTTCCGACAGGCGTGCTTGTCATCGTATCGAAATCGGTCTTCGGCGATTCAATAGACAGGAAGCTCATGAAAACCGGCATCAGGGGCTGTGGCTTCTCGGTCGTGATCTCGATGGTGGTCGGATCTACAACCTTCGGCGTCAGGCGGATGTTGGCAAAGAGCTTGCCCCGGTTCAGGCAATCGAGCTTCGGGTTGAACATGCGCTCGATCGAGCGGGAAACCGCATCAGCGTTGAACGGCGTTCCATCTGAATAGGTGACGCCTTCGCGCAGTTTGATGCGCCACGTCGTAGGCGCAGTCGCCTCCCAGGACAGCGCCAGGCGAGGCGTTGGCTTGCCGGTAGCCTCGTCCAGATGCGTCAGGCTTTCAACAACATTTTCGCGGACAATGAGGCCCACTTCAGACGATGAATTGCAGCTGTCGATGTTGTCGAACGTGAACGGCGTAGCGATGGTGATCGCTCCGTCATCGGCGGCAAAGCCTCCTCCAGTCATCGCAACAAGCGCGATTGCGGCAGCGCCGGACAGAATCCCGGTTCTCAGTTGAAATGCGGTCATGCTCAGTTCCTCCTCCAAGACGCGGCAAGGCTCGTTCGCACGGTCCAGACCGCACGTCGATTCGACACCGCTTTCATTCAAATTCGGCGCTGCTAAGGGCACGCGCCTCACTCCCGAATAGGCTCACCTCTACAGGAAGGCATATGGCTTGGATAATACAGATTTCCTCGCCAAGCCATAAAAGTCCTGTATAGTTATACAATGCGTTTAGATTTCAGGCGGCTAACCTATTTCAAAGCGATCGCTGAAGCTGGGTCGATGTCGGAAGCGGCGCGGCGCTTGTCTGTTCCTCAGCCTGCTTTGTCCTACCATGTGAAGGAGCTCGAGGCGGAGTTTGGCGCGCCGCTAATCTTGCGTTCGCATAAGGGCATCGCAGTAACCGAAGCCGGCCAGCTACTGCTGGATCACGCCACAATCATCACGGTGCAGATGGCGCGTGCGTCTGAAGAAATGCGAAATTTGCGTGAGCGCGGCAGTGGCAAACCGGGTGCAATCCGCCTGTCGGCGCTCCCCTCTCTGGCGACGCCTCTGGTGCCCGCGCTGCTTCTTCGCGCGCCCGCAGACCTTGCAAAGGCGGGTGTCTATGTGATCGAGGCAAGCACCCGCGGGGCTCGCGACATGCTTTTGACTGGCGAGATCTCCTTCGCGATGACGGTCGTGAACGGCAATGTGCCGCCTGACCAGTGCATTGCCGAAGAAGACCTACTTCTTGTCATGTCGAGTATGGACAGGGATGCATCGGCCGAGCCGGTCACGCTCTCGGAGGCGCTGCGCGAACCCGTCATGCTTCCAGGCAAAGGCAAGCCCGTGCGCGATTTGGTAGAGCAGGTCGCTCGCCGGGTCGGGGTCAGCGTGAAGGTGCTGCACGAAATCGACGGACCTAATCCGCGCAAGCAGGCTGTAATATCTGGACTGGCGCGCTCGTTCCTTCCCTGGATTGCCATTCGCGACGAAGTCGAGAAGGGCGAGATTTGCTACCGTGTGGTGGTTGATCCGCCGCTCCGGCGTAGCCTCTGTCTTGAGATCGGAAAAAATGCGGATCAGGCTGTCGGCCAGTTGCTGCAAGGATTGCTGCGGGAGATCTTGCGGCCGATGCTTCAGGCGCCAGCGCGACCTTAACCGGTGGACGAGGGACGTTAAATCGCATGTGAGTGGGCAATCGGCGGTTTTTCAGCGCGACAGACGAGATTCGGCCTCGTATCGGTTTCGAACGCGGCGTATGTCTGCTTACCTAGGTGTTTGATCTCACATTTTGATGGTGCATTATTTTCGGCGGGATTGAAGAAGGCCCCATGGGACATAGTTCTACACGGAAGCGCCACGACAACAGAGGCAATCCGTCGAGCAATACAAAATAGTCAAGAGAGGCTGAGAGCGCTTTGGCATCAACCAGAAGACTGTCATCAAATGGAAGAAGCGGACGTCGGCCGCCGATGTGCCGACCGGGCCGAAGAACCCGTCATCAACGGTGCTGACGATTGAAGAGGAGGCTGTGATCGTCGTCTTTCGGCGGCATACCCTGCTGCCTCTGGATGATTGCCTCTATGCGTTGAAGCCGACAATCCCGAACCTGACACGGTCCTCATTGCATCTATGCCTGCATCGCCATGGGAAGCGCCCTCGCTGATGTTGCGGCGGGCATCGATGCACTTTTGGCGGAGACGTGCGCGCATACATGCCGTCACGATCCGAACCCTTGTATGGTTTCGCTTTTGGTTTCAATCACTTAAGTGCTGTATCAGTCATTTGCGCCTCCCGGAGCAAAAATGCCGTCGACTTTTGGGAGGCGGCAAGAGACAGCGATACCGTCAGCTGTTCAACCTGGCAACCCGGTCGCGGCCGATATTGAAACCTGTCCGGCATCAGCACTGATGGGACCAAATCGGCTTAACTGAGAACGGAGGATTTCTGGTTCATCGTAGCCTTTCAAAGGAGCGAAGATGAGACAGAAATC
>Ga0209573_1003858_pt1 | contig 15660 bp, 11 predicted proteins | sample TNRBio252014_DNA_FD_185870 | JGI IMG/M metagenome (GOLD analysis project Ga0209573, IMG submission 185870) | Wastewater treatment Type I Accumulibacter community from EBPR Bioreactor in Madison, WI, USA - TNR Reactor_6/25/2014_ DNA (SPAdes)... | ecosystem: Engineered > Bioreactor > EBPR >...
TGCAGGCACATCCCAGGGAGTCCGTCCCGCGCTGGCCGGATCATAGCCGCCACGAATCGTGCCACCGGGATTCTTCACCGTCTGAGTAGTCACATCGACATCGGTGCCTTCGTTATGCGCGCTGGTGACCATGAAGCCAAACTGCGTTGTTCCCCCGGCCGTATAGTCCTGAAAATGCGTTCCCTGGCCGCGACCTTCGGTGTACGCCACCTTCTTCAGGTTCCAGGTGGCTGCCGCCTGGGTCGTTTGCCAGTCCATGCCGTCAAAGATCACCAGGAAGATGTGTTTTCTTCCCGCGTCAGCCGCAGCCTTCTGCATGTCGAAGACATTCGTCTGATCCATCCAGTTGGCATCTGCATGAACCGTCTTTTCGGGGACATATCCGTACAAAGCCTGCACTTTGGACTCTGAACGGTAAACGCTGGATTCACCAAACCATGAATCCAGGTCAACTCCTGGCCCGCCGCCCTTAGAACCAAAGGTGTAGACGGGAATCAACCGATTTGAATGAGATCTCCAGCCTGTATATTTCTCGGAGTCCACACCCCAGTAACCAAAATCCGCCTGATTGGCGGCAATCGCCTCAGCCTGCAGCCGTTTGGGGATATCAATATCGCCTCCGGCGTCGGTGACGCGTGCAGCTCCGATTTCTCCGGCTTTCAGCGTGCCGCAGGAAACTGCGACGATGGCTACTGCTGTCAAATAAGTAAGTCTCGTCACGTTCAAAGTACTCTCCTCGCTGCGCGAGCAAACGTTTCAACAGCCATTTCCAGCTGAGACCGTGTGTGAGCTGCCGACATCTGAGTGCGGATTCGAGCTTCGCCACGCGGAACCACGGGAAATGAAAACCCGACGACATAAATGCCTTCTTCCAGCAACGCGTCCGCCATTCGAGTGGCCAGTGACGCATCTCCGATCATGACGGGCACGATGGGGTGCTCGCCCGGAAGAATTCGGAATCCCGATTCCGTCATCGCCGAACGGAAATACTGAGTGTTCTCGCGAAGCTGCCGACGCAACTGGTCCGATTCACTCAGAAGTTCCAGTGTCCTCACCGAGGCAGCCGCGATGGGCGGCGCGAGTGTATTGGAGAATAGATATGGCCGTGATCGCTGTCGCAGCAGATCAATCACGGGCTTCCGACCACTCGTATAGCCTCCGCTGGCGCCGCCCAACGCTTTTCCCAGTGTGCCGGTGATCAGATCAATGCGTTCGGATACCCCAAAGTGTTCCGGCGTTCCTTTTCCATTGGGGCCAATAAAACCAACGGCATGGGAATCATCCACCATGATGACTGCATTATACTGATCGGCCAGTTCACAGATGGCCGGCAGGTTTGCCAGATAGCCATCCATCGAAAACACACCGTCGGTCGCAATCATCCGAAAGCGGCAGGAGGAAGCCGCCTTCAGTTGTTCCTCAAGGTGTGACATGTCGTTGTTGCGGTAGCGGAACCGCTGCGCTTTGCACAACCGGACTCCATCAATGATGCTCGCGTGATTCAGCGAATCAGAAATGATGGCGTCCTGTTCGCCCAGCAGCGTTTCAAATAATCCGCCATTGGCGTCAAAGCACGAACCGTACAGAATCGTGTCTTCAGTCCCGAGGAACTCACTGAGTTTTAATTCGAGTGTTTTGTGAATCGATTGAGTTCCACAGATAAATCGAACAGAGGCCATCCCATAGCCCCAGCGATCGAGCGCCTCGTGGGCCGCCTTCAGTATCTCCGGATGGTCGGCCAGTCCCAGATAGTTATTGGCGCACAGGTTCAATACCTGGCGCTGGTCCTGCAGTCGGACCTGAGTCTGCTGAGGCGAATCAATTGTTCGTTCGGCTTTGAAGAGTCCCTGCTGGCGTATCGCCTCAAGTTCTTCTGCCGCATGTTCGAAGAATGTTGTCATGGAACGAAAGACTGTCCTGGAATTTACCACGCAGACCAGCGCACTCCGCGGGATACTGATTTACTGAGTTTAACCCGTGGCCGACAGACCAGGACAATACAGTGACGTCCTGGCCTGTCGGCCACGGGTTAAACATTGGAGGAACGTACTAAGCGTCTGAATTCAGACATCCAAAACGCGTTAACCAAGTCTCCCGCAGCGCTAGTTGCCGCCGATGGAGTCGGCAAACTGGAAGAAGTCCATTTTGACCAGTTCCATCGTTGCCCCGGCATTGCGATTCGTTGGGCGCTGGAATCCGTAAGCGATGACGGCACCGGAAGACAGTTCGCCGATGTAAATGACTCCGTAAGCGGGCTGAACTCCTCCCGCACCCCGCAGATTGACGGGGCCCGTTACGATAGCGTATCTGGGCTCCTTGGACGCCGTCTGAAAGTCAAGGGCCACGTTCTGCAGGTACCGATGCGAAAACTTCCCGGTCTGTTCATTCAGAACGCTTCCGGTCAGCACACCCGTCAAATGGTTCAGTACAAAAACGGCTTCCTGGTTAAAGGTTTCCAGCACAGGAACCGTAATCATCGAGAACTTATCGTTTCCATTGGCAACCGGTGCCTGAGCGGACCGGGCCGGAAGGAGGTACATGACGACCGCCATCGCCGCAGCACCGGTGGCAAACACAAGAACTGACTGCAAAACGTGTTTTCTCATCTCACGCCCCTGGGATTCATGCTCTGAGGAATTTCATGGACAATTCAGGACCCGCACTTCTCCGATCCCTGCATTAGCAGGGGAGTTCACCGGGCAGATGATATCGGGCGGCCAAATCGTCGACCAGACTCCCAAACGCACTTCCCTGAAAGCATTCCGAACTGATTCCGGCCACCCCGGCGATTTTGCTCAAGGCCCGCATGGGAAACGCGGCAGAGTTTTGTGCATTCACCCCCGATGCCGAACTGGCCAGGTTTGGCTGTTTCCAGGCAAGAGGTGCTGCATCAGATCCCATGTTTGCTGCGATCGACCTTGTCGCACGGTTGTTTGGATTCTCCAAACCTCCTCAAATCGTTATTCTCCGCCACAATTCGAAGCCAGATGGCGAGGAAGCGGGCGTGCAGCGCCAGTGATTTCCGGCACCAATTTTTCTGAAAGAAATGGCACTGAAACAGCCATGAATTCAGACAGACTTCATGCCGGTTACGCTTCAGGCAGTTCTGCAATGCAGCGAAGTTGGCTCAATGCCCGGATTGGCAGATGACCAACTTCGTTCTGCAGGAGATTGCTCAGCAAACCGTCGCGCATCGGAACAGGAACGTACTTCGGTAAGGATACAGCGTGTATGCGAATCTCACTCCTGGTGGTTGTCAGCTTTGCAGGAATGATCTGCCTGGCTGCTTTTCTGCTGTGGTTCCCGAAAACGCCCGGGACAACTGTCACTGAAACCGGAACGGACACTGAATCCGGTTCGCCTGCCCCGGTGGAATCGCCATCCGGTCAGAAGCATGACACGGAACTCGCTCAGCAGGATATGCCTTCGGTACCGACCGATTCTGCGAATTCCACCACGGTAGTGACTGCTGCTGAAGCTGCAGTCACGCCAACGCCAGCCGGGCCACCATCGACGGAATCTGTATCAAAGCCAGTCGAATCCTCGACCGTTGAAAACACGGCTGTTTCCGGCAAGCCAGCAAAAGATCCTGCGTTTTTGACATGGCCCAAACCACAACTGGCACTGGTGATTACGGGCGAGCAGCATGGGTATTTCGAACCCTGCGGTTGCACGGCCAATCAACTGGGCGGAATGTCTCGTCGAGCGGGTTTGTTTCGCAAAATCGAAGAGCTGGGATGGACGGTGCGAGGCCTGGATGTGGGCGGACTGTCTCGCCGCACCGGACCTCAGGCCCAGTTGAAGTTTGAAACGACTCTGGAAGCACTTCGGCAGCTCAAATACGTCAGTCTCGCGCTGGGGCCGGAAGAGTTGCATCTGGATCCGGGTTATTTGCTGTCACAGCACCTGACTGACGGGGAAACACCGCTGCAGTTTCTGGGGGCCAATCTGGTGTTCTTTGGTTCAAAGGACCTGGGAACTCCGCTGGAATCGACCATCCTGGACTTCGAGGGATTAAAGGTTGGCATCACCAGCGTGATGAGCGACACGATTCGGAAGCAGGTGATTCCGGATCGAACGCCTGAGGATGCGGCCGCAGCCGATTTGCAGTGGACCGACCCTACGACTGCTCTGAAAGACGTGCTGACGAAGTTTGACAACGAACAGGTGACCTTTCGCATTCTGCTGTCTCAGTCCACAGATGAAGAGATTCAGAAGCAGGCGGCCGAGTTTCCTCAATTCGACATCATTGTTGCCGCGGACGGCAAGGACGGTGATCAGGTCCCCGAGATGCTGGGCACGACGCGGATGCTGCGAGTTGGCGAAAAGGGAAAGACCGCCGGAGTTGTGGGGATTTATCCGGATGATGCAGAAACCCCCGTTCGCTATGAACTGGTGACGATCTCCGGCGATCAGTTCGGCGAATCGAAGTCCATGATTGACCTGATGGCCGAATACCAGACTCAACTGAAGGACACCGCCATCGTGAAATCAGACGGGGCCGTTCCGCATCCGTCCGGCGCGACCTTCGTGGGGGCCGGCAAATGTGCTGAATGTCACACAAAGGCCTTTGAGATCTGGAAGAACACGCCCCACGCGCATGCCCTGGAAAGTCTTGACCCGGTGCACCAGCGAACGGGACACGAACGCCTGAATGGGATAGTTCGTGCATTCGATCCGGAATGTCTGGCCTGTCACGTGACGGGCTGGGATCCCCAGGAATACATTCGGTTTCAGAGTGGCTTCATTCATTCGATGTTTGCCGACGAGGAATCCGAAAAAAGTCTCGAAGCTCTGCTGGCAGGCAATCAGTGTGAAAACTGTCATGGTCCGGGAAGTCGCCACATCGAACTGATTGAACAGAATCAGACTGAAGACGCTGTCAAACAGGTTCGGCTCACGCTGGAGAACGCGGAACGCAGTTGCACAAAATGTCACGACGCCGACAACAGTCCCGAGTTTAACTTTCAGAAATACTGGGATCAGGTGAAGCACTACGGCAAAGATTAACAAGCGCCTGAATGCCCCGCCTGAGGGTGGAGTCGATTTGTCAATGTGTCATGCGAAACTTCAGGAACAGTGCGTTTGGTGTTGATCGTGTCTGGTTGATGAACCGAGTTCAGAGGTTGTGCTTATGTCTGCTCTGATCGAGCTGCAGAATCTCAGCAAGAGTTACGGAACTTTCAGAGCACTTTCTGATGTCAATCTCACCATTCATGAAGGCATTACCGGCCTGCTGGGACCAAACGGTGCCGGCAAAAGTACTCTGATCAAAGTCCTGCTGGGGTTGGTGCGAACGAACGCCGGCACCGGACATGTGCTGGGACATCCACTCGGGAAAAACGCGGCTCAGGTTCGCACTCAAATCGGTTACATGCCGGAGGATGACTGCTACATCCACGGCCTTTCAGGGATTGAATGCATTCAGGTGGCCGCGCAGTTGTCGCGAATCCCGTCATCCGAGGCTCTGCGGCGAGGGCACGAGATTCTGGATTTCTGCGGCGCGGGGCAGGAACGTTATCGTCCCGTCGAAACGTACTCGACCGGCATGCGTCAGAAGCTGCGATTTGCGATGGCGATTGTCCATGATCCACGACTCCTAATCCTGGACGAGCCCACCTCAGGACTGGATCCGCAGGAACGCGAAGCGATGCTGAACCGCATTCGGATTCTGGCCAGAGATTTTCGCAAGTCGGTGATTCTGTGCACTCACATCCTTCCCGACGTGCAGTCCGTGTGTGACCGAGTCGTCATTCTGGCCGCCGGCACGGTTCGAGTCAGCGATACTCTGGAACTGCTGTGCCGCACACCAAATCCGTCAATTACGGTCCAGGTCACAGGCGATTCGCGTCTGCTTCAAAACCAGTTGAACGATCAAGGAGTGGCGTCATTCAGTGTCATTCCGAATCAGATTCAGGTGCAGGGTGACGCGGGGGAACTGAACACCGTGCTGTGGCAGGCGGCCGCGGCGGCGAACTGCAGCATTCGCAGTCTTTCGCCGGCGAAGAATTCCCTGGAACAGATCTTTCTGGATGCCGTTCGCGAGGTCCATCGTGCCCATTCATAACCTGGGATATCGCCCGTGGAACGGAACACTGGAATCCACCTCCACTCGCTGGACGGTGGTCGCGGAAATCAGCATTCGCCGGGCGTGGCAAAGTTCCTGGCTGCGCCGCATGATGCTGTTTTCCTGGCTGCCGGTTCTGGGGATCGGCATACTGCTGTTCTTTTACGAGCAGGCGGAAGAATCCGGTCAGGCTGGCCAGGGCATTTCTTTCGATGGGCTGAAACTGGCGCTGGCGGCCTCGCACCCCGAACGTCCTGATCAGGTTCGGGAAGTTCTGGAACGGATGGCCAGCAAAACTCCGGATGAACGGAGGCACATGTTCTGGTCGCTGATCATGCTGAATCTGATTCGCCGCTCGCAGGGGCTGCTGCTGATTGCCGTCATCGGTATCATTGCGCCTCCGCTGATCTCACAGGATTTTCGTTCCCGTGCGTTTCTGCTGTATTTCTCCAGACCGCTGACCAAGGTGCAGTACATCATCGGCAAGGGGGCCACTCTGCTGGCCTATCTGCTGACAATCACACTGCTGCCGTGCCTGCTGCTTTTCATCGTGGGCGTGCTGTTTTCCCCCAGCCTGCTGGTATTAAAATCGACATGGGATCTTCCGATTCGGATTCTGGGAACTTCGCTGCTGATCTCCATTCCGGCCGCTTCGCTGGCACTGATGCTGTCGGCCGTCACCACAGAATCCCGCTATGCCTCGTTTGCGTGGTTTGCGATGTGGATTTTTGGCTTCCTGGCCTATCAATCGGTCGTCCCATTCACGCAGGGCAATAATACGACTGTAATCCAGTGTCTGTCGCTTTATCACCTGTTCAGTGATGTGGCTGGCTGGATGCTGGATCGGGAGCTGGCGGTCGTTGACATTCAGACTCGCATGATTGTTCTGGGGCTGATCACAACCCTGTCACTGGCGGTCGTGTTTCGACGCGTCTCGGCCCCCATGAACATCTGAGACATGCCGGAACCAATCGTTTTCCAGGGCGTAATCACCAGCATCCGGCAGGAATAGTCCAGACATTGTCAGACTTCCTGAGTCCATTCCCTGAGTCACCTTTTTGAAGATTGCTGATATGACGGCGACTCCGATGATTCATTTCGAATCGGTGACGAAGCTGTACGGAAAGGTGCTGGGCGTCAATGACATTACTCTGGAGCTTCCTTCGGGTGCGTATGGGCTGCTGGGCCCCAACGGCGCTGGAAAAAGCACCCTGCTGAATCTGCTGACCGGGCAACTGCTGCCCACTCGGGGCACCGTGCAGGTCATGGGCATGAATCCTCGTAACAACCCGGAACTGCTGAAGCGGCTGGGATTCTGCCCGGGGTTTGAAGGAATGTATTCGTCGATTCCGGGTGTGGACTGGGTGACATATCTGCTGAAGATGCAGGGTTATGACCGCACGGCCGCTGCTCGCCGAGCCCGGGAATGCATGGAACTGGTCGGGATGCAGGAAGGCATGCATCGACCGATTTCCAGCTACTCGCGAGGAATGCGTCAGCGCACCAAGCTGGCTCAGGCCATTGCTCACGAACCCGATCTGCTGATCCTGGATGAACCGCTCAGCGGGCTGGATCCCATCGGGCGATCACAGATGACGGAAACTCTTCGCGGCTGGATCGAGATCGGTCGCAGCATCATCATCGCGACTCATGTGCTGCATGAAGTGGAAGCACTGACGCGTTCGTTCCTGCTGATTTCGGGTGGTCGAGTACTTGCGTCGGGGACCGCTGAAGAAGTCCATGAGTTGCTGTTTAAAGTGCCGATGGAAATCCACGTGCACTGCAACAATGGTCGAGCACTGGCGGCCGATATGCTGAAATCGGGTATTGCCCATGCCGCACGAATCGCTGACGGGCCGCAGGGCGCAGTGGTCACTCTGACCACTGAAAACGCCGCAACACTGTCCGATCAGTTGTCCCGACGAATTCTCGAAGGCGATCTGAAAGTCTACGAAATCCGGACGGCGGATGATTCCCTGCAGTCTCTGTTCAATTCCCTGATGAAGATTCACCGAGGCGAACTATGAACTCGCTGTGGGCCGTCTTTGTATACGAGTGGCGACGTTCGCTGACGCTGGGGCGGATTGCGTGGTGGTTTGTGATGGCCGCATTTCCCATCACAATCACCCTGCTGCTGATGAAAGCCACGCCACTACAGACAGAACTGCCACCGGAGTCGCACGACACATTCTGGGCCATCTTTCTGTACGCGGCCATCACGTGTGTCTGTTCGACATTAAGCGTTCTGCTGACGGCCGGCCCCGCTGTGGCGTCGGAACTTGAGCAGCGGAGCTGGGTGTACCTGGCAACGCGTCCCAATGGCATTTTCTGGCTGCTGCTGGGAAAGTACCTGGTCGCCGTCACCTGGGGAACGACGGCCGCCTGGGCCGGGGCAACGGGAGCCATTCTGCTGACATCGGCCCAATCGCCGTTTGTAATCTGGCGAGCCATCTGCATTCTGAGTGCATTTTCCTGCATTGCCTATTCGGCTTTGTATCTGATGATCGGCACGATCTTTACCCGCCGAGTGATGCTGACCAGTGTGCTGTACACCGGCGTTATTGAAGTCGGACTGGGAATGATTCCAGCAATCGTCAATCGACTGACCGTTCAGTTCCGGCTGAGGTCGCTGCTGGTGAAATGGGTTCCCACAGATCAACGCATGCGGGAACTGCCGGCGTTTGATTATGTGTTTGGATCGGGCTCCACCCTGCTGCATTGCCTGTGGCTGCTGACACTGACAGCGCTGTTCCTGGTCCTCGCTCTGGTGATCGCGCACAAGAAGGAATTCACGACCGCGTCCGAAGGAGACATGTGACGTGACGGAAGCGAAGAACCGCGGACGCCAGGTGCTGTGGTGGAGCCGTGCGGATCGGGATTATTCACGCGACCGCATTGTTCGTCAGACACTTCAGGAACTTGGCTGGTCCATTCAGGATTTTCGGCCTTATTTCAGTTCCCTGGGCCACATTCAGGCCCGACTGCAGAGAATCCCCCGGCCGGATCTGGTGTGGGTGCCGTGCTTTCGACATCGTGATGCCGCCGCTGCCGCGAAATGGGCGCGGTCTCAAAAAGTTCCCGTGGTGTTTGATCCACTGATCAGCAGTTACGACAAAAAGGTCTTCGAGAAAGAACAGATTCCTGAAGGCAGTGCGGCTGCGTCGAAACTTCAGGCATGGGAATCGAAGCTGATGTCTCGGTTCGACATCGTGGTGGCCGATACGCAGTGTCACGCCGACTTCTATGCCGACTGCTTTCAGGTTCCCCGCGAACGATTGAAAGTCATCCCGGTGGGGGCTGAAGAAGGTCTGTTTCAAACGCAACTGTTTTCTCCGCTCTCAGGTTCCGTCAACGTGCTGTTCTACGGCAGTTTTATCGGACTGCAGGGCCCCGAAATCATTGCTCAGGCTGCCACCTTGCTGCCTTCAGTCCACTGGACTTTACTTGGCCATGGTCCGTTGCTGGCCGAATGTCAGTCCATTTGCGGTTCACAGCCCAACGTGACGTTTCTTCCCTGGGTTCCTTATGAAACCCTGCCCGCAGCCATCGGCAAGGCGCACATTCTGCTGGGCGTGTTTGGCAGTTCGGCCAAGGCCGGACGCGTGATTCCCAATAAGGTTTATCAGGCCCTGGCGTGCGGTCGAGTTGTGGTGACTCAGCCCTCAAAGTCGTATCCTTCCGACCTCCGAAACGGTGCGATGGCAGACACAGGCCTGCTGTGGGTTCCTGCGGGTAACCCGCAGGCTTTGGCAGACGCCGTCCGACAACTGGCGCAACAGCCGGAACAACTGGCTGCCCTGGGGATGGCGGCTCGAAACAGTTATGAACAGCACTTCTCCGGACAGGCCGTTCGTCGCGCAGTGGATGAAGTGCTGAAGTCCCTTGTCCCTGAGGCTTGAAACGACATGAGATCAGACCTGAAAATCGGCCAGGTGGGAACGCTGACCTGGAACGTGGATTCGTCGATGGTGATCACTTTCGGTGCGGATTCCCGAGCGACTGTGTTCTCCACTCCGAACATGATTTTGCTGATGGAACGAGCCGCCCGGGAAGCACTCAGGCCGTTTCTTGATTCCGATGAAGAATCGGTCGGAACGGAAGTCTGCATTCAGCATCTGGCCGGAGCGCCGCTGGGAGCCACGGTGTCCGGAATGGCTAAAGTCATTTCCATTGATGGCCGACGGATTGGGTTTGAGGTCGAAGCGTGGCATGGAAATCGAATGCTGGGCAAGGGAACGCACCAGCGAGCCGTTGTGCCGGTCAGTCGACTGGTGGAAAACATGGCTCTGCTGTCCGGACAGCGGGAACGAGCCATGCAGCTTTCGCCCAACACCGGACCGCTGGGAACGCTGAGTACCATCACGGTCAGCGTCGACGGATTCACGGCCACCGTGACACTGAATCGCCCTGATTCTCTGAATGCGGTCAATCTGCAGATGACTGAGGAATTCGAAAAGGTCGTGGCCTGGTTGCTGGGGCATCCGCAGGAAGTTCGAGTTGTCCTGCTGACCGGTGCTGGATCCGCGTTCTGTGCAGGCGATGATGTAAAGGAACTACGTCATCTGTCGGCCGATGTGGCGCAGACTCTTAGTCATCGTCAGGCGGAAATGTATCTGGCACTCGAACGCCTGCTCCAACCTGTGATTGCTCTGATCCACGGAGATGCATTCGGAGCGGGCTGTGTGGCCGCGTATTCGGCCGATCTGAGAGTCGCATCGCACATCGCCCGTTTCGCCATGCCCGAAATTCGACTTGGCTGGCCTCCCGGCTACGGCATCGCTCAGCTCACCGCACTCATTGGCAAAGCGCGAGCCCTGGAAATGTGTCTGATGGGAGAACCCATCAGTGCATCGCGAGCCCTGGAATGGGGACTGGTCAACGAAGTCGTACCGGCCGGAAACCTGCTTCAGCGCGGCAGACAGCTGGCGGATGCCATGTTGAAGATGCCGGCCGAAGCGCTGCGACAGACAAAACGACTGATTCATCTGGACGAAGGCGTTCAACCCAAAATCGCGCACAAGGCGGATACGGACGCTTATCTGAAGTGTCTGGCAACGCCCGATGCACAGGAAGGAATGGCTGCGTTCGCGGAAAAACGCAGGCCGCGTTTTGCCGGGCAGTGAAAGCGCGATCAGATGCCTCGTCCACGAGCAAAGTAGACGTCACTCTCTGAGTGACGCGGCTCGCCACGGGCGAGCAATTCTTCGTCACTCGGAGAGTGACGTCTACTATTTAGTGCAAATGAAAGTCGTTACGGAATTCGTGTTCTGGTGGATACCGCAACGCAATCTCTCAAGCAGATACTGAAATGAAGCCTCGGTTTATCATCCTGATTCTGCTGTTGGCGTCGGCAGCGGCGGCCACCGTGTGGAGAATCCAGAATCCCAGACAGCGAGATCCGAACAGTGTGCGTCTGGCCGATCGTCGCCCCGCGCCACCATTTCAGTTGCTGGATCAGCAGAATCGGCCAGTGCAGCTGGCTGGCTATCTGAATCGATTTCGAGTGCTGCTGTACTTCTTCGATGCCACCGCGGGACTTGAATCCGACCCCGTGCTGTCACGGCTGCGAGAAACCAACCGCGATCTGCGACGGGCTGGAATCGTGGTGGTCGCAGTCTCCACTCCACTGACACCGGAACAGAAAACTGCGGCCTCTGATTATCCGTTTCCCATCGTGCGTGACACACTCGCCGGTCAGCCGGGATCGTCCAGCAACGTCTGGGGCCGAACCACGCCGCCAAAGGATTCGCAGTCCATCGCAGTCGTGAAGCCCGGAATGTTCCTGATCGACCAGTTGGGATTCGTCGCGTGGGAAGGATCCGCGCCAAAGCCGGAACCGGCGCCTTTGGAAATGATTGCGACGCTACTCGACGGCGGTTGAGTACGATCTGCGATTTCAGAGCCTGGAGTTGCGTTTGTTCGTCATTCCCACGCCGTCGGGAAGCGAGATCGCGGCTCTGGATTCCCGCCTGCTCGGGAATGACAAATCGAATGAGAATCGCCAAACCGCTCGCCCCTGGATCGTGCCCCCTGGATCGCAGCAAGCCAATTCGGTCCAATCTTGTGAATCCAGTGCAGGCAGCCCACAATCGACAGGATGCAATCACCTTTGATGCGTACAGTTGCCGCTGAAGGTGAGTGCAAAACGTGCGGCAGAATGGGGCGTGATATGGTTTGGAGTCTTCGATGGGGAATGATGGCAGCGATGCTGTGGTCCGGCATCCATGCAGAAGCAGATGAGCGCCGGCCGAACGTGCTGGTGATCTTCACCGATGATCATGGCTGGGCCGACCTGGGAGTTCAGGGAGTCAATGAAGACATTCGCACGCCACAACTGGACCAGTTGGCTCGAGACGGCGTGCGATTCGAACGAGGCTACGTGACGGCTCCGCAGTGTGTGCCTTCACGAGCTGGTCTGCTGACCGGACGCTATCAGCAACGATTTGGCGTCGAGGACAACACCAAAGGCCCGCTGCCACTCGATGAAGTCACTCTGGCGGAACGTCTGAAGTCCGCAGGCTACCTGACCGGGATGTCGGGCAAATGGCATCTGGATGTTGCAGGAGTGCGAGCCGGAGCTGGCGGAAAATCATCGCGGCTGTCTCAGGAACACATGCCTCATCATCAGGGGTTTGAAGAATACTGGCGAGGCGAGTTGCGACAATACTGGGCGTCTCATGATCTGCTCGGTCAGCCCGTTACAAATGCACCGCAACTGATCAGCGACAATCGATTCCGAGTGGTCTCGCAGACGGCCGCCGCACTGTCATTTCTGGACCGTCGCGCGCTGGAACCCGATCGACCGTGGTTCCTGTATGTGTCCTGGTTTGCACCGCATGTGCCGCTGGAATCGCCGGAACCGTGGTTTTCGGCAGTCCCGGAGAATCTCCCTCTGGAACGTCGTCAGGCACTGGCCATGATTGCTTCGATGGATGCTGGACTGGGACGAATTCGAGCACGTCTGAGGGACATGAATCAGGAACAGAACACACTGATCTTTTTCATCGGTGACAACGGAGCTCCGTTGAAGGAAGGCGCGTGGAATGGATCGCTGAACGAGCCATTGACAGGCGAGAAAGGCATGCTGACAGAAGGTGGCGTGCGAGTTCCATTTCTGGCTGCCTGGCCCGGCACGATTCCTCCAGGGCAGGTCTTTTCCCATCCGGTCAGTTCGCTGGACGTCGCCGCAACAGCCGTCAGCGTTGCCGGCCAGTCGACTGAGAATCTGGACGGTGTCAACCTGCTGCCGTTTCTGACCGAACAGAATGACGCACCACCACATGACGCCTTATTCTGGCGCTGGCGATCGCAGGCCGCTGTACTTCAGCATCCCTGGAAACTGATTCGTCTGGGAAAGGACAAACGCTATCTGTTTGACGTAACGGGGCCTGAGCTTGCATCACGGAATCAACTGGACATGCACCCGGAGATTGTTCGGGACCTTGAGGCGAAACTGGATGCGTGGACGCAGGAATTGAATCCTCCCGGAGCAGCCGAACCGCAGAATGCTCAGGATGCATTGTTCTATCAGGTGCATGTGGAACGAACGTTCAGTTCAGTGCCGGCGGGAACGCGAAAACAGAAGTCACGGCAGAACTGAACGGTGTCGGTAGGTCCTGCCTGCCGGGCAGGACTTCGCGGCATGCCGCGACCTGAGTGCCCCCGAATCGCTGGAAACGGTCTGACCTGAATGCAGGCTTCGCACACAGGTTCGCCTTGCGGAAAAGATCCTTTCCGGCAGAAAGGATCTACAGCAGGACTTCGCGGCAGGCCGCGACCTGAATGCACTGGAATCGCCAGAATCAGGCTGACTTGAATGTTGGTCTCACACACAGGTTTGCGGTGCGGCGAAAATCCTTTCCGGAAGAAAGGATCTACCATGCTTAAGCGTCGGACGATCTTACAACCTTGCTCGAATGGCGTTCAGCGCCTGTTCGGCGTGGTGTTTGACAAGCCCATTTCCGCCAGTGGTCAGTTGTTCGAGAAACGGCACACTTTTCTCCGTGCCAATCTTCTTGATAACGTCAAGGCAGGCCGACTGAGCAGAAAAGTCTGACAGACTGCCGAATCCTTCGATGATGGCCTGTTCGGATTCTGGCCCGAACGCAATCAGGGCGTCCTTTGCAGCATCTCGCAGACTGCTCTCTTTCGTTGCCTGAATCAGTGTCGGCATGTATTTCGGATCTTTGAATTGCCCCAGTGTCTGCAGGGCCGTTTTACGAGCTTCAAACAGCAGGCCATCGTTGCCTGTGACGATCTGAGCCAGCTCGTCGGCGTCACTCTTTGTCGCCCAGTGGCAGAATGCTTCCGTCGCGGATTTGCGAACAAAGCCATCCGTGTTCTTCATGTGATTTCTGACGATTCGCAGGATCTCGGAACGCTTCTCTTCCACGACCGCAATTTTTCCCAGCCGGGCCAACGGGGAAGAGGCTCCACCACCGCCTTCCGCTTTGCGAATCTCGGCGATCAGTTCGTCCACCAGCATCGGATTGGGATTGCTGCGTTCGTCTTCCGCCTTTTTTCGGTCTTCTTCGGCCTTCTTTGCCAGCGCCTCACGTTCCCGCTTCACTTCTTCGGGGTCTCTCAGCGTGTAAGTGACGTGGAGCGGAATGCGGACCGTGGCGTTTTCGTCGTTCTGTTCGATGGTGGCGCGGTAGTCGAGTGATGCGGGCATGCCCTGAGTCATGTCAAACACCAGGGTGCCTTCTCCGCGAATATTCATGTACGGCTGATTGTTGGATCGAATGGCCGAGAATTCGTACTTCTTGCTGAGTGAAATCCGATCATTCAGTGTCTGCCCGGCCGAATACATCACCCGTTCAACTGCCGGAATCTCTTCCACCACTTCTTCCTGAGGTTGTCCAAATCCCGGTGGACCAAAACCTCGCGGCCCGCGCATGCGAGGTCCGAAGCCCGGGCCCATCCGGCCTCCAAACGGACCTTCCTCACGCTTGATGCGCGTTAATGTTTGTTCATTCTCCACCTGCCATTGGGATTCTGAATACGCGTCCAGGGGTTCCAGAAAGAAGACTCCCACCGGCCCCAGCACTCCCGGCAGCTGCGTTTCGCCCTGAAACTCCAGGACTTCACCCAGAGCGTTCACCATCAGTTTGCCGTTGTCATTGGAAAAACCGCCAAACGACGGCATTCGCGGGATTCGGCCGCGCGACGCCACGGCGGATTCACTGAACGAAGCCACGAATGTCAGTTCGTGCACCTGACCACCGCTGCTGCCCCAGACGCGAATGTAGGCGACCGACGGAGTGACTCGACGAGCAACCTCGGGACCAGCCAGCTTCTGCGCGGCGGCGGCCGTTCCCAATGACAGACTTTGCGCCGCTGCCAGGGTACGTAACTGATTCACCGGGGCGGCAAAACCAACGGATGTAACGGATGATCCGGACAGTTTGGCACTGGCAATACCGATGACCTGTCCGGCGCCGTTGACGACTGGTCCGCCGCTGTTGCCGGGATTGATGGCCGCATCAATCTGAATTCGTTTGCCGTGGTCCTTGTCCTGAACAATGCCAGCCACGGTCCCTGTCGTCACTTTCACACCAGTTCCCAGGACATCGGAAAGCGGAAATCCAATT
>Ga0209573_1003860_pt1 | contig 15656 bp, 15 predicted proteins | sample TNRBio252014_DNA_FD_185870 | JGI IMG/M metagenome (GOLD analysis project Ga0209573, IMG submission 185870) | Wastewater treatment Type I Accumulibacter community from EBPR Bioreactor in Madison, WI, USA - TNR Reactor_6/25/2014_ DNA (SPAdes)... | ecosystem: Engineered > Bioreactor > EBPR >...
GCCGGCCTCGTCTGTGGCGCGGGACTATCCCCGCGGATGCGGGGGAACCGAGCTGTCGATCGCCGCCGACAAGGCGGGGCCGGGACTATCCCCGCGGATGCGGGGGAACCTCCATGGCCTCGAGCTCGGGCGCGAAGTAGCTGGGACTATCCCCGCGGATGCGGGGGAACCGACGGCAACCAGATGATCGGCCGCATCTCGGAGGGACTATCCCCGCGGATGCGGGGGAACCTCGCGGACCTTCGGCAGGCTCGAATGCGGCCTGGGACTATCCCCGCGGATGCGGGGGAACCTCTGGCAATTAACTTCTTGTTTCAAAATCAAAATGTCAAACAGCAACACGGCAAAGTCGAAGTCAGCCAGCGCTCACAGGCCGCGCAACGGCCTGCGCACAAGCAGCATGGCGTCATGAGTCACGATGTCTTTTGGCGCCTCCCCCAACACATTCAGGCCAAGTCCGCCGTTCGCGGCGCTTTCGTTCCATGTCATGAGAATGGAGCCGCGCCTCAGTTGTCCATGCCAGTCCGCCAATATCTCCCAGATGCGCATCCGCACCCCGGCGCTCATGCGCGGGTGGGCGTAGACGCCGGCGGAAAGCTCAAGCATCACCGACCCGAGTAACCCGCGATACCGCGCCTCGACATCCCGGGTGATCACGACCACCATCGGCATCAGGGCGCACTCGCCCCTTCCGCATCGCGGCCGATGAGGGATTTGATCCTGTCGATCATCGAGGGGATGACGTCCTTCTGTCGAAACAGTTTTGCCGCGCGCTGCCGGGTGAGCCGTTCCACAGGCTGAGCGCCCTTCAGCGCCTCGCTCGCGGCGCCGAAGGCGATGTCCAGCGTAACGCTGTGCCGGTAGAGATCGGCGATGTCGAGCACGAAGGATTGGCCCGAATCCTCGTGAATGAACCCGAGTTGCGGAATGGCGCCAACGCTGGCGACGGCAACCGCCGCGCCTGCCCGCATCGCACTGGCCGCATGATTCAGGGCCTGATTGGGGATATCGCCGGCGTTGGGGTTGTCCCGGTCGTAGTTCCGCCCCTTCCAGGGTATGGCGTAACGCTCGGCGGCGATCTGATAGCTTCGTTTGATCCGGGCGCCCTCCTGCCCGCGCAGAACCTCAATGTCGCGTGTCCGGACAATTTCCCCAAAGCGCAGGGCGTACATCGCGCGCGCCACCTCCATGCGGCTTTTCGGGTCGGCCCAGAGCTTCACCTGTTCGCGCGCCAGGGCGGAGGTGTCCGGCATCAGAGGCGGCGCCGTGTAGAACCGGACGGCGCCTTCGCCGATCGCCGCAAGCGCGCACCCGTGCCGAGCCAGCAACCGCAACGCATCATGCGTGACGCTGGACCCCGGGCCCAGCAGCACGATTGACAGGGATTGATGGGGAATCTGATAGTCGCCTGCGGCCAGTTCGCCTCCGCCCGCCGTAACGAAGCGGAGGCAGCCGTCCTCCACTTCCAGCCGACCGCGATCCAGCCAGACCAGCCCGTGCCGGTCGACATGGGGAATGCGCGCCTTCTCAAGCCCCAATCGCCCGGTCAGCATGGGTCACTTCCGCGCCGGCCGGAGCAACAGCATGCCATAGCCATAGGCCTTGTGCCGCCCAACGCCCCCGGCCAGCGTATTCAAGAACGCACCGGGATCGGATATCGTCAGTTCGCCATGAAAGATCACATCAGGCGCTTCGATCTGTTCGCCGCCCCGCAGGACATTCATGCGTTCGCAGCTGACCATGCGCGTGGCGGCGGGGTCGAGGATCGCGCCGTGCAGGCGTTCGGCCAGCCAGGCCCGGTAGACGTCTTCCCGAGAGAAGGCGTCGCCGCCGGCCTGCTGCCCTTGCGGCTGTGCGCGCACCCGCGCGACGAGGTAGGCATCGAGCTCGGCTCCCTTGCCCATGGGCTTGACCGCCCTGCCCCTGAGTGTGTCCCGCCGGGTTTCGCGCGTTACCCCTTCAAGCGGCCGGAGCAGCCGCTTCACGGGGCGAATTCGGATATCAAAGGCAAGACGCCGCCCTTCCTGCCATGCCTCAGGCATGGCCTTGACCGCGAGATGAGGGAGGTCGAACACTCCGGCGGTTTCCGGCAGGCCGGTGTCGCGCGCCTCTTGCCGAAGGTCAGCCTCGATGCGCCGCGTGTAGCCGTAAAGACTGGCGAACCTGGCGCCGTTGCGCCCCGGCATCAGGCGGAAGGGCTGGATGGCGCCCCTGCCGAATGTCTCGCCGAGAAAGTGATGCAAGGCCCGCCCTTCATCGGCTCCAAGCCCATGGAGGGCGCCGATCCGCCGAAGTTCCCGCAGATCCACGGGAAGACTGATCATCTGAAGCGCGGTCATGGGGCGCTCTCCTGCCTGAAGATCCGGCCTTCCACCACCTTGCGGCTGCCGCCGTGCAACCCCGTGCGCCAGTTACGGATATCGCACAGATCAACGATGCGATCGACGTCCGGCCCCTCGGCCGGCCCCTCCCCCATCGGCCACAGCGCGCGCGTGATCTCCTGCGCGGCCTTGCCGAGGGCTGCATGGGCGTCGGACGCTTCCACAAAGCCGCCATTCAGCCTTTCAGCGGGCAGGCAGGGCTTGCGGCCGATGAAGAGCGGGCGCATCGGCCGGTCCAGCGCTTCGGCCAGATCGATGATGTCGGGCCCGCCGCTCCCCTCGTCCAGCCGCAGCACAACCGCCACGCGCGCATCCATGTGGTAGTCCCGCTTGCGACGGTGGGGCGCGCCATAGCTGGCGCCGTCTCGCCCTTCGACAATGCCGCGCGTGGTCCATCCCCGGTCAGTCTTCTCCAGTTTTGCATTCTGGGTGTCGGTCAGCAGGCCGGAGGCGCTTTCCCCTGCCCGGCCGACCGCGAAAATCAGGCGATCCTGCAAGGCCTGGTGCTTTTCCCAGTCGGTGCGTCGATAGCCCAGCGCGTTGGCGAAAAATCCGGTCAGCATCGAGGCCGCAGGAAACGCGCGCGTGACGCCGAGCTGATCGATGGTCACGCCGCCGAACGCCATGAGCGGCGCTTCCAGTTTCATGACAAGCCAGCGGTGATCAGGCATCGGGCGCATCCTTCACGCGCGCCGCCGCCCATTCGGCGAGAGAACCGAGCGGCATCCGGTCGATTCCCGCTATGCCTTGCTCAAGGCACATGTGGGCGCGGACTTCGCCCGTGGCGTAACTGGCGTCGAACCTGGCGAGCCTTTCGCCCAGCACATGAACCGCCACCTGATCATCGTTAGGGATCGCCGTGCGGAAAGCGGAGGCAAGCGAGCGCGGCTGGCGGTCGCCGGCCTCGACCAGCATCAGGTCGGCACGGCCGAACGGCGCGGTGGAGCCCAGTTTGGCGCCGGGCGAAACCTCGGCGATCAGATGGAGAAGGTGATGAACCACCTGTCCCGCCAGATCCCTGTCGCCGCCGCAATTGGCGATCAACCCCGGCAGGTCGATCACCACATAGCCGTAGAACAGGCCGCAGGTGAGTTCCGTTTCCTGAATGGTGTCGGCGCCGCTGTCATCCTCATCCCTCTTGAGATCGTCGACCGCCGTGAAGTAATCCCCTTCGGTCTCCGCCGCATGGACGGTGAAGGCGTGGGCGACATAGACGGGCGCATCGATATTGGCGGCGGGGTCCGAGGTCACCATGCGGCCGAACAGGGCGGCGGCAAGCCCGCCGGGCAGCGCTGCGCCTTCACTCATGGCCTTGAAGTTCTTGTCTTTTGCCCAATCAGCCACAGCTTTCTCGGCTGCCTTTCCATCCGGCGAGGCCTCGGCGATTTCCTCGGCTCGCGCTGCGAGCCAGTCAAGTTCGGGAGCGCCTAGCAGGAGCGTCTGGCGGCTCTTCTTGCCCTTGTCTGCTTTGTCTCCATAGACCAACTTTTGAAACGCTGGCTCCAGCGCGTTCACCACGTCATCGGAAAAGCGGCCGCGCAGGGGAGCGATGACACGTTCCGTCACCAGTTCACGCGAGCGCGTGCTGCCTACGTAGCCGGCGAGGGTCTGCAACGCATGAGGATCCTTCTCGGCCATGCGCCAGTGCCGCTTGAGGCATTGGGAGGAGATTCGGGTGCGCCGCGTTCCGCCATAGACCAGCGCCTTGGCCTGCCCGGTATCGTCCCGGTTCAGAAGCGCGGCGGTGTAGGAATGCAGCGTATGAATCTGGAGAAAACGGGGGGCGGTCATGCGGCATCATCCTTCTTGGCGGATTGGCGGTAGTGCTCGGCGTAGTAATCCTGGGCGAGCCGGCGTGAATGCTTCACGTCGGCGGAAAAAATCAGGAGCGCGAGGTCCAGCGTATTGACCCCGTCATGCCCTTTCGCCGCGATCCAGCGGACCGCGCCTTCCAGCGCCTCACCCCTTGCCGCGAAGGGCATGGCGAGCAGACGCAGCAAACGGCTCTCCGGATAGCCCGTCCCCACCAGCACCACCCCAAGGGTGCGCTTGCCCTTGTGGAGGACCTTGTGCTGATCGGGTGCGCCCTTGGGCGTCAACAATGCCAGCATCCGAACCAGACGCATCCCCGCCTCATCGGTCCGCAAGCCATGGCGGGTCGCCAGATCCCAGAAGACGCCATCGCCCGGGCCGTCGGGCGGCATCCGGCGCAGGCGGGCCAGCGATCCGGGATCGCGCCGGACCAGATCCTGCGACAGCCTGAACAGGATGTCGCCAAGTCCGGAATTTTCCTGATCAGGTCGCGTCATGCGCCATCTCCATGGTTTTGGGGGGCTTGAGGCAATCGCTGTAGCTCTTCATCACCGAGGCTGTGAGCGCGCTGCTCGCCGCCGCCTCGGCGCGTGGACGGAACAGCGAGGCGCAGGGCATGGCCGGCAGCGCATCTTCGAAAATCTCGCGCGTGCGCGCCCACAGGTCGCGGATGAAGTCGCTCCTCACAGAGTCCCGCGCGGCATCATCCGCCGCCTCGTAGCGCCGCCAGAGGCTGGCGAAGAACATCGCATCGGCGCAGCGGTCGAGGTGATCACGGGCGGATTGTGCGTAAGCATAGGATTCGCGCGGCGATATCTTCGCCCGTTCGCCGCCAGCGACGGCCAGAACCAAGGCGTAGGAAAGCGCCTTGTCGAAACTCGCGATTTCCTCGACCTGTGCTTTGGCCAGTTCATGCAGGGCCTTGCGCTGATCGGGCGACCAGAGCGCAAGGGCGATCTTGCCGGAAAGCGGCAGGGCGCGGGACTTGAAGCCGCCGGTCTTTGAATTGCCCCGCGCCAACGCCTGCGCGACAACGGTAAGCGGCGTCTCCGGCGTCTCGAAACGGGCAGGCCTTGCCAGCAAGGGCAAATCCCACGTCCCCGAGAAAAGCAAATCGACGAGCTTGTCGAACCCGAAATCACCCTCGTCCCCAAGCGTGAATGCCTTGCACTCGACCTTGTGAACGGGCGCCCAGGGATCGCCGACATTGCCCTTGAACTGCTTGCCGTCGATGCGCGTGGCCTTCGACGTGCCCTTGACGGCGCCGATGCGACCGTTCGCCTGGGTCAATCGCACCCGCCGGCAGATTTCGATGAACCACACGTCGAGTTCCCGGGCCTGGAGTTGATCGTCCTCCCCCCATGGGGCAAGCCAGACCAGTCCGCGCCCCCCCCTTTCGGGAAAATCCAGCACTTCCCGCCCGCTCCGGGTTTCCAGCAAGACCCGCACATCGCGCCGGAACCATAGCCCCGGACGCGGCGACTGCGCCCGGCCCGGAGCCGCTGCGGCAGGCGCCAGCGTCAGCATCGGGCGTGAGGACGATCCGCCATTCATGCGGACGATCCCCTGATTGCCTGCCCCGCCATACCCCTCTCCGGTCTGCAGGGCGAGCAGCGCGAAAACCCAGTCTTCCGCCCCGCCGGCCCAGGCTACGGCCTGCTTCAGATCATGGTTCTTGGAGGTGATGAGAAGATCGAGCGCATCGGGCGTCGGAACGTCGTTCTTCAACTCCAGCCCCTTCGGAACGGGCGCCTGTAAAAAAGCCGGCTTCGTCCAGTCCTCGACCACCAGTTGCCATGGTTCGTCACCGGGGAAATTCGCCGTAAGCCGGCGCAGCAGATCGCGCCAGCTCTCCTCATCTTCGGGAATGTCGGCTGTTCCGGCGCCATGCAGCGCCAGCGCGCCGAGCTGCACCAGAAACATGTGCCAGAACATGCCCTGATGCGGGCGCAACGCCGGAAAACCATCCGCCTCGTCGCGCGCCAGCGCCGCCATCACCCCGGGAAGCGTCAGCGCGCCCAGCGGCGCGACCGAGAACAGGGGCTGGGTGAGCAGGTTAGTCATTCCGCCCACCCAGCAGTTTAGTATTGCCCCACGAATGCGGGGGAACGACCGGAACCCGCTTTTCTATCGATGCAGAATGGGGCCTATCCCAAGGTCTCATTTCTTGGGGAACGTCGTTGGTCCGACTACTAAAAATCGCTGCCCCACATTGGATACGAAAGTCAAGGGCGCCCCCTATCCGCTTCAAGGACAAATCAAGTTTGGTAGCGATAGCAAGATAGATGGTCATGGAATTGCTCCGATTATGGAAACGGTTCAGCGAAGATAGGAACCAGCGATCGATCTTGCAAGAGTTATCACTAACCATTCTGTATTAATAGAAAAGCGTAAATCCCTTACGACCATAAAAGAGGGTCCTTGTCCCGACAGTAAACCGCAAGGCCCCGTCCGGGCCGTATTCCGCCGTCACAGGCCCTTCCGGCGCTATGCCCTTCCAATGCGCGGGGCAGGCGATCGCGCTGATGGCCCCGCCGAATGGCCCGATCGTGCCGGGAGAAAAGAGGATGCGCGCGCCCTCGGCCCCCAGACGCGTGCGCACCCTGTCTTCGTCTTCCGGAAATTGCAGTTCGGAGAAGGGTATTGCGGTATCGAGACGCATCCCCCTCCCGGCCTGCGCATCGGCAAGATCCTTGCCGTAGACCCGGTTCCAGTAGTCGGACCAGAGGCGTCCGCGCTCCTTGGTCAAAGCTTCGATGGCTTCGGGGTGCGTGGCGCTCTCGACCAGAAAGCGGTTCATCGCGGGGATGCGCCATTGCGGATGGCTTTCGATCAACCGCCGCGTCAGTTCGCAGGCATGGAGATTGCGGTAAACCCCTCCGCCGTCACTGAACATGCCGATGCCGTTCTCGAATTTCGGAGCGGCAAATCCGTCCAGCCCCTCCTCCGGCGCAAGCACCAGACATCGGGGCTGTTCGAAATCGGGCGGACGCGGCAGCGCATGGCGGTGCAGACGCCCGATGCGTTGCAGCAGAACATCGACCGGGCAAAGGTCGGTGATCAGAATATCGGCATCAATGTCGAGGCTTTGCTCCAGCGTCTGCGTGCCTATGACAATAACGCCGCGCCCGCTGCGCCGGGACATGTCCGGAGAAAGCGCCGCTTCGACCGCAGCGTCCAGCAATTCGCGATCCTCCGAGGCGAATCGGGAATGGTGCAGGGCCGGCCTGCCGGCGACCAGCAGCAGAAGGGATTCCCCTGCTCTCTCCCGCACCGCCTCGAAGGCGGCGACGGCCGCCGCCACCGTGTTGCGGATCATGAGAACGCGCGCACCGGCGCTTGCGGCAGCGACAGCACGCTCCGCCGCTATGCTGGCTGACCATGACGGCAGGAGTTCAATGGCGACCGCCTTGTCATGCCCTTCTCCGGGGACAGCCGTCATCCCCTGATTCCTGCCCCAGACTGCCGGATACGGTGTGTCGATGGCTTCGCCCAGCGGCGGAGGTGCGCGACGACCAGCGCCGAGCCATTGGTTCCGCGCAGTGGAGCCCAGCGTCGCGGACATCAGCATGGCGTACCCGCCGCGCCTCAAATGGGTGTCCAGCAGATCGCTCTGGATGGCGGTCATGTACGGATCGGAGGCGTGAACCTCGTCGATCACCAGCAGCGAGCGCGCCAGCGCCGCGCCGCGCAGATGCGCATGTTTGACCTGAAGTCCCGCCAGCATGGCCTGATCGACAGTGCCCACAGCGACAGGCGCGGCCAGGAATCGCCGCGCACTCTCCGCCGCCCAGCGACCGAGCCGAACCGCCTCGTCCGGCGCATCGTCCCACAACACCTCGAAGCGCGGCAGGGCCTGCCCTTCATGCAGGCCGGCCCTCAGATAGCCGGGGACCGCCAGAACCGCCTGTGGCGCGCCCGCACCGAACACGGAAAGCATGGCGGCATGGACACGCGCGTGAAGCTGCTTGGCGGCAGCACGCGTGGGTACGGCGAAATACAGCCCTTCAACCCTGCCGGCCGCAAACAGGCGGGCAAACCGCCACAGCGCCGCCTCTGTCTTTCCCGAGCCAGTCTCAGCCTCCAGAATGACCAGAAGATCATCAAGCGACCACTCCCCAACCGCCGCCTGCGCGGCGCGCGGCCTCCGGCCCGGAGTCACCATCCCGAAATCTACACTTTCCGGGATGGCGGCCCTCCAGGTCGCCGTATCGAGCCCGACTCCGCGGACAGCCTTGCAAGCCTTGCCGCGCGCGCCCTCAATATAATCGGGGTCGAGTTCCGCCACGAATGCGAATTGCCGGCGGTCCGATCCCAGCCAATCGGCCAGCGCAACCAGCCCTGAAAACAAATGCTGGAACGCGGGAGCTTCAGGAAGCGCCGCCGCACCGGGCTGAAAGGCCTGCGGGAACCACCGCGGCAGCACTCTGCCGATATCCGCCGCCGCCGCCACAGGATCGTACCCGGATCGCCGGCCCGCATCCCAGGCGTCGAGGTGTTTGCCGAGCATCCGGACGGGGCGGCCGTGATGCGCCAGCACGCCATGGAGCAGATCAACCAGCGTTTGGCCACTCCCCCAACCGGCAAGAGTCTCGACATGAAGGCTCTTTGCGATGCGACCTTCCGCTATGCCGTTGAGAAAGATTCCGAGCCCCTCTCCGGTATGCCCATGGGGCTCGATTCCATTTGCGCCAACCCAACCCCTGGCCTGGAACCCAGGGTGCAGTTTGCCCATGTCATGCAGGAAGACCATCAGCGACAGCCGCTCCAGCGTGATCGGATCCAGTTCTCTACCGGCGGCGCGGGCCAAAGCGCGGCTGAAACAGGGCTGCCTCGCAATCGCCTCAAAACAGGCTGCGACATCCGCGCAATGATGGGCCAGATGATGACTGAAATCGTCATCGATCTTGCCCCAGGGTGCAGCGCGTTCAGGAGAAAAAACCATAACTATTAACTGCCATGAACAGATTTATTGTAAATATGATTTACATCAAAAAACGAAATGAAATATACATCTACTGATCTTTAAAAGATCGGCATTAAATAAACAAATGTCTATTTACTTTCAAGAGTTGTGTTCGGAAAATTTCCGGCGCCCGCAGGATATCCGTGCGCGTCCGAATTGTAAATAAGCGGTCTCCTTGGTTTGATGACGATTAGAATACGGCGCAGAGACAAATGCGTGTCTCCGGCTTTCGTTTTCGAAGATGGCGTGTTCTCGAAAAAGGAATTGGGTCCCCCAGACACAGTTCACGATTGCGGGCCGGGTCGATGGGCCGCCTCATCTCTGCCCTCCCCGCTTCTTCGCCTTGAGCTGGGCGTTGATCAGGGCCATGAGGATTGGCCCGACAGAGAAGGTGCCTTCGCGTTTTTTCTCGGTCAGGGAGCGCAGATAGCCGCCGGGGAAGCGGATTTCGTCGCCCTTCTGCAGGATGGCAGCGATGACGATGGAGGCATCGACGACGCCCATGGTCTCGGTCGCATCCCGCCAGGCATCGGGCGAAATCCCCAGCATCGCCCGGACGAGGGCAGCGGTTTTGAGGAACGCAGCCCAGTTGGCGATGACCGGTTTGCCCGTCTGCGGCTCCCCTGCCCCCGATGTGGCGTATTCGACGATATCCGGGCAGGCCTGCAGCACCATGCCGAGCGGCGTTCCGGGGTCGCGCCGGCTGTTTTCGGGCTGTTTGGCCTCGGAAACTGCAGTCCCTTCGCCACTCCCCTGCCCTGTCAGGCCATCCGCAGCGGTTTCGTCCCTGTCTTTCTGGAAAGCAGGTTCAAGATCATGGGATTCGGATTTTGAATTCTGTTTGTGCTGTCCAGAATGGGATTCATTGCCGTCTGTTTTCTGGGAATTGACGAAAAGTTCCAGATGGTTGGCGATGTCCGCTGCGAGTTCCTCCAGTTCGGTTGCACTGGCGATGAGATCTTGCGTGGTGGCCGAGCGTTTGAGGCGCCCCACAAGGTCGAGATAAGCGGCGTGCAGCCCTGCCCAGTCGCCGGGAATGCCCTCCTCAAGCCCGAGGGCGATCAGCTTGGTGATATCGCGCCGCGCCAGCGTCACGCGCTCGCGGGCGAGACGCAGCGCTTTCCGCTCGGATTGAACCTCGGCCGCGAGCTGCTCGAATTCCTCGGCGCGGGCAACGAGCGGCGTCAGATCAAACCCGAAGGCCTCGGCGATCTCGCCCCCCTCCCCTCGGCGCGCATACCGCTTGCCGTTGGGGCTGTCGCGGCGGATGACGATGCCCGCCTCCACCAGGATCGCCAGATGACGCCGCAGCGTCGTCGGCGCCACGCCATGGGCGCGCGCGATCAGCTTCGCATTGGACGGGAACACGACGAGACCGTCACCAGCCGTCATCGTCGTTTCTTGGTGAAACGACAGCAGTGCGTTCAGCACCGCCAGCGCGCGATCCGGAATGCCGAGCTTGTCCTTGGCTTCCGTCAGCGCCTGCACCACCTTCCACTTGTGGACGGTCTTCTCCGGGGTGCTCTCGGCCGACTGCCGCGCCCGCGCCTGTGTCGCCAAAACGCCAAGCGACATCCCTCGCCGCCCAAAGGGCGTCGTTGCCAATCCCTGTGCCATGCTCTTTGCCCTTCAATCAGGCAAAAGAAATCCGCCCGCCAAAACGACGGTTGTCCCAAAGGGACTCTTGACAGCGATTCGCGGAAGTGGGATTCTCAGCTTGTCACAGTTGAGGAAGGCTTCCGGCGGAAACGTTGGGGGCCTTTTTCTTTTGCGGGGTTGACCTTTCGCTGGTTGATCGCCCTCGTGCCCTACGCAATGGGCACGAGAGCTGAGTGTCATTTCATTTCGTGTGGATGCTCGCCTCAAATTCTGCGAACAGCTCTGGCAACCGATCTGTCAGGAACTCACCAAAGTTTCCGATCTTGCCGCTCTCAAGCGAGAGAACCGGACCACGTTTCGTTTCGCGGATCTGCCCAATGTTGCGGCCATCAGAGGAAAGGATCGTCCGCGATACAGAGGGTGCCACCGGTTCGACAGCGCGAGCAGCCGCTAAAAGTGCAGAAAAGCGTTCATCAGACGAAAGCTGTTCAAACCCAACTCTTTTGAGAGCGGCCTGTACTCGGCAGGACGCATCAGAATGATCAAACACATCGGCGAATTCCTGCCAGCGCCCACGACCAACGCGCGGTGCCTTGCCTATGGCTTGCACTACATGCGGCGGAATGGCGCGCGCTACGGCGATAAGCTTTGATGTCTCGGCACGATCGATAACCAGAGCTTGTTGGATGACACCTCTGCTGAAGCCTCGTGTTTCGAGACGCTCGGCAAACAACGCCCTTTCGATAAAACTCAGATCTTCACGTGCAGCATTTTCGACACCCTGCGCAACCACGAGCTGGTCATCGCTGAGGGTGCGCACAACTGCCTTCACCGGAATGCCAAGATCACGGGCCGCGCGCACACGTCGGTGACCATAGGCGATTTGATACTGCCCCTGCCGTTCGGGATGTGGCCGCAGCAGGACAGGGATCTCCTGTCCATGCTCTCGGATGGAATTACGGAGGTCCTCAAAGGCACGATCATTGTTCGAAACAAGCCGGTCAGCCACAGGCGAAGGCTCGATAAGCGCTACATCGACTTCCCTAATGCCAGGATGCTCCGACATCTGTCGACGCAGAGCGTCGTTTTCTCGCTCGACCAACGAGAAGCTTTCCTTCACAGCCTTCACCGACCCCGAGGCGACGCGCGAGCTATCGCTTGCGCTGTTGTCAGCAGACAACGAGGGAGGCGGCTGCTGCGAGAACAATGTCCTGATCCTGTCAGTGCGCTTGTTCATCGGCCCCAGACCTTCCTGATCAGTTCGAGAATTTCGGCATTAACAGCATCGACCGACTCCAGCGCACGATCATAAGCCCCGCGCCCGACAGCCCCCTTGTCCAACTCATACAGGGATTGCTTGGTCAGCCCTGCATTGGCAATGGCGGTCGACTTCCAAGCCGTTGCGCGCAAGACATCGCCGCCGAACAGATTACGCAGCAGCGCCACAATCTGCGTTTCGGGCACGTCATTAGGATCATGACGAGTCACAACGTACCGAATGAAATCATAGTCGAGACTGCCGCCTGCCTCTTCGATGACCTCCATGAGATCGGACGTCATCAGCAGGAATTGCGACATCGACGCGACATCAACCATCTGAGGATGGATCGTCACAAGCAACGAGGTTGCAGCGTTGAGTGCCCCCATTGTCAGGTAGCCAAGCTGCGGCGGGCAATCGATGACCACTATATCGAATTCAGCCGAGACTTGCTCAATGCAGGCGCTTAGACGCCGGAAGAAGACGTCGTTGCCGCGCAAGCCACCCTGCATCATCGCCTGCGGTGTATTGTGCTCGAATTCCATAAGTTCGAGATTGCCCGGCACTAATGAAATGCCATCAAAGTAGGTTCTACGGATCACCTCGGCCATAGGGCGGCGCATGGAATCATAGCGCAAAGCGCCATATATCGTCTCATTCTCGCCAATCTCGAATTCCGGTTGGTAGCCAAACATCGAGGACAAGGACGCCTGAGGATCGAGATCAATCGCCAGCACCCTTTGTCCCTTCAAAGCGAAATATTGGGAAAGATAAAGGGCTGTCGTAGTCTTGGCCGAGCCACCCTTAAAATTGGCCACAGCTACGATCTGAAGCTTGTCACCGGGACGCCGGACCGGGAAAAAATCCAGAGCTTCACGCGGGCGCGCCTCTGCGAGATACTTGCGGAGATCGAGTACTTGCCCAGCGGAATATGCTCGCCGCCCCCCATGAAGGATTTCCGGCATCGGGCCGAATCCATCTAACGAAAGCTGCCTCAGATAGCCGTCGGAGACACCAACGACTTTTGCAACCTCACCGGAAGAAAATGACCGCAGTCGCTTTTTCGATGTGGGTGGGAAAAGCGACAAGCTAAGCGACTGCAACTGTGCCGAGAGGACCTCTGCCTGCTGCGTCAGACGTGACAAAGTGCGCCCTTTAATTTGATTATCGGCGGCGACTGAATTCACGTGAGGTCTCCAAGACGCTTTAATGCCGTCAGACGGCAAATTTCCGTCTGATAAAAGCTACGATTCCAGTGATTTGGCAAGCGAATAAGGGTTAACAGATCCTTAACAAGGCTGGGGGAACGGCTAGACGTTGTCAGCAGACAACAAAAGAACCGCCCGCCTTTCGGCGAGCGGTCCTGCCCTTCCCCGGCTTAGTGTCGGGTGCGGGTGTTGGTCTTGCGGGGGCGGTTCCAGAGGAGATCGAAGCCGCCGTCGCGGTTGACGACCAGGTTGGCGAAGATCGGCTTGGGCAGACTCGGATCGTCGATGCGGACCTGATGGTATTCGGTGCCGGACTTCTGCGAGGTCTTGGACCAGGCGGCGCCAAGTTCGATATCGCCAGCGTAGAGGCGAAAGGCGGGTGCGTTCTTGGCCTCGCTTTCAACCGGCTCGAAGGTCGCCTGCGTGTCGAGGGTGAGGGTCTTGATTGCGCCCTGGAGGAAGCCGTTCTTGGCCAGAGAGAAGGTGCCGATCGTCGCCATTTTCAATTCTCCATCTGTTTGATCTCAGGTCGCGCCTCTCGCGCTCCTGATGGCGATCAAAGGACCGGGGGCGCAGCGACCGGCACCCCTTGGGGCCGAAACGTCAGTGGAGGACGGCCTTCCCCGGAAATCTTGTCTCGCGATGCAAAGGCGGGTTCCCCGCCGGCGGAAGATTTTTGGGGAGGGCCGTTGCCGCGTCGAAGCGAGGGCGTCAGCCCGGCCTCCGGTCAGATCAGCCCATCTGGACCGCGGGGGGAGCGCCGCATATCGAAACAGATCAGGGATTGAAGGCGATGATGGACGCATGGATTGCCCGGAGATGGTTGATCCGGGAGTAACGGATCCCCTGCCCTCCTTCGCAAACCAACTCTTTTTGACGGTCGATGGATGCAGGGTCGTTCAGTCCCAATGCAGCACGGAGAATGTCGACACGCTCACGCCGTTTCCAGCACACAGAATAAGCCGCAATTATCGGTGGGCACGAGACAGCCCACCCCAAACCGTCAGCTAACTATCTGTGCTCAAAAGCCGAAGGCAGTTATTCTCAATGGCTAGATCGCCACGATACGACATATCACGCAATGTTCGGTAGAGCGCCTCATGCGTCACGCCCAGTTGGGCGGCCCATGCCTTGCGCGATTGCGTCAGCACCAGGACACCATCACTGCCCTCAGTTTCCATGAAATGCAGGATGCGTTCGCGCGCTGTCTTCAGACCCAGCCGTTCGTTCTGGGAGCGGACCCGTCGAAGTTCAGACGCGAGGGTCTTGATCCAGAAATCCCGGAATGATGGGGTTTCCAGAGCTTGCCAGAATGCATGGCGCGGAATGGCCAGCACGCGCGTCGCAGCACCGGCGATTGCATCACAATGATAGACCAGCTGATCGAGACTGGCTTCAGCTACAAACCCTTGCACGGCACGCTGCAGAACAACTTCGGAGCCTGACGGAAGCGACCTTACCAGTCGAATTTCACCAGAGAGGATGAGATACATTGCGGCGGGCGCTTCACCACGGAGAAACAGGGTCTGGCCCTTGGCAAGAGCACGCTCTGCGAGCATTGCCGAAACACCGTCGGGCAACGCAGCCTTGAAGGCCTCAACCCCGGTCATCTGAAATTGCCTCCGGCATATGATCGCTATCATACGCAATAGAGGGCGGTGCTGCTACCCTTGCGATAAAAGAGGGGTCCTTAATGCATATTTCGAAAATCTTCGGGGCCGGTGTGTTGCTTGCCATTGGTACGGCGGCGGCACTGGCGCAGCACAATCATCATTACGACATGTCAAAGCCCGGTGCGGGACAGCACCAGGCAGCTCCATCACCTGATAGCCGCCAGTTCGTCCAGTTCCCTGCCGCGATGGTAGAGCACACGCTGGCCAATATGCGCGATCATCTTGCCGCACTTCAGGAAATCCAGGACCATCTCGGCATGGGCCACACCGATGTCGCCGCACGCATCGCGGAGGAGCGACTCGGAATGTCCTCTCTGGGAAGTCATGGCGCGCATGAAGTAGCCAAGTTCATGCCGCAAGGCATGCAGGACGCGGGGACCGGAATGCATCGGGCGGCAAGCCGTTTTGCTATCGTCGCGAGGGATGCGGGTGTTACAGGCGATATGAAGCCGGTATTTTCCGCTCTCGCCGCAGTGACCGGGCAATGTGTCGGCTGTCATGCGGGCTACCGGATAAAATAAGATCGATTGTAGCGGAAGTTGGGGGCTCACGCCCCCTGCCCGCATCTCCAGACCGGGATACCAAGCTTGCGCGCCTTGTCGCCGAGATTCTCGACGATCCCGGAACCGGGGAAGAGGATCAGGCCAATTGGAAGCGCTTCCAGGAGCTGATCGTTGCGCTTGAACGGCGCGGCATTGCGGTGCTTAGCCCAATCCGGCTTGAAGATGACCTGTGGCACCTTCCGGTTTTCGGCCCAGC
>Ga0209573_1003861_pt1 | contig 15656 bp, 15 predicted proteins | sample TNRBio252014_DNA_FD_185870 | JGI IMG/M metagenome (GOLD analysis project Ga0209573, IMG submission 185870) | Wastewater treatment Type I Accumulibacter community from EBPR Bioreactor in Madison, WI, USA - TNR Reactor_6/25/2014_ DNA (SPAdes)... | ecosystem: Engineered > Bioreactor > EBPR >...
CGCCCTCCACCCAGACCACCTCCGCCAGCGTTCGCAACCGTTCCAGCGCCTGACGAATCACTTCGATGTGCATCGGTCGGCCCGCTTCGGCGGCGGCGATGTGCGGCGCGATAGGTGGGGCATACAGATACGGATTCACCCATTCCAAGGGAGGCCGAATCGAACTGGCGGCCAGCAATTGCACGACATCCTCGTTGCACCCGTCCGCCTCGATCCCCGCCGCGATGGGTTTCATGCCGACGGTGGTCAATCCCAACCGGCGTGTGGCGTGCAACAGGGCGCAGGTGACCAGGGTCTTGCCCACGCCGGTATCGGTGCCGGTGACGAAAAAGGCGCGGTTCATGGCCGGGTGGCGATCAGCCATACCCCGTCATAGGTCAACGGCAATCCGGCCGCTTCCCGCAACTGTTCGTAGCGATCGTTGATTGCCTGCCAAGCGCCGCGACTCAAAGGCGTCGGGCGACGCTGCTCGACTTCGCGGGCGCCGACCGCCTTGACGCTGCGCAGCGCGCTCCGCGCATCGGGAAAGTGGCGACGCACCGGTTGCCGTTCCCAAACTCTCACCTTCCAGCCGGCGACCCGGCATTCCGCCAGCAACTGTTCGGGCGGCGGCATGGCCAGGACGTGGCTATAGGCATCGGCCCCGGCAAAGGCATGGCGCAATTCGGGAAAGTTGTCCGCGCCGAGCGTGGCGACCGCCAGCCATCCCCCCGGTTCGAGCACCCGCGCGGCCTCGGCCAGACAGCGGCGCGGATCGTTCCATTGCCAGGTCAGACTCGACCAGTATCCACCGAAATAACCATCACCGAAGGGCAAGGCTTCGATGTCGGCGCAAATCACCCTTGCACCGGGGTACTGGGTCCACGCCAACGCCAGCATCGCGGGCGAGAAGTCGAGCAAGGCGAGTTCGGTCCGGGGCCAGCGTTGCGCCAGCCAGCGCGCGCTGTAGCCGGTGCCGCAGCCGGCGTCCAGAATGGCGGCGGGTTCCCCATCCACGCCAGCTTGGAGCAAGCGATCCGCCAGTCGGTCAGCCATCTCGCGCTGCACGTCGGCCGCCGCGTCGTAGCCGGTCGCGGCCTGATCGAAGGCTTGGCGGATGCGTTGCTTGGCCGGCAGCGCGACGGATGGGCTAATCACGGTGATCGGCGCAGTCATGAAGAGCCGCGATGAGGTCGTCGATATGGGATTCGCGATGCGCCGCCGACAGGGAAATCCGCAGCCGGGCCGTGCCCGCCGGCACCGTGGGCGGGCGAATGGCCGGAACCCACAACCCGCGTGCGAACAGCCGTTCGGCCAAGCGCACGGCGGCGTCATTGCCACCGATCAGCAGCGGTTGAATGGCGGTCGGCGAGGGCAACAAGCGCCACGGCAGACCGTTGAGACCGTCCCGCAACCGCAGGATCAGGCGTTGCAAATACGCGCGCCGCTCGTCGCCCGCCGCGATCAGTTCCAGACTGGCCAGCAGCGCGGCGGCCAGGATCGGGCTGGAGGCGGTGGTGAAAATGTACGACCGCGCCCGCTGCATCAGCCACTCGATCACTCGCCGGTCGCCGGCGACGAACGCCCCCGACACGCCGGCGGCCTTGCCCAGCGTACCCATCAGGATCAGGCGCGGCGACGGCGGCAGATCGAAATGGGCGAGGCTGCCGCGTCCGCCGGGGCCGAGCACGCCGAACCCGTGGGCGTCGTCAACCACCAGCCAAGCGTCGAAGCGTTCGGCCAACGTGAACAGTTCCGGCAAGGGCGCGAGATCGCCGTCCATGCTGAACACCGCGTCGGTGAGGATCAACTTGCGGCGGGCCTGACTCTGTTCTAGCCGACGGGCCAGTGCGTCTACATCGCCATGCGGGTAGCGCACGTGCTCGGCGCGGGCCAGCAGGGCAGCATCGATCAGCGAGGCGTGATTCAGCTTGTCGGCGAAAATGGCGTCGTCGCGGCCAACCAGCGTCGGTGCAACGGCCAGATTCGCCATATAGCCAGTGGTGAAGTACAGCGCCCGCTCCCGCCCGACGAACGCCGCCAGCCGCTCCTCCAACTCCGCGTGCGGCCGCAGATGGCCGCTGACCGCGTGCGAAGCGCCGCTGCCGACACCCCAGCGGCTGGCCGCTTCCCGCGCCGCCGCGACAAGCGCGGGATGGTTCGCCAGACCGAGGTAATCGTTGCTGCAAAAGGCGATGCCGCGCTGACCTTCGATCACCGCTTCCGGGCCGCAGGGCGCGTCCAGCGTCCGGCGGCGGCGCAGCAGGCCAGCGGCGGCCAGTTGGGCCAGGCCGGTTTCCAGTTCGTCCCAGATCATGCCAGCGCCGCATCCAGCGCCGCGACCGCCCGTTCGGCCAGCAGGGCCGCTTCGGCGTCGTCGAGAATGTAGGGCGGCATGAAATAAATCGTTGTCCCCAGCGGGCGCAACAGGATTTCGCGTTGCAGCGCCGCGCGGTAGAAACGCGGGCGGAAATCGGGATCGTCGGTAGCGATGTCTGCTGCCCAGATCATGCCGCGATGACGGAAATGCCGCGCCCGTGGATGGTTCGCCAGCGGCGCCAGCAAGGCGGTGAAGTGCTCGGCGAACCGCCGGTTGCGGGCCAGCACATCATCCTCGGCGAAGATGTCCAGAGTCGCCAGCGCGGCGCGGCAGGCCAGCGGGTTGCCGGTGTAGGAATGGGAATGGAGAAAGCCGCGCGTCACGGCGTCGTCGTAGAAAGCGGCAAACACATCATCCGTGGTCAGCACTGCCGACAGCGGCAGATAACCGCCGGTCAGTCCTTTGGACAGGCAGAGAAAGTCGGGGCGGATGCCGGCCTGCTCGTGGGCGAACAACGTGCCAGTGCGCCCGAAACCGACCATGATTTCATCAGCGATCAGATGGACCCGGTAGCGGTTGCACAGGGCGCGGGCCAGCCGCAAATACGCCGGGTTGTGCATCGCCATCCCGGTCGCGCCCTGCACCAGTGGCTCAACGATCAGGGCGGCGATGGATTCATGGCGCGCAGCCAGCGTCGCTTCCAGCGCGGTCGCGGCGCGGCGTGCGACCTCGGCGGCGGATTCTCCCGCTTCCGCTTGGCGCTCGTCGGGCGAGGGGACGGTGATAGCCTGCCGCAGCAGGGGCGCGTAGACCTCCTTGTACAGCGCGACATCGCTGACCCCCAGCGTGCCCAGCGTTTCACCGTGATAGCTGCCGGCCAGACAGAGAAAATGGTTCTTGTCGGGCTGACCGTGATTGCGCCAAAAGTGAAACGACATCTTGAGGGCGATTTCCACCGCCGAGGAGCCATCCGAGGCATAGAAGCAATGGCCTAGCGCGCCCCCGGTCAGGGCCGAGAGCCGCTCCGACAGTTCCACTACCGGCGCGTGGGTGAAACCGGCCAGAATGACGTGCTCCAGCCGGTCCAGTTGATCCTTGACGGCGGCGCTGATCCGCGGGTGGGCGTGGCCGAACAGATTCACCCACCACGAACTGATGGCGTCCAGATAACGCCGCCCCTCGAAGTCGTACAGCCACGCGCCCTGGCCGCGCGCCACTGGCACCAACGGCAACACGCCAGCGTCGTGGAGCTTCATCTGGGTGCAGGGATGCCAAACCGCTTTGAGACTGCGGTCGAGCCAGTCGCGATTGCTCATGGGCGATGCAGCTAGATCCCGTGTAAGCCCAGCTTCTCGAACAGGGCTTCGTCGCGCGCCATTTGTGGATTGCTGGTAGTCAGCAGCTTGTCGCCGTAGAAAATCGAGTTGGCCCCGGCCAGGAAGCACAACGCCTGTTCGGCCTCGCTCATCTGCTCCCGTCCGGCGGACAGGCGCACATAGCTGCGCGGCATGGTGATGCGGGCGGCGGCGATGGTGCGCGCGAACTCGAAAATGTCGGTCGGTTCGTTGTTGGCGAGCGGCGTGCCGGGAATGGCGACCAGGTTGTTGATCGGCACCGATTCCGGCGGCGGATCGAGATTGGCCAGCGTGGCGATCAGCCCGGCCCGATGCAGGCGCGATTCCCCCAGGCCGACGATGCCGCCGCTGCATACCTTGAGACCGGCCTCCCGCACGCTGCGCAGGGTATCGAGCCGATCCTGGTAGGTGTGGGTGGTGACGATCGCCTCGTAAAACTCCGGGGCAGTGTCGAGATTGTGGTTGTAGTAATCCAGCCCGGCTTCCCGCAACTGTTCGGCCTGACCTTCCTTGAGCATCCCCAGCGTGACGCAGGTTTCCAGGCCGAGGGCCTTGACCGCGCGCACCATGTCCAGCACCGGGCCCATGTCCTTGTCCTTGGGACCGCGCCAGGCCGCGCCCATGCAGAACCGGCTGGCACCCTGGTCCTTGGCGGCTTGGGCGGCGGCCACCACCTCGTCGAGCGCCATCAGGTTTTGGGTTTCCAGATCGGTCGCATGACGCTTGGCCTGCGAGCAGTAGCCGCAATCCTCGGAACAGTTGCCGGTTTTGATCGAGAGCAGGGTCGAACGCTGCACCGCGTTGGGGGTAAAGTGGGCGCGCAGGGTTTGCTGCGCCTGGAACAGCAGGTCGGCGAAGGGCAGCTCGAACAGCGCCAGCACCGCTTCCACGCTCCAGGCGGGCTGCGGCGCGGCGGGCGCCGGGACAGGGGCGTGCGGCATCGGCCGGGAAAGAAGGGCTGCATTATTCATGAGGCGTGATTTCCAAAAGGAATGAACAAGTTGTCGGATAGAATGCCACGAAAATCGGCTGGGTCATCGAGCGGCGGCATCGGAACGAGGGTCTTGCCGACGGCGCCCGTGCCTTCCTTGGCGGTTTCAAGATAACAGCGCCACGCTGAAAAACCATCCGGCTCCTGACGCGGTAGTATAAAGACCAAAGCCGCTGGAAAATACTCAAGGCGATTTTCGGACCAGCACGGGAACCGGTAGCGGCGCTTCAGCGTTACGCTCCTCCGCGCAAGGAGGGATGGAGTTTTTGTACGGCTTTAAGCCGAGCCGGGTCAAGTCCAAAAGTTGCTGTAAATTCTCTCCTCGGTTCGGGCGATGACGGCTAATTTTCAGCCGGTCAGAGCGACCACGTTGCCGTCCTGTTTGGCCGCCTTGCGCGCCTTGAGCCACTCGTTGAACTCGTCCATGTCCAGGTAACGGCGCTCCATCCACGCCTCGTTCTGTTCGGCCAGGAGGGCGCCGATCAGGCGCAGGGCCGACTCGTCGTTGGGGAAGATGCGGATGACCCGCTCGCGGCGACGGACTTCCTCGTTGAGCCGTTCCTGCCTATTGGTGCTGCGCAGACGCTTGCGGTATTTCTCCGGTAAGGCCAGGACCGCCAAGGCGTCCTCGAAGCCGTCCTCCAGGCACTTCACGGCCTGGAGCGCGGTCTTCTCGAAACGCTCGACAAACTCGGCGAGGCTGCGTTCCGTCTCCTTCCGGTCGGCGGCTTGAAACACCCGCTGGGCGGCGGCGACCACCTCGGCCCGGTGCCGGAACGAGGCGTGCCCGAGCATATTCCGCAGCAGGTGGACCTGACAACGTTGCCACGTCGCCCCCTGGAAATGCCGGGCGATGGCCTCGGTGAGTCCGCCATGGCGGTCCGAGATCACGAACATGACCCCCTTCAGGCCCCGTCCCTTGAGCCAGCGGAACCGCTCTTCCCAGGTCGAGAAGCTCTCGACATCGCCCATCCTCACGCCCAGTATTTCCCGGTAGCCGTCGCTACGAATTCCCGAGGTTACCAGGGCCGCGCGGGGCACTACCCGCTCCTCCTCCCGGCTCTTGATGAACAGCGCGTCCACTAGGACGAAGGGATAATCCCCCTCCAGCCTCCGCTCGTTGACGGTGGCTGCCTGCAGCAGGCGACTGTCGCATCTACCGGCAACCTGCCTGTGAAGTGTGTCGGCAACTACCCTGCGTCACGCAGCAACCGCTGGATCACCACCCCCGCCAGCATCACCCCAACCAACGCCGGCATATAGGAAATCGTGCCGTTCACCGCGCGGGGCCGACCTGGCGTGTCGCCGCCGACCGGTTGATGCGGCAGGGGAGGGTGGCGCGGCTCGTCGCTGTAGATCACCGGATAGTTCAGCGGCGCGTTCAATTCCCGCAGCCGCCGGCGCAGTTCACGAGCCAGCGGACATATCTGGGTCTGATTCAACTGCGCCACCCGCGCCCGGCTCGCGTCCAGACAATTCCCCGCCCCCAGCGCCGAAATCACCGGTGTGCCCTGGCGATGGCAAGCCGCAACCAGCGCCGCCTTGCAGGCGATGCTGTCGATGCAGTCGGCGACGAAATCATAAGGCGTGGCGGTGATCAGCGCCTCGGCCATGTCCGGTTGGAGAAACTCGCCGATCAGGGTCAATTCGAGAGCAGGATCGATGTCGCGCAGCCGCTCGGCCATGACCGCGACCTTGGGCCGCCCCAGCGTCGAGTGCAGCGCCAGCAATTGCCGGTTGAGATTGGAAGGCGAAACGACATCGTGATCGAGCAGGGTCAGCCGCCCGATGCCGGCCCGGCCCAGCGCTTCGGCGGCATAACCACCGACCCCGCCCAGCCCGGCCACCAGCACATGCGCCGTCCGCAACCGGGCCAGACCCTCGGCGCCGATCAGGATTTCAGTCCGGGCGTGAGGATGCGACATCGGGCAGTCGGAACAGTCGGCGGGCGTTCGCGGTCGTGGCGGCGGCGATTTCCGCCGGATCGGCGTTGCGCAACTCGGCCACGCAGACCAGCACCTCCGGCAGATAGGCCGGCTCGTTGCGCTGGCCCGGATGCGTGCTCGACGGTTGGTCGGGGGCGTCGGTTTCCAGCAGGAACCCGTCCAGCGGCAGGACTTGTATCAAGCCGCGCAGCCGGGTGGCGCGCGGGTAGGTCAGCGGCCCGCCGAAGCTGAGCAGGATGCCCAGGTCCAGCAACCGCCGGGCCTGACTCTCGCTGCCGGAGAAGCTGTGCACCATGCCGCGCACGCCGGCGAACCGTCGCACCAGCTTGATCACCCGATCCACCGCGTAGCGGGCGTGGATGACGACGGGCAGGTCGTGGCGGCGGGCCAAGCGCAACTGGCCGGCGAAGTACTCCGCCTGGAGATCGGGATCGAGGTCCGGCAGATAGCCATCCAGCCCGCACTCGCCGATGGCGGTCGGTCGTTCCCGCGTCAGCCAATCCGCCAGTTGGTCGAGATGCTCCGGGCGATGCTCGGCCAGATAGGCGGGGTGCAGGCCATAGCAGGGATACAGCCCGGGATAGTCCGTCGCGACCGCCTTGAGTTTTGGCCAGAGCCGGGCGCTGACCGCCGCCAGCATCTGCGCCTCCACTCCGGCGGCCCGCGCCCGCTGGTAGGCGGCGCCGCGGTCGGCATCGAAACTGGCGTCGTCGAAATGGGTGTGACTGTCGATCAGCGCGAGCATGAGCGAGCGTCAGGCGATTGCGATCTGGACGTTGGCCGCGCGGCCAAACACCGAGGAGGGCGTGATGCCGAACATGTTGCGAAACGCCCGGCTAAAGTGCGAGGAATCGGCGAAACCCGCGCCCAGCGCGGCGTCGGTTAGCGTATCGCCCTTGGCGACCAGCGCCGCCACGACCCGCATCCGGTGCCACTGCCGGAAACGACGGATCGGCACCCCGACCTCCTCCTTGAACAGATGCACCAGCCGGGTCGGCGACAGATTCACATACTCGGCCAGCTCGGTCATCGAGTAGCTATGCGTCAAGTCTTCCTTCATCAGCCGGATCACCCGCTGAATCCGGTGATCCAACGGTTGCTGGCGCTCCTCGGATGCCGGCTGCGGGATCAGGCGGTCGAGCAGATTGTGAGTTGTGGCGGCGTCGGGCTGGCGCTCCCAGACCTCGCGCAGCGCCGCCAGCGCCTCGGCTTCGTGCGCGAGGCGGTACAGGCATTGCCACTCGCCATCGAGCATAGCGTTCTGGATCGCCAGGTAGTCGGGACTTTCCGGCTCGATGAACAGGATCGCCATGATCGCGCCGCCAATTTGGAGTTCGTTGAGACAGCCGGGCGGGACCAGCGCGCTCCGACACTCCTGCCAGACGTTGCTTTCGCTCTCCAACAATCGGAACGGTTTGTCGATGCCCAGGCAGAGCGCCGCCGACCCGAGCCGGTGTTCGGAGATATCCGGCAGGCGGCCGATGAAAAGACCGCGATTTTGCCAAACATACAGCCTGTTCAAGGTCTTGCCTTTCTAGATGGTGGAACGGGGCCGGATCGCGAAGGGGGCAAGCCGGGTTGGGGCAATCTCCCAGCTGGATTCCAGCCGGGAACAGTCACGAAAGTGTAATGCTCTCGCGCGGCGCTAGCCAGTTTCAACAAATCGCTGCCATTTTCGACAAGCCCGGCTCCCGCGAAGTGATTAGGCTTGGCCATTCGCGACTTCCGTCGCCCCGCGAGCAACCGTCCGGTCAGGCGCCGGGCAAGAGGATTGGGAGCATGTACGACACCATCATCGTGGGCGCGGGTTCGGCCGGTTGCGTGCTGGCCAACCGGCTGTCCGCCGACCCGAGCCGACAGGTCTGTCTGCTGGAGGCCGGACCCGAGGATACCAGCCCGTGGATTCATATTCCGGTCGGCATCTTCTTCATGATGCGCAGCAAGACGCTGAACTGGGCCTATCAGACCGAGCCACAGCCGCATCTGTACCACCGCCGGCTGTTCTGGCCGCGCGGCAAGACCCTGGGTGGCAGCAGTTCCAGCAACGCCATGGTCTACACCCGCGGCCATCGCTGGGATTACGACCGCTGGGCGGAACTGGGCAACCGGGGTTGGAGTTACGCGGAACTGTTGCCGCTGTTCAAGCGGGCGCAGAATCAGGAACGCGGCCCGTCGGAGTATCACGGCGTCGGCGGGCCGCTCAATGTTGCCGATCCGCGCCAGCGCGGCGCGATCAGCGAAGTGTTCGTCCGCGCCGCCGGCGAAGTCGGCTATCCGCTCAGCGACGATTTCAACGGCACCGAGCAGGAAGGGGTCGGGTTCTATCAGTTAACGCAGAAGGATGGTCAGCGGTGCAGCAGCGCCCGCGCCTATCTGCACCCGGCGCGCTCGCGCCCGAACCTGACCGTCATCACCCGCGCCCTGGCCAGCCGGGTGCTGTTCGAGGGCCAGCGGGCGGTGGGCGTGGCCTACCGCGACCGTGCCGGCCAGACGGTGGCATTGAAGGCGCGGCGGGAAGTCATCCTGTCCGGCGGGGCGATCAACTCGCCGCAGTTGTTGCTGTTGTCCGGGGTCGGGCCACGCGCCGAGTTGGCCAAACACGGCATTCCCCTGGTGCATGACTTGCCGGGCGTCGGCCAGAACTTGCAGGACCATCTGGACGTGATCGTCGCCCACCGCGAATGCCGGCGGGCCTCCTACGGCTTCGCGCTGTCGTTCCTGCCGCGCCTGGTCAAGGGGATCGTGGACTACCACCGCCACCGGCGCGGCTTCCTGACCAGCAACTTGGCCGAGGCCGGCGGCTTCGTCAAATCCGACCCCGCGCTGCCGCTGCCCAATCTGCAATACCACCTGACCGCGACCATTCTCGACGATCACGGCCGACGCCTCTGGCGCGGTTACGGCTATTCGTTGCACGTTTGCGACCTGCGGCCCAAGAGTCGCGGCCATCTGAGCCTGAAGAGCGCCGACCCGTCGATTCCGCCGTTGCTCCAACCCAATTACCTCGACCATCCGGACGATCTGGAAACCCTGCTGGCCGGTGTGAAAACCTGTCGGAAAATCCTGGCGGCGCGGGCCTTCGACGGGTATCGCGGCGAGGAACTGTTCCCCGGCGCGGCGGCGCAAAGCGACGACGAGCTACGGGAGTTCATCCGCCGCCGGGCCGAAACCATTTATCACCCGGTCGGCGCCTGCAAGATGGGTCACGATCCCATGGCGGTGGTGGATGATCAACTGCGGGTGCATGGCCTGACGGGATTGCGGGTGGTGGACGCCTCGATCATGCCGACCCTGATCGGCGGCAACACCAACGCGCCGACCATTGTCATCGGCGAAAAGGCGTCCGATATGATTCTGGCCGCGCCGGACTGAGCCCCAGTCATTTGTTCCTACTTGGCGCCGTGCTGGTTTTCATCCGACCTGGGTCGAACAGGCCGGAACGGATCAGTTCGGCGGCGGCGATGGCGAAGTTGAGGTTCTGGCCTTTCTTGAGACCCATGGTGGCGATGCCGATCACGCTGCCGTCCCGCAGGATGACCGGTCCGCCGCTGTTGCCGGGGCTGATCGGCGCGGAAATCTGGAGATAGCGGACGCCGTCGATTTCGCGCAGTCCGCTGATCACGCCGGTGGAGAAGGTTCCCTCCAGGCCATAGGGATTGCCGATCACGAACACGTCCAGCCCAATCAACTCCTGGTTGTAGGCATCGTTGAGCACGAAACCGTCCACGCGGTTCAGCGTGGTCGTCAACAGCGCCAAGTCGGGTTCCTTGCTGCGCTTGCCGACGCGGGCGACCGACTCGCGCTCCCCGCATTTGACCGCCAGATTGTCGGCGTTCTCGATGACGTGGTGGTTGGTGATGACCAGCCCGTCGGCCGAAACCAACAGGCCGCTGCCCAGACTGCTGGTCTTGCCGTTGCGGAAGGTGACGATCAGGCAGGTGCGCGGAATGCTGCTCCGGTAGATCTGTTGTCCTGGATTGTCGCCGACCGCCGCCGGCATCGGGCGCGAGCCGGCGGTGGGCATGGTGGCGTCGGTGGGCTTCGCTAAGCTGGACAGCCCGCGTCGCAGCGAATCCAACAAGACGCCGCTGGCGGGCGGGGCGCTGGGGGTGGGGCCCGCTGCCGGGGCAGGCGGCGCGGCGGCGGCGGGCGGGGCCGGAACCGGCGCGGGCGCGACGGGGAGAGGAAGGTCAGCGGCGGGCGCGGATTGCCCCGAACGCAACGCCTGCGCGGCGCCGGCGCGGACGGCGTCCGCCGGGTCGGTCGCGGCCAGTTGCCGCAACTGCCCGGCCAGTCGCGTCCGATCCTGGGCGAAACGGTAGGCGTTGGCAAAGGCGCCAGCGGCGCGGGCGGCGTCGCCGCTCTGACCGTACACCTGCCCCAGGTGCAGCCAGGAAGCCGAACGGGCTGGAGCGAGAGCCAGCGCGTAGACCAGCAGACGTTCCGCTTCCTTCGTCCGGCGCAACCGCAGATAGGTCAGCCCGAGTTGACCGGCGATCTCCGCATCGGCGGGATCGGTGATGAACGCCTGCCGGAACGCGGACAGCGCTTCCTTGGGCTGGTCGCGGTTCAGGTATTCCAGGCCCTGTTGGAACAGGGGCCGGGCCTGGACCGCGTCGCCCGCTTCCGGCCGGCGCAGGTTGTCCAGTTGCTCGCGGAAGGTTTGCACGCCGGCTTCGTCATTGGCGGCCGCCTGGGCGATCATCTGCTGGATGTGGTAGTCGAGGGTCTCGTACTGGCCGGCGCTGGCGGGCGGCGGGCCGACCAGCAGCGCCAGCAGCGCCAGCGGGGCGAGGCGGTTCATCATGGCTTTTGGCCGGAGCCCGGCGCGGTTTTCAACGGTACGATGCCGGGATTGGCGGGCATTGGCGGGACGATGACCGCCTCTACCGGCAAGCGGTACAGGCGCAGGGTTTCCAGGGCGGCGGCGCGCAGGGTGTCGGACGCCTCGCTTTCGGCGATGTTGCGCAGAATTTCCTCGGCGCGCATCGGGTTCTGGGCGAAACGGTAGGTATTGGCCAACGCGCCGCGCGCGCGCCGGCCATCTTCGCCGAGTCCATAAACCTGGGCGAGTTGGAACCAGGCGCTCGCCCGGGTGGGCTCCAGGGCGAGCGCCCGCTGGAGATCGCGCTCGGCGTCCGGGAGCCGGCCGAGCTTGCGCTCGATCAGTCCCAGATGGTTGACGGCGTCGGCGCTGCCGGGATCGTCGTGACTGGCCTGCTGGAACGCGGTCAACGCCGCGGTCAAATCATCCGTTCGCAGGGCCGCCTGTCCGCGTTGCAGCGCCGCGCGCGCCGCCGCCGCATCGCGCGGCGTGGGCCTTGGCTCCTGCTCCAGCATCCGTTGCATCGCGGTCACTCCGGCCTCGTCGTTGGCGGCCGCCAGCTCGATCATCTGCTGGAGGTAATAGCGGCTCCGTTCGCTGTCCTGGGCGAGCGCGGGCGCCGTGGCGCACCACCATGCCGCCAGCAGCCATGCCGCCCCCCGGAAACCGCCGTTCATACCGCGCTCGACGCCTTACAGGTTCTTGATGGCGTCGTACTGCCGCTCCAGGCTGAGCCGCCTGGAGTCGGCCTGAGCCGCGCTAAGCTGGCCCCGGTCGAGCTGGGTCTCGAACTCCTGAATGTTCTGGGTGAGTTGCTGCTGCTTGCGGCGCAGTTCGGCGGTGCGTTGCTCGGTGGCGGCCTTGGAGCGTTGCAGTTGGTTGATGCGCCCGGCCAATTCCCGATTGCGGGCCTTGAGCGCGGCGACTTGGCGGCGCTGCGCGGCGACCTCGCTGGCTTTCATTTGCCGCTCGGTTTCCAGCGCCGCGCCTTCCTCGCGCAGGTCGCGGAGCTGATTCAGGCTGTCGTCCCGCTGGCCTTGCAGAACCTGTTGGCGCGCCGCGTAATCGCCGGCCGCCAGTCCATGCACGCCGCCAAAGAAGCCGCCGGACCGTGGGTCGTTGGTCGGATCGGTGGCGCAGCCGCCCAGAACCAGCGCGCTCAGCACCGCACCGGCAAGTCGTAAATTCCACATCATTGCAAACCTCTCGTTTCCGAATATCCGCGCCCTGGTGGGCGGCGGGATGACGCCGATGATCGGGCTAGATGGACATACTGTCGTACACCTTTTGCAGGCTGGCCACGTTCTGGCTGGATTGCTGGCGGGTTTCCTTCAGTTGGACCACGTTGGATTCGAGTTTCCGGGTGTATTGATCCTGGGGACCGCGCTTCTGCTTGCTTTCGCTATAGACCGCGTTGGCGTCGGCCAGTTGCTTTTCGGCCAGCGAATTGACCTGCTTGGCCTTGGCCAACTGTTTCTCCAGACTGCCGCGTTGCTGGACCAGGGCGTCACGGGAAGCCTTGCCCGCCCGGTATTCCCGCGCCAGCCGCCGCGATTCGCGATCCAGCCGGGCGATTTCCGCATAGAGTTGGCGATTCTCGGCGTCGGCCTCGCGGATGAATTCCTCGTTGCGCTGGATTTCGGCGATCAGGAAGTCTTCCTCGCGGGCATACTGGGCCTTGCGCTCGGCAATGGAACTGCCGACCGCCGCGCCGATCAAGCCGCCGGCCGCCGCGCCGATCAGCGTGCTGCGGGTATTGCCGCCGATGGCTTGGCCAGCCACGGCCCCAAGAAGCGCGCCAAACCCCGCGCCCTGGGCGACGGTCGTTTGCTGATCGTTCATGCCAGCGCAACCGGATAGCGACGCGCCGATCAGGACGGCGATGAGAAGTGGTTTACCGGAGTGATGAATGGACATGGGAAGCTCCTGCGTGAAGTGAATGGTTGCGCTTGCAATTCTGGAAGGTATCGGCGGCAAGTCGATGCGCCAGCGGGTCTTCGCCCCCAACCGCATCCCGGCCACGGGGCGGCTGGATCGAGTCCGTTCGCGGCGGTTTGCCGGTACAATAATAGCAGCGGCGACCGGTTAAGCCACCATTCAGCCGGCGGCGGGCAAATCCATTGCTCTTACTCCCCCACTATCCATCCCGTTTCCTCGAACCTTGGCGACCATGAATTTTCTTGCGCGTGCAATCCGTTTTTTGAGCGGGCGCTCCGGGCTTTGGTTGGGGGTCGCCCTGCTCGGGTTGATTCCCTGGCTGGACGCCGGTGCGGTTCCGGCGGAGCCTCGAACCGCCCTGGTGATCGGCAATGGCGCTTACGGCGACGCCCCGTTGCGCAATCCCGTCAACGACGCCCGCGACATGGCGGCGAAACTGCGCGAACTGGGTTTTCAGGTCATCGAGCGGTTCGACGCCGACCGCCAGACCCTGCGCCAGGCGCTGCGCGAGTTTGAGCAGCAACTGCGCCAGCAACGCGGCGTTGGGCTGTTCTACTACGCCGGCCACGGAGTCCAGCTCAAGGGCCAGAATTACCTGATTCCCATCGGCGTGGATATTCGCCAGGAATTCGAAATCCCGGACGAGGGCGTGGACGCCGACGCCGTGCTGCGGGCGATGGAATCCGCCGGCAACGGCCTCAACATCGTGATTCTCGACGCCTGCCGCAACAACCCTTTCGCCCGTAGTCTCGGCAACCGGGGGCTCGCGCGGATGGATGGCCCGGTCGGCACCTTCATCGCCTACGCCACCGCGCCGGGTTCGATCTCGAAGGATGGGACTGGCCGCAACAGTCCCTACACCCAGAATCTGCTGGCGGCCATGAGTATCCCCGGCCTTAGCCTGGAGCAGGTGTTCAAACAGGTGCTGGTGGGGGTGGAGCGGGAAACCGGCGGTGGCCAAGTGCCCTGGGTGGCGTCCTCGCTGCGCGGCGAGTTTTACTTTCTCCCCCCGGCTCCAGCCACCGCGCCGGCGGGGCCGCTGGCTGGGCCCGTCCCGGCCGCGCCGCCAGCCGCTCCGGCTGTTCCACCCGCTCGCCCCTCCACCGGGGAGCCGCCCGCGGCCGATGGCCGGGAGCCGTCCGCGTCGCTGGAGCCGGATCTGGCGGCGGCGCGGGACGCCGGTTTCTCGATCAGCCGCCGCGAGATCAGCCTGGAAGCCTACCGCCGTTTCGCCGAAGCCTCGGGCCGCGCCGCGCCGGAGCCGGCACCGGGCGCGGGACCTGATAGTCCAGCGCGGGTGACCTGGCGCGAGGCCACGGATTACGCCGCTTGGCTCGCCCGCCAGACCGGCCATGCCTACCGGTTGCCGACCGAGGCGGAATGGGAATACGCCGCCCGGGCCGGGCTCGGCGTTTATGATCCCGGCGGCCAAGGCCGGGAATGGACCTGTTCCGAATATCGCGCGGAATACGAAGGCCAGGAACGGCGCTGCGCATCGCGTCCGCCGGAGGCCGTGGCGATTCGCGGCGGTAACTGGCGGGCGGGAGCCGATCCGCTCAGCGACGATCTGAGCTTCCGGCTGGCGCGGGAACCTTAACTGGCGCCCCGTCGAATCGGCCTTCCACGATGGACGCCTACCCTGACGCCGGCTGGTGCGCCGTATCCGGGTTGGGCCGCGCGGCGGGGTCCGGGGTTGGGCTTGGACTGTGGGGGGGCGCAGCCGGGCTGTCGGTCGGAGTGGCGGACGCGCCCTCGGATGCGGGCGGTTTGGCCTGACCGGTAACCGGCTGGTTGATATTCAAATTCATGTCGCCGCCGCGCGCGTTCGCCGGACACGGCGCGGCCTGATAGAAAACCCGTCCGCTGGGTTCGACGCACTTGTTCGCCGCCAACGCCGGCGCGACCAGGAGGCTCAACAGCAAGATCCAGCCGCCACGCAAGCCTTTCGTGGGGGTTCTCGATTGAGTCGGGGACCGGGTCAGCATGGGTGTTTTCCTTCAGTTAGGGTACGCATCTTCCACGAACGAATCGCGCTTCCGCGATTCTTGCGTCAGCATAACCGATTCGATCCACTGTATTCACCAGGATCGTCTTCGTGCGCGCTATCGGGCCATCGGTACGGGAGACACCGAGCTGTACATCTTCGCCGGCATGATCGCCGCCGTGGTCATCTCGGTCCGGGTGTTTCTGTTCAAGGGCGCGGGGAAGGCAAACTAGCATCAATCAAAACCGGCCAACGATTGCCTTTATCGGCCGATTGAGATACAAAAAATCGCAATTGAGAAACAGTGAGGTGATGGGT